>Ga0255776_10002700_pt1 | contig 19623 bp, 16 predicted proteins | sample 071ome_19_FD_179974 | JGI IMG/M metagenome (GOLD analysis project Ga0255776, IMG submission 179974) | Coastal salt marsh microbial communities from the Groves Creek Marsh, Skidaway Island, Georgia - 071413AT metaG (version 2) | ecosystem: Environmental > Aquatic > Marine > Intertidal zone >... | reverse complement strand
TTGTACCGGGGCACGTGCACCTGAAAGACCTGGGTCAGCTGGTTGCTCGTGAGATCGAGAAAGCCGGTGGCGTAGCGAAAGAATTCAACACCATCGCCGTCGATGACGGTATCGCCATGGGCCACGACGGCATGCTCTACAGCCTGCCTAGCCGTGAGATCATTGCGGACTCGGTGGAATACATGGTTAACGCACACTGCGCCGATGCCATCGTCTGTATCTCCAACTGCGACAAAATCACCCCAGGAATGCTGCTCGCCGCGCTGCGCCTGAACATCCCTGTGATCTTCGTCTCCGGCGGCCCGATGGAAGCCGGTAAAACCAAGCTGTCTGAACACAAGCTCGACCTGGTTGATGCCATGGTCATCGCCGCTGACGATTCGGCCTCTGACGAGAAAGTGGCCGAATACGAACGCAGCGCCTGCCCTACCTGTGGTTCGTGTTCTGGTATGTTCACCGCCAACTCCATGAACTGTCTGACTGAAGCGCTGGGTCTAGCTCTGCCGGGTAACGGTTCGGTACTGGCGACCCACGCCGACCGCGAACAGCTGTTCCTGGAAGCAGGCCGTCGCATCGTTGAAAACGCCAAGCGTTACTACGAGCAGGACGATGAGTCTGTACTGCCGCGCTCCATCGCCAGCTTCAAAGCGTTTGAAAACGCCATGACCCTCGACATCGTGATGGGCGGTTCGACCAATACTATCTTGCACCTGCTGGCAGCCGCTCAGGAAGCTGAAGTCGACTTCGACCTGAAAGACATCGACCGTCTGTCCCGCGTGGTTCCTCAGCTGTGCAAAGTGGCGCCAAACTCGCCGCTGTACCACATGGAAGACGTTCACCGTGCCGGTGGCATCATGGGTATTCTCGGTGAAATCGACCGCGCAGGCCTGCTGCACAATGACCTGCCAACCGTTCACAGCGCCACCATGAAAGAAGCGCTGGATAAGTGGGACATCATGCGCAACCCAAGCGAAGAGGTTGTACAGTTCTACAAAGCCGGTCCTGCGGGCATCCCAACGCAGACCGCATTCAGCCAGAGCACTCGTTGGCCAACACTGGACGGCGATCGTGAAAACGGTTGTATCCGTAGCATCGACAACGCCTACTCACTGGAAGGCGGTCTGGCGGTTCTGTACGGCAACATTGCCCTCGATGGCTGTGTGGTTAAAACCGCCGGTGTGGATGAGTCTATCCACGTATTCCAGGGTCGTGCGCGCATCTTCGAAAGCCAGGACGACGCCGTCACCGGCATCCTGAACGATGAAATCGTTGCCGGTGATATTGTCATCATCCGCTACGAAGGTCCGAAAGGCGGCCCGGGTATGCAGGAAATGCTGTACCCAACGTCTTACCTCAAGTCGAAAGGCCTGGGTAAAGAATGCGCCCTGCTGACTGATGGTCGTTTCTCTGGTGGTACGTCTGGTCTGTCGATTGGCCACTGCTCTCCAGAAGCTGCTTCTGGCGGTGCCATTGGTCTGCTGAAAGACGGCGACATCATCAACATTGATATCCCGAACCGTTCGATCAACGTCGACCTGACCGCGGAAGAGCTGTCTCACCGTCGTCATGAGCAAGACAAGCAAGGCTGGAAGCCAGTCGCGGAACGTCCACGTAAAGTAACCACCGCCCTGAAAGCCTACGCCAAGTTCGCCACCAGCGCCGACAAAGGTGCGGTACGTGACAAGGCAATGCTGGACGATTAATTCAGCTATAAAGAGGCCGGTATTCACCGGCCTTTTTATTTTCTTAACACACATTTCCAGCAGTACAGAATACGGCATAAGCAATAAGATAACGCCTCTAAGGTGATTTCTCTTAATCTGAAGCTTTTAGGCTGACCGTAATATTTTGTAACGAATTTAGCAGCACAATTCTCCTACAAATCGACCAAACTCCTGTCATATTCAATTCACACAATGTTCCGGTCAAACACCCCATTGTGAAATGAAAATATGAAACGTCGTGATTTTGTCGGCAGTGTTGCGACCTTGCCGTTTATATCTATTGCGGGATGCAAAGATTCCTCTGACAACGCCACGGAAGAACTGATACCCTCCCCCATCGTCGATCGAATCGATCAGGCGCCAAACGATATCGATGTCGCCTTTAAGCATGGTGTCGCATCAGGCGACCCATTGGCAGACAGAGTAATTCTCTGGACCCGCGTCAGTCCTGCACTGAGCGGCCCACAAGCGCCGGCGAGCATTCCAGTTACGCTGATGGTAAGTCGAACCCCAGAAATGACGGACCCAACCATCATCACCACAGAAGCGCTCGCAGAGCGGGACTACACGGTGAAAGTTGATGCTGACGGTCTGGAACCGGACACCTGGTATTACTTCAGTTTTGGCGCAGGTAATGTGGTGTCTCCAGTCGGAAGAACACGTACCTTCCCAGCAAGTAAACAACGCATAGAGCGCGCCCGATTTGCTACAGTTTCCTGTGCTAACTACGCCTACGGTCATTTCTCGGCCTATCAGGCGTTAGCCGACGTAAACCGTTGGGATCTCGATTTCGTCCTTCATCTGGGCGATTACCTGTATGAGTACGCTCCGGGCACTTACGACGACCCTTCCGTGCCCAACAGAAGCCACGAACCCGCAAACGAGATCGTCAGCCTGAGTGATTACCGCATCCGGCACGCGCAGTACAAAACCGATACTCACCTGCAGGCAATCCACCAACAGTATCCAATGATCTGTATCTGGGATGATCACGAGAGCACCAATGATAGCTACAAAGATGGTGCAGAGAACCACCAGCCAGAATCCGAAGGTGACTGGCCAAGTCGTAAAGCGCGTGCCATTCAAGCCTACATGGAATGGATGCCGGTTCGAGAAAAGCCTGAAGACCCTGAGTCTATCTGGCGCAGTTTCCAGTATGGCGACCTTATAGATCTATGGATGCTCGATACGCGCCTGGAGGGCCGGGATCAGCAAGTTTCCTCACCTGCGGGTCTTGATAATAACGCACCAGACCGAAAGCTAATCAGTGATCAACAGATGAATTGGTGGCTGGACGGCATGACACAGTCGCAGTCCGTATGGCGAATGGTAGGGCAGCAGGTCATGTTCGCTCAGCTGAATATTGCAGAGCTTCCCACTCCCGATGCATTGAGTGAGCAACTTCCTTTCGGGACGCTTCAACAAGGATTGAACATGGACCAGTGGGATGGCTACACGGCCTCACGTAATCGCGTGCTTTCTCACATCGAAGACAATCAGATTGATAACGTTATTGTCTTTACCGGCGACATTCATACCTCCTGGGCGAATGAGGTTTATCGCAATCCGGCAACGTTAATCGGTGATCTGACCGATGAAGCATTGGCCGTTGAATTCGTCACGCCGTCAGTCACCTCGCCGGGGTTTCCGGAAGGTACGAGCCCTGCGGTTTCAACAGCGATCAGTATCGCCAATCCCCACATTAAATACTCAGAGTTGGAAACCCGCGGTTTTGTGGTAATGGATATCACCCGCCAACGCTCACAAGCTGAATACTACTACGTTGCTTCTATTGCAGACCCATCACGAGCCGGTGAGCTTGACCTCAGCAAAACTAAATTGGTCAAGGTCGATGCAAAACAGGTCGGCAAGCGATATCAGCTGCAGGAAAACAACCTGACACCAACTCGCGCACGGATTGCTCAAACTAATTTTCGTGCCCCAGAAGCCCGCGCTGAAAACCAGCAATTATTGGCAGATACCTGGGCACACGTACATCGCCGGGAGGCCAAAGTATGATGATCCAACGCACCTTTTTATTGAGCAGCCTGACTGTCGCTCTTCTCGGCTGCTACGGAGACAGTGATCAAAGTAAACCCGACGACGCACTCGACAACCTCAATGATGTTGAGCTCGCGCCAGATGCAGATGTCATCGAAGAATCGGTCGCAGTCGCTGCAACGCAGTTTATCGCGATGGGCGACTCTGGGACTGGCAGCCCAGGTCACTATGCCGTTGGGCAGGCCATTCGTGACGTATGCGACGCTAAAGTCGCCCAAGGCCAGGGAGCATGTGAGTTTGTCATGGGGTTCGGCGATAACATTTATGAAGATGGCGTCAGCTCTGTCGACGACAGCCAGTTTATCGATAAATTCGAAGCACCATTTGCTCCTATCGGAGAGTTACCTTTCTACATGGCCCTCGGTAACCATGACAACACGGGTTATGTGGGTGGCGATGGCATGGGTAATTACCGTGGTGATTTTCAGGTCGAGTACACCTACATAGACTATGAACGCGGAGACGGAAGCCCCCGCTGGTATATGCCAAATCGCTACTATGCGATTAACACTGAGGCTATGCCAACCACTACCATGCCAACCACACGTGATGGAAAACCACTGCTTAACATAGTGACCCTGGACTCCAACCCCATTGCCAGCGCGTTCGCCGACGCCGATGCTCGATATTCATGGCAAAACTATGGCATGCAGCAACTCATCTGGGCGCAGGATCAACTGCTTTCATCTGAAGCGCTGTTTAATGTGGCTATTGCTCACCATCCATATCTCTCGAACGGCTCTCATGGCAACGCTGGTTTCTACGATGGCATTCCCGGTTTACTGTTACCGATGGCCGCAGGTCAGCGTTGGAAAGACTTCCTCGAAGAGGGGGTATGCGACTATGCCGACTACATCATGACGGGTCACGACCACGATCTTCAGCTGTTGGAACCAACCACTGAGTGCGGACGAACCCAGCAGGTCGTCAGTGGTGCCGCAGGTAAGTTCCGTTCTCTGACGGACATGCAAAGAAATGCTGCCATGTTTCAACGGGGAGACACGTATGGTTTCTTCTGGATGAGAGCCTCAGAAGCCGATCCGGTCAACGGGACACCGGCTCAAATGTGCATGGAAGTTTATACGGTTGAACCAGAGAGTGACGGCCTCGGCGTCCTGAGTCCGGATGGTACGCTCACTCCGGCTTACACCAACTGCCTAGCTAAGAAAGACCCCGTCGGCATCGCCCGTGGACGTGATTTCTCAGCAACACCGTTGGCAGTTCAGGTTCCGATTGCGGGAGACAACACTGAAGTCAGCTTCGACGGAATCGCAAGTGTATTCCGTGACGCCTTGGTCAGCGGGCTTAATCAACTGAATGCCGGCAATCCGGATGAAAATAGTCGAGTAGTCATCGCCGATATTATTGGCGGAATGGACGCACTGTTAATGAGTATTGATGCCACCGCATCCACGCTCACAGGTTCTAATGACGACAGCGCGATCGCCATTGACGCTATCCAGCTTGCTGCTGAACGACTTGCGGATATTGATACCCGTGCCCTTCCAGCACCCTTTGACCAGCTGGGTAGCGCCTTAAACGGCTTTGCAGACGGCGTCGGCGGTTCAGAAAGTCCACAAGGCATCGAGCAGGATATTGCCTTACTGCTTGGGCCACTGGTGCAACTGACGTTCAACCTGAACAACATTCTGGACGCGGTAGCTGACGGTACCGAATCACTACAATTGCTGGGCGGCGTCACGGAGGTGTTAAGTACCATCACCTTTGGTGCCAGTCAGGTACTGAGCGAGGTGAGCACGCTGAAACCAGGTAATGGTGTTGAAGCGCTGATAGGCAGTATCAACAGCGCATTTGACATCATCGTACTCAAGGTACTTCTACTTGAACAGGCACCGTCACCTATTGCAGAAAATGCTGTGCTTCCTGGTAATTTGTTATCAGATGTTTTGCAGAGCGCGACACGCGATATCGGCTACCAGTTAGACGTACGAGTACTTCCGACGATTAGTACTCTTGCTGGTCAACTGTTCGGCAAACTCACCAAGGCAGTGAGTAGCCTACTGGATGGTCTGCTTTAAAAGAGAAAGACCTTTCGTGTGTTGCCCAATCCGGGCAGCACACAACTACTTATGGCAAACCTCTAAAACGGCCTATCTGGCCATAACGTGAACCAGTCCTCAGTGGCGACAAAACCGGCCGTCTTCGTGTGATGGCGATCAATTTTTAGTCGCCAGAATCGAACTTTTTTCCAATTCGTTGGTATATAGCATGCGCCCAGCGTTTTTTGCGGGCCCATTTATCCAACACATGAGAGTAAAAGGAAAACTAACCGTGAAACGTACTCTACTAGCGACACTGGTTTCTGCGATGAGCGTCGGCGCGTCTGCAGACAATGCTTACTACATTACCTTCGGTGGTGCTCACACTGACCACGAAGTGACTAAAGATTACTTCGATGATTACATCAAGCACAGCTACGATCTGGAGCTGTCTGGTGGTTACATGATCGATGAAGACACTGCGGTAGAGCTGAGCATTGTTCAGCCTTCTCCAGACCAGAACGACGGTCGCGCTGACGTAGAACAGGCACGTCTGAGCGGTTTATTCTTCTTTGGTGAAGATGCCATCAAACCTTACCTGACGGCAGGCCTGGGTTACGGTAAAGCGTCTCTGAATAACTTCGCAGAAGAAAATGCGCTGGTGAGCGTCGGTGCGGGTGTTCAGGTTGCAGCAACCGATAACTTCTTCCTGCGTGCTGAGTACCGTTACGACGATATGGTTAACGAAGTCGTAGAGCACAACAACTACGTCCTCGAAGCCGGTCTGCGTTTTGGCGGCGAGAGTGTGGCAAAGGCCAGCACCAGCAGCAACAACATGACTGACGAAGCTGAAAAGCAAGCAGCAGCGGCAAAAGCCAAAGCTGAAGCCGATGCAGCCAAAGCAGCAGCGGCGGCTAAAGCAAAAGCCGAAGCTGAAAAAGCACGTCTGGCGGCCATGGCTGACAGCGATAAAGACGGCGTTCTGGACACAAAAGACAAGTGTGCCTCAACGCCAGCAAACACCACCGTCGATGCGGATGGTTGCCCAGACTTTAAAGGCAGCCTGAAAGGCGTGTTCTTCGAGACCAGCTCTGCTCGTCTGACTCAAAACAGCCAGGTGGTTCTGGACAACGCAGCGGCTGAGCTGAAGCGTTACCCGAACCTGGCCGTTGAAGTTCAGGCTTACACCGACAGCCGCGGTAGCGATGCACTGAACCTGAAAATCAGTGAAGAGCGTGCTCAATCTGTACGTAACTACCTGCTGAGCAAAGGCGTTAACGCCGATAAAGTGACTGCAAAAGGTTACGGTGAAGCCAACCCAATCGCGACCAACGACACTGCCGAAGGCCGTGCTCAGAACCGTCGTGTTGAGCTGGTTGTGAAAAAGTAAGACACCTTCTTACTGACACAAAAAAGCCGCACTCTGTGCGGCTTTTCTATTTTTGAGCCTTTTTATTTTTGAGCCGTTTATGGAGCAGCGAATTAACTGGCCAATTGCTCGATGTATCACGCGGCGTTACAGACGCATTTCAATGCCAGCGGCGGCCATGTGCTCTTTGGCTTGCTGCACGGTGTATTCACCAAAGTGGAAAATACTCGCCGCCAGAACGGCATCGGCACCACCGAGTTGAACACCATCTACCAAGTGATCGAGATTTCCCACACCACCTGAGGCAATGACGGGAATATTTACCGCATCCGAGACGGCTTTCGTTACACCCAAATCAAAACCAGTTTTTACACCGTCGCGATCCATACTGGTCAGCAGAATTTCACCCGCACCGAAGTCGGCCATTTTCGCCGCCCATTCAACCGCATTAATGCCGGTCGGTTTACGTCCACCGTGAGTGAAGATTTCCCAGTGGTCGTCGACCTGCTTTGCATCAATGGCAACAACAATGCATTGCGCACCAAATTTATCCGAAGCGGCTTTCACAAAATCCGGGTTGTAGACCGCGGCTGAGTTGATCGACACTTTGTCGGCACCGGCATTCAACATATTGCGGATGTCGGCAATCTCGCGAATGCCGCCACCGACAGTCAGAGGAATAAATACCTGCTCGGCAATGGCTTCAACCATATGCACCGTGGTATCGCGCCCTTCATGACTCGCAGTGATGTCGAGAAAGGTGATTTCATCCGCGCCCTGGTCGTTGTAACGTTTGGCGATTTCTACTGGGTCACCGGCATCGCGGATACCCACAAAATTCACGCCTTTTACAACGCGGCCTTTATCAACATCGAGACACGGGATAATGCGCTTCGCCAAAGCCATGATCAGTTACCTGTTAATTTGTCAGCCAGCGTCTGAGCTTCGGCAACGTCGAGCGTGCCTTCATAAATGGCGCGACCAGTGATGGCACCCAGAATGCCACGCGGGGCGACTTTCGACAGTTCGCGAATATCATCAATGTTGGTCACACCGCCGGATGCGATCACCGGAATACCGCCTTCTTCGGCGAGCTGTACAGTGGCTTCTACGTTCACGCCCTGCATCATGCCGTCGCGCGCAATGTCGGTGTAAACGATGGCGGATACGCCGTCGTTACGGAACTGCTTGGCCAGATCCACAGCTTTCACTTCGGAGACTTCGGCCCAACCGTCGGTCGCCACATAGCCATCCTGAGCATCGAGGCCAACAATCACGTGACCCGGGAAGGCATCACAGGCTTCTTTCACAAAGGCTGGCTCTTTTACCGCCTTAGTCCCAATGATGACGTAGTTCACGCCGGCCTTAATGTAGTGCTCAATGGTTTCCAATGAACGGATACCGCCACCAATCTGGATAGGCAGGTCCGGGAACGCTTTTGCAATGGAGGTAACGGCTTCGCCATTCACAGGCTCACCCGCGAATGCACCGTTCAGATCAACCAGGTGCAGACGACGACAGCCGGCATCAACCCAGCGTTTCGCCATAGACACCGGATCATCACCAAAGACGGTGGAGTCGTCCATACGACCCTGACGTAAACGAACGCACTGGCCATCTTTGAGATCAATAGCAGGAATAACGAGCATGGGAATAACCTTAAAAGTGAAACCTTAAATATGGATCAACTGGGGGTCAGGCCTGACCATCCCAGTGAAGAAAGTTTTTCAGCAGCGATAAGCCCGCGTTGTGGCTTTTCTCTGGGTGAAACTGCACCGCGAAAACGTTGTCCTGGCCGACCGCGGCAGCGAAGTCGACACCGTAATGGCATCGGCCTTTTACCTGCGCTTCATCAGCGGCGTGAACGTGGTACGAGTGCACGAAATAAAAGCGGGTCTGATTGGCAATGCCAGTCCACAGCGGGTGAGGCTCCTGACTGACCGTATTCCAGCCCATGTGCGGTACCTTAAGACGCTGACCGGTACTGGCTCCAGGTACATCAGAAGCTTCAATGAGGTTGTCGCCGAAATAACGCACCTCGCCCTGAAACAAGCCCATGCCTTCAACGCCGCCGTTTTCTTCGCTGCGCTGCATCATGGCTTGCAGGCCCACACAGATGCCAAGGAGAGGTTTGGTTTGCGCCACTTCACGCACCACCTCATCAATCCCCTGCTCGCGAATCTCCGCCATACAATCACGAATGGCGCCAACCCCCGGCAGAACCACGTGGTCGGCCTTACGGATCACATCAGGATCACCGGTAACCAGTACCTGAGTATCCGGCGCGACTGACTGCAATGCACCGTGCGCCGAATGCAGATTACCCATGCCGTAGTCGATCACGGCGCAAATCTTACTGCTCATGGATTACAGGCTGCCCTTAGTAGATGGCATCACACCCGCCATGCGCGGGTCCTGCTCAACGGCCATACGCAAAGCACGACCAAACGCTTTGAAGATGGTCTCGGCCTGGTGGTGTGCATTGAACCCTTTGAGGTTGTCGATGTGCAGTGTCACTTTGGCGTGATTCACAAACCCCTGGAAGAACTCCCAGAACAGCTGGGTATCCAGACGACCAATCGCCGCACGGGTAAAGTCCACTTTCATATCGAGCCCCGGACGACCGGAGAAATCAATCACAACGCGTGACAGTGCTTCATCCAGCGGCACATAGGAATGGCCGTAACGTACGATGCCTTTTTTATCACCAATCGCCTCTGCAAATGCCTGACCCAGAGTGATGCCGATGTCTTCCACCGTGTGGTGATCATCAATGTGCGTGTCACCCTTGCAGGTGATGTCCAGATCAATCAGGCCGTGGCGGGCGATCTGGTCCATCATGTGCTCCAGAAACGGAACACCCGTATCAAACCGGGCCTGGCCAGTGCCATCCAGGTTAATCTTAACGGTGATCTGGGTTTCGAGCGTATTGCGCTCTACCGATGCCGTGCGTGCCATAGTGAGATTGTCTCCAGACTCTCGCAAATCAGAAAAGAAACCATTATAAAGCAAAGCGCCTGAGAAAGTAGGTCAGTTCATCGGTGTAAACGATTTTCTTGGCTGACCTACCGTCATCTACTCAACCCAGGAGCCAGACGTGCCTGTACGCCTCGAACACCTGACATCGCCCACCGCCGAAGACTGGGCCGACCTCGCCAAAATCCAGAGCGATACCCGCCCACACGGATTTGCCTCTGCCATCGAGCTTGAGCAATGGATTACCCCGCAGCGCTGGATCATTGCCGGACGCTTTAATGATCGTTTAGTCGGCGCCTTATTAGCCGAGCAGGAAGGTGACGTGGTCACTCTGTCTCAGGCCGGCGTTCGCACCATCACTCAGCGTCGAGGGGTTATGCATCAACTGCTGCATTTCTTGTGTCGCTGGGCCGACGAATCCTCCTTTGAACTGCGGCTCCATACCGACAGCGATGATTTTTCTGCCGCATTGCAGAAGCGTGGCTTCGTGGCTGACGGTGAACTTCTGCGCTACCGCAGCGTCTGACGCATCATGGGGTTCACCGTTATCATGACTTCCTGAACCCCTGCCCCGATTGTTGCACTGACGGTACGCTAAATTGTGCAGCACTCCCTAGGCACTGATGAGATTTCGGTAGATACTGATAAAAAATCATAAGGACGTTCCGTGATGCGGCCATTGTTTAACTTTGCTTTTCTGGTACTGAGCCTGTGTGCGCTGGTACTGCCAACCCATGCTGATACTGCGACAGAAGCACCTCTGAAAGTGGTTGCCGATGCCACCAATGGCGTGATCAATGAACTGAAAGCGACGCCACCTGAACAGCGTGACCAGGTGATGATTGAGCGCTTAGTCGCCGAATTCATCCTGCCTGCCATCGACCAGGAAAAGATCGCTATGGGCGCACTGGGCAAGTACTGGCGCCGAGCCAGCCCAGAAGAGCAGCAGCGCTTCATCGACATCTTCCGCGATCGTCAATTGCGTACCTACGGCGGCGCATTCAAAGCGTTCAGCGGTGAGTCTCTGACCTTCAGCGAAACCCGCTATAGCCCAGACGGCAAGCGGGCCATCGTTAAAGGCGAGTTCATGCAAACCAATGGCAACACCGTTCCGGTCGACTTCCGTCTCTTCGAAGACAAAAGCACCGGCAAATGGTTGGTTTACGACGCGGTGATTTCTGGGTTGAGCATGGTGAAAACTTACCGCACGCAGCTCTCGGATCGCTTGCAGACACTATCGATCGGCGAGTTAATTGCCGAGCTGGAACAGGCGCCGGTCGAGGCCTATACACCCACGGCAGCGAACGAGTCCTGACAGAAACCGCCTTCGGGCGGTTTTTTATTGCCCCTCGTCAGCACATTCGACCGTTTGCGACTACACTTTGGGATAGCGTTTCTCGTCGTTCCGACCTTTGAACCGGTTCACAGTGCTCGACGGATTGCGCCACTACTATAGCGGTGCCGCCGTCTTTAAACGCATTGTCGGGGTCTATCGGCCACACAATGAGCAAATTCGGGCAGCACACTTACTTCCATGCGCCGGCAAAGTATGATGTTGGCTGCGGACTTATCCGCCAGGACTCAGGGAGGCACACGTCAGTGCTGTCAGTTACACCATCGCCCATGATGCAGGGAGGCGAGCGATGATCAGCTTCCGTTCTAAATCGCTGCGCCGTCGATTGGTGCTGATTTCTCTGATTACCAGTTTCGTTACCCTGATTCTCGCCAATCTTGGCTACATCTCGCTTGAGTACTATCTGGCCAAGCGAGATATCGACAATAAGATGCAGGTCCTGGGAGAGGTCATTTCTGATCGCATTACCGCGGCCCTGACCTTCAACGATCAAGCCCTCCTCGAGAGCAATCTGAATACGCTGCAATCAGACTCTGCCATCGTTCGGGGGTGTATTTACCGTACCGACCAGACGTTAGCGGCGAGCTACTACTCGCCCCAGCATGAGCGCCAGACCTGTCCGAATTTCCTACCGCGCATTGATGCTCTTGAGACCTCGAACTTTGCCCGCTTCTTTCCGGTAAATCGCGCCGAAGAAGTGATTGGTACCTTGTTTATCGAAAGCAGCCGCGAATACCTTCTTAACCGTTTTTTCCAGTTTCTTGGCTTTTCTGCCCTCATTATGTCGATGGCCATTGGCGCCGCCTGGTTTATGGCCAACAAACTCAAGAACAGTATTTCCAGCCCAGTGCGTGAACTGACCCAAACACTGGAGAAGATGCTCGATCAACAGACCTACAAGCATCGCGCCCAGACCAATAGCACGGAAGAGCTAGGGGCGTTGTCCGATCTGTTTAACCGCTTGCTGGATAAGGTCGAAAACGAAAACAGCTCCCTGAAAGAATCGGAAGAGCGCTTCCGTAAACTGACGGCCATGTCGCCTGTGGGCATCTTTCAGGTGGATGCCAACCAGCGCCTGCAGTACGTTAATCAACGCTGGCGTGACATCCACCAGCTGAAAAACGAACAACTGGATTTGCAGGACTGGTTTGAAATGATCAGCCCGCGGGACGTGGTGGCTGCTCAGGAAGCCTGGCATCGCCTGGTCAGTGATCAGGAAAGCATTGCCCTTGAGCTGCGTATGATTGGCCCGAATCACATGACCTCCTGGGTACATCTGATGGCCAGCCCGCTGCATGACCATGACGGCAAGCTACTGGGCTATTTAGGTGCTATTTCGGATATTTCTGAGTTGAAAGCAGCCCAGATTCAGATGGAAACACTGGCCTTCTTTGATCCGCTGACGGGACTGGCCAATCGTCGCTTGTTCAAGAACCGCCTGGAGAAGTCCGTTAAGCAGGCCACGCGCTCGGGCAATTCAATGGCGCTGCTGTTTCTGGATATGGACCAGTTCAAACGCGTCAACGATACCCTTGGCCACGATGCTGGTGACGTACTTCTGAAAGAAGTGGCCAATCGCCTCAACCAGACCGTGCGCGAAAACGACACCGTGTCACGTATTGGCGGTGATGAATTCACGATTCTGCTCACCGACATCAGCAGCGTGCAGGATGTGCGCGTCGTCGCCGATAAGATTCTACGTTCAATGGCGAAGCCAATCCGCGTGAAAGGCCAGGACATTCTGACATCCGTCAGTATCGGCATCACGCTGACGCCAGACGATTCACAAGACACCAACGTTTTGATGAAGAATGCCGATTTGGCCATGTACTCGGCGAAGGAACAAGGACGGAACAACTACCAGTTCTTCTCGGAAGAGATGAACCACTCCATCCTTGAGCACCTGGCACTCGAAAAAGAAATCAAAGAAGCCATTGAGCGTAATCAATTCACCCTCTTCTTCCAGCCGAAGATCAGCCTGTTTGATTACACGACCACTGGCGTCGAGACCTTAATTCGTTGGGAACATCCAGACAAAGGGCTGGTATCGCCTGATCAGTTTATTCCGGTCGCTGAGGAAACTGGCCAGATCATCGACATCGGTAACTGGGTACTTGAGCAAGCCTGTCGTCAGATCAGCAGCCTGATTCGCCAGAACATCATGCCTACCGACGCTAAGGTCGCGGTCAACCTGTCGGCCAAGCAGTTCACGGATCCGGAACTGGCGCCGCGCATTCGCAATGTACTCGAAATTACCGGTATGCCGCCGCGCTGCCTCGAGCTGGAAATTACCGAAAGCACCCTGATGGAAGACGTGGAAGCAGCCATCAGCATTATGCAGGAAATCAAAGCGACGGGAGTCTCCATCGCCATTGATGACTTCGGCACCGGTTACTCCTCGCTGTCCTATATCAAACGCTTCCCGATTGACGTGCTCAAAGTCGACCGTTCGTTTGTCATGGACATCCCAGACGACAAGAACGACATGGCGATTACGGCGGCGGTTATTGCCATGGCTCACAAGCTGGGCCTGAATGTGGTCGCCGAAGGGGTTGAGACCGACGAGCAGTTCAAGTACCTGCGCCTCAATAACTGCGACGAGGGTCAAGGCTATCTGTTCAGCCGTCCACTTTCTCTGGGGCAGTTGCATCAATACCTGGTTGTCAGCGCGGAAAAACATGCCAACAGCTACGAAATCTGACCGACATCGGTGATACTGACGCTTTTTACAGCGAACCCAGTGTTAACCCATGAGTAGTACCGCCTTCAGTGACACCGTACTGGCCTGGTATCACGAACACGGACGTAAGCACCTACCCTGGCAACAGGACATCACGCCCTACCGAGTGTGGGTGTCTGAGATCATGTTGCAGCAAACCCAGGTCACCACCGTTATTCCCTATTACGAACGTTTTATGGAAAGCTTCCCTGACGTCTTTGCACTGGCGCAGGCAACGCAAGACGATGTTCTGCATCATTGGTCCGGGCTTGGGTATTACGCGCGCGGCCGCAATCTGCACAAATGTGCGCAGACCGTCGTGAATGAGTACAAAGGGCAATTCCCGGAGAGCGTCGATGGGCTGGCGGCATTGCCGGGCATTGGCCGTTCAACCGCAGGGGCCATCGCCTCGATCAGCATGGGGAAACGCGCGGCCATCCTTGATGGCAACGTCAAACGGGTTCTCACGCGCTTCTATGCCGTCGAAGGCTGGCCCGGCACCACCGCCGTGGAGAAAAAGCTGTGGCAAATTGCCGAGGGCCTGACACCCGAACACAGCCATCGGGAATACACTCAGGCCATGATGGACATGGGCGCCACCCTTTGTACCCGAAGCAAACCGGCGTGCGGTATTTGTCCGCTACAGCCTGAATGCCAGGGGTTTGCCGGTGGTCAGCCGACGCAATATCCGAATTCCAAGCCGAAAAAAGACAAGCCAGAAAAAAGTACCTGCATGCTGATTATGATCAACGAGCAACAGGACGTCTGGCTGGAGCAGCGCCCAACTCAGGGGATCTGGGGTGGCCTGTGGAGTTTTCCCGAAATGGAAAACACCGATGCAACCCTGGTAAAAGCCCAGCAGCTACTTGGCAACAGCCCGGATAAAGTGACCGCACTGAGCAGTTTCCGCCACACCTTTTCGCACTACCACCTGCACATTACCCCGGTACTGGCTTATGTCTCCGGCACAGCCTCGGCCGTGCGAGAAACCAACGGCCGCTGGTACAATGCCAACGCCGGGGATGCCATTGGACTGGCAGCACCGGTACAGACCCTGCTCAACCTGATTCAACACCAGACACTCACGAGTAACTGACATGACACGCACCGTACACTGCCGCAAATACAACAAAGAACTGCCAGGACTCGACATGGTGCCTTTCCCCGGCCCGGCGGGCGAAGCTGTGTATAACGACGTATCCGCACAAGCCTGGGCTGAATGGACAGAGCACCAGACCCGCCTGATCAACGAAAAGCATCTCAACGTGATGGACCCGGAATCTCGGAAATACCTGACCGCACAGCGCGAAAAGTTTCTCAGCGGTGAGGAATTCGACCAGGCGGAAGGCTATGTACCTGAAAATAAAGAAAAATAACGCGAATCTGTTGACAGCATGACGCGGGCGCGGTTTAATACGCGCCACTCGAGGGACACACAGTCCTGAAGAGATGCCCAGATAGCTCAGTCGGTAGAGCAGCGGATTGAAAATCCGCGTGTCGGTGGTTCGATTCCGCCTCTGGGCACCACAAAAATTCCTTTAAAATCAGGCGCTTAGCGGTAAAACGCGGTGCCTTTTTTTATGCCTGAATTTCAGCTTGTGCCACATTTGGGCCACTTTTTTTGAAAGTCGAACCAAGCCGATTGCGCACAGTAGGACATTTAGTGCCAAACCCCATGAGCTAGAAGCGCTCAATTTTCACAAGCTACCACATCGAGACAGACGCAAACGGCGGGCAAAAAAAAGCCCCGGGGGGAATCCGGGGCATCATAAACCAGGTCAGGATCTGTTAAACAACTAACATTACCACCAGCAGTACGCAGGCGGAGGTGAAGGCGCCAACGATATGCGTGTGCAGCAGCTGGGGGCGAGTAACGTCTGTCTCTTCCATCGCGCTGACCTGTAACCCTATGAAGTGTGTCCTTATATTAAGGACCAGGATGGCCGCTCGGGCCACTACAACGCGGTTCCGTTTTGTTGCGCGTGAAAATTACAAGGCGTTACAGATCACCGATTAACTGCATAAAAATTGGGAGATGGCGTCAATTTCCTGTTGGCTACATAAGGCTGGCGCATGCCCTGCCCCTTCCACTGTGACTAATTGCGTACCTGTACGTTGCAACATGGCATTCGCCGTCTCCGTAGACAACAAGTCCGACTGTGCACCGCGCAGTAATAACGTTGGGCAGCGTACCTGACTCCAGATAGCCGACAGGTCAATATCTGCCTCCACCTCATCAAAAGCCTGCGCAATGGCCGGGTCGTAGCACATCACCCAACGCCCTGTGTGGTCGCGCATGGCGGAGTACTCTGCCAGCTGTTGCCACTGCGCATCGTTGAGCGGACCAAAGCCACCACAGACAACCCGTAGGTAATCTTCGACCTCAGATAAGCTGGTAAACGCAGGCGCTTTGCCGACGTAGGTCTGCAGGCGTTTCAGGCCTTCGAGAGGCACCAGATACCCAATATCGTTCATGATGAGTCGATCGATGGGCGAGTCCGGTTGTGACGCCAGCATCATGCCGATGAGCCCTCCCATGGAGGTTCCCAGCCAATCCACCCGATCTTCACCGGTAGATGCCGCAAGGTACTTCAGTAACTGCTGTACCTGACTCAGATAAAGTGGGTAGCCGTAATGGGTAGGATTTAGCAACCAATCGCTGTCGCCGCGCCCCAGAATATCGAGGGTGATCACCTGATAGTGCTGAGTGAGGGCACGGGCAATGGTATCGAAGTCATGGCGATTGCGGGTGAGACCATGGACGCATACTAGTAAAGGCGGAGAAACCACACTGGAACGACTCCAGCGCTGCCAGGCCATTTGGTGGGGTCCTTCGGGGGTTGTCACCGTCAGAAATTCGGTGTGGGTTTCTAGCGTCATGCTGTGCCCTCGGTTGCGCTGTATTCAATCTGGCACAGCGCGCGCGAGGCAGCAAGAAGTTATCCGTCGATCTTTTGCTTGAGTACCAGTGGGCTGATGTTTCGGGCCGCCAGCATGTCCTGGGCTTTGTTCAGTTTTGATCGATCAGTGAAGGGGCCAATAAACACCCGGTGCCAGGTTGAGGCATTGACCGTACTGCTCTCAAGGTATGCTGGCAGGCCTTCCAGTAAAAGCTCAGCACGTAGACGGTCGGCATCATCAACTGAGCGGAAGGACCCAGCCTGCAAGCGATATTCATAACGGGCAACGGCGTCTTTAGGGGTTGAGCGGTAGGCCTCAACCTCTGGCACTTCGACGGTTTGTTTCTCTAACAAGCGATAGAAGTCATAAGAAGGCTTCGCCGCCTCAGTGACCGCTTTGGTGTCGTCGCGTAGCTGTTGAGTAGTCTCTTTAATGACTTTACCGACGTCTTGCTTCACGCCCGCCACGCCATCTTCAGCTGGCACGGTCGATAAGTAACCTAACCCCGCCAGTAAGCCCAGTGCCAGAGCGGGTGTGGTCACCCACACCCAGCCCGGTATCTTGCCATTATCTGCCATTGCGGATGCCTCGCAGAATCACATTTCGTCCGGTGCGCTGACACCCAACAGTGTGAGGCCGTTTGCCAGTACCTGACGTACGGATTCCGCCAGCGTCAAACGACCGTTACGCAGGTCGGCATCGTCCACCAGCGTTTTCTCTGAGTTGTACCAGGTGTGGAAGTCTCCGGCCAATTCGCGCAGATAGTTCGCAATTTGGTGAGGCTCACTGGCATCCGCCGCACGACGCACAACCTCAGGGTAGCGTCCTACCTTCACCATCATTTCTTTTTCCGTTTCCAGCGTCAGTGCACCCAGCGCTGCGAGACCGGTATCAGCATCCCACTGCTGTCCCGCTTCTTCCAGCTTGCGGAAGATTGAGCGCACACGTGCATGGGCGTACTGGATGTAATACACCGGGTTGTCTGATGATTGTGAGCGCGCCAGGTCAATGTCAAAGGTCAGCTGACCATCTGCCTTACGGGCGGCGAGGAAGTAACGGGTGGCGTCACGTCCAACTTCGTCAATCAAGTCGCGCAGTGTTACGTAGGAGCCAGCACGTTTGGAGATCTTCACTTCTTCACCGCCACGCATTACGGTCACCATCTGGTGCAGCACGTAGCCCGGCCAACCTTCAGGAATACCGGCTTTCAGCGCCTGCAAGCCAGCGCGAACGCGCGTGATGGTGCTGTGATGGTCAGCACCCTGTTCGTTGATCACTTTGGTAAAACCACGCTGCCACTTGTTCAGGTGGTAGGCGACGTCTGGCACGAAGTAGGTGTAGCCGCCGTCGGTTTTGCGCATCACGCGGTCTTTGTCATCGCCAAAATCGGTGGTACGTAACCACAAAGCACCGCCGTCTTCGTAGGTGTAGCCGTTGTTGATCAGCGTCTGAACGGCTTCTTCGACTTTCCCTTCGGTGTACAGTGACGACTCAAGGAAGTAGACGTCAAAATCAACGCCAAAGGCTTTCAGGTCGAGGTCCTGTTCGTTGCGCAGGTAAGCTACGGCAAAGTGACGAATGGCTTCCAGATCTTCAGCATCTTTGGTGCCAGTGAAGCTCTGATCTTCGGAGGACACGGTATCACCGCGCATGAAGCTTTCAGCCAGATCGATAATGTAATCGCCGCGGTAGCCGTCTTCTGGCCAGCTGGCATCGTCCGGTGTCAGGCCTTTGCAGCGTGCCTGTACTGACAATGCCAGATTATTGATCTGCTGGCCCGCATCGTTGTAGTAGAACTCACGAGTGACATCCCAGCCCGTTGCTTCCAGCAGACGGCACAAACAATCACCAACGGCAGCACCGCGACCGTGACCAATGTGCAGCGGACCAGTTGGGTTCGCCGACACAAACTCAACCTGCACTTTTTTGCCTTCACCGACGTTACTACGACCGTAGTTCGTCTTCTGCTCCAGCACGGCACGCACCAGAGAAGACGTCGATTCATCACTCAGGTAAAAGTTAATAAACCCCGGACCCGCGATCTCCACTTTATTAACCAGGCTACTTTCTGGCAGAGCTTCCACCAGCAATTGCGCCAGCTCACGCGGGTTCTTACCAGCCGGTTTTGCCAGCATCATGGCAAGGTTGGTCGCCAGATCACCGTGCGCTTTGTCGCGGGTGTTATCGACCTGAATTCGTGGCGCCAGATCTGCAGGCAACAGGTTCTGGTCTTTCAGGACGCCAACAGCGGCGGAGAGGAGCTCGGAAATCTGAGGTTTCATAGGAGGTTCGGACCCGGAATCGTGTTCTATTGAGGGCCGCGATTATCGCAAAATAACGCTCTCGGTAGAAGTGGCGAAGGTCGCCCTGACAGCCGGGTTTTTCTGGCGTTCATCCTATGCTTGGCAGGCACGTTGTTGACGCTTCCTGATCGCTCGAACGGCCGAGATTTGCCCCTGCTCTTGGGAGGCAGCGCGCTACAACGTGGTCAGAAAGGACACGCCCACCAGCCCAGTGAA
>Ga0255776_10002691_pt1 | contig 19655 bp, 16 predicted proteins | sample 071ome_19_FD_179974 | JGI IMG/M metagenome (GOLD analysis project Ga0255776, IMG submission 179974) | Coastal salt marsh microbial communities from the Groves Creek Marsh, Skidaway Island, Georgia - 071413AT metaG (version 2) | ecosystem: Environmental > Aquatic > Marine > Intertidal zone >... | reverse complement strand
TCATATTCCAGAAATCAAAATACACTGGGCGACGCACACGAAAGCGAACGAAAGGATCAGGCGGTAACCCCCAACGTACTCCCGCATCCGCCGAAGAGCTCCAGCGCTCACTTTCCTTAATTATAAAGCGCAGGGCTGAACTGTAAGTAACGTTATCAGGGCTTTCAAAAAGCTGCGACTCACGTACATCCTGATCTTCAGACTGAAGCAACAGGTTGAGCCGCTCATTAGTGTGGGGCAATTCAATATTCATGCTGAGGCCGAATTTATAATCGACCGGATCACCCAGCTCACGCCGGGTAAAAAAAGATATTCTGGCGTAGCTGCCACTACCCTGAATCTCAGTGACATCGTCGTTGAAAAAACGATCGACGAAAAAACTATCAATACCGCCCGATAATGAATCAAGGTGGTTGACTAACCAACGCCGGGAGCGCTCAGCCATATCATCAGTCACCTCGGTCTGAGCCTCGGATAACTCAGCCGAATCCTGTGGTGTCTGGGGCCATACAATACCGGGCGCGGTTAACGACGGTTCATCCAATGCGCTGCCCGACCATGCAACACTCGCGGGTATCAGGGCCACACATAAAAAAATAAATCTCGCCAGCACACTCAGACCGGATCGTGATGTATCAGTACTTCTGAGCGCGGAAAGCGCTCCATAATGCGCTTTTCCAGCGCATCACCAATATCGTGTGCACGACGCAGCGGCTGACTACCATCCATCTCAAGATGAAACTGAATAAAACAGACAACACCGGACTGGCGGGTACGCAGATCGTGATAGCCAAATACGCCTTCAGTGCCATTAATCAGTTCAATCAATGCGGCTTCATCCTCATCACTCATTGCCTTGTCCATCAGTACTGCAAGTGCCTCGCGAACAATAGTGATAACGCCATAAATCAATACCAGTGCGATCAGAAGTGCGACCAGAGGGTCGAGCCAGTAAACGCCATACCAGGCAGCGGCTAAGGCAAAAATCACCGCCACATTGGTGAGAATATCGCCAACATAGTGAGCCGAATCAGCCTTCACTGCGAGAGATCCGGTTTTGTTATAGACATAGCGCTGGTACATAACCAACAGAACAGTGGCAACCGTCGAGAACAACATAACACCGATACTTTCAGGCAACGCCGCCAACTGGGTGGGATTCAGCATACGGTCAAAGACATGCAATAACAGCATGGCAGCGGAGCCGAGAATAAACGCCGACTGCATCAGAGCGGCCAGGCCTTCCGCCTTGGTGTGCCCGAATGGGTGATCGTCATCTGCTGGCATCAGGGCATAACGGATAGCGAAAAAGTTAATGACCGACGCTGCGATATCCATCAGGGAGTCCAGCAAGGATGACAGCACACTGGCCGAATCACTGGCAGACCAGGCACCAGCTTTCGCCAACAGCAGTATCGCTGCAGTGGTCATTGAAGCGACTGCTGCGCGTTTGATCAGATGTCCGTTTTCTACTACTGCCATGACTTTGCTACCGGTTGAATTCTCTCGCTATTATGCCAGAAATCGTTCTTATCGCGAGCGCAGCCAGCCGGACAATAATGTGAATCAGTTCGGGTTTTTAGTTCATCAGGCTTGATTTATCTGCTCTGCTCCGATATCAATTCGCCGGGCAACCATAAATACAATAAACGCTATGTTGATTAAAAACGCTCTTATCGTCGACGACTCCAAATCTGCGCGCCTGGTGCTGCAGCGTCTGCTCGCCAGAATTAAAGTAAACGTAGACACTGTTGAGAGCGCCGAAGCAGCACTGGCGTTTCTCGAACATCGTCAGCCTGACATCATTTTCATGGATCATATGATGCCAGGAATGGATGGTCTCGAAGCCACCAGCATCATACGTGCAAATCCAAAGACGGCGTCGATTCCGACCATCATGTACACCTCTAAAGACGGTGATGAATATCAACGCATAGCGCAACAGCGCGGTGCTAACGGCGTTTTATGCAAACCCGCAGATCAGGATGCCGTCATGGCAGTGATCCGCGCACTGGATGCCCCCGCCGCAAACGATGCAGAAAAAGAAGACCCGGTTATGCCCGCCGCTAATATCCCCCTTGTCGAAATCGACCGTATGGTGCAGAAACATCTGCGCGTCGCTCTGACCGAAGCCAAGGGCGAGATTACCGCCGGCATAGACACCACTGCGTCGCAGTTACAGCAACATCAGAAGCATCAGCTGGAAATTATCCGCCGGCAGATGCAGCACCATATCGAAAGCCAGCGCAAAGATGTCATGGCCGAACTTGAGCCTGCACAACTATTCCGTCGCACACAGTCGCTGAGCCAACAGCTGGCACGCACAGTGACCGAAAAGACCATGCGCAAAACCAATGACGAACTGCACACCGAAATCCGTATGCAGCGAGCTGAGCTCGAATTGCTCCTGGCCGAGCAGAAATCAGATCTGGAACAACTGGTGCGAACCAAAACCGTACGTGCTGCCATTGCTGGTGCCAGTGTCGGAATTCTCGCAGCTGTGCTCGTTTCGTCCGTAATCTGACCTGATTGGCCTTTGCATCCCCTGTACAGGTCTTTAGACTAGGGTGATTCACACGGTGTGAACCACCCCGCGCCGGGTATCTATCAGACATACAGGACTTCCTTCTATGCTGCCTAAGCTGACCGTTTCACTGCGCATTGCCGCACTGAGTATTCCTCTTCTGTTGTCCGCCTGTGCGGGACCTGCGCCTCTTGCTGTCGCTGGCACCGGTGCCTATGAAGTTGCAAAATACGAAGAAAATGTTCGCGTCCGTGCAGCTGCGGCGCTGAAAGAAGAACCTGATCTGCTGACTTACTCAGTGCAAGCTATCAGTCGTGGCCAGACACAGAAAGCGATTGATACCTATCTGATGGGCTATAACGCCGAAGACTATACCGACAACATGAAGTCATTGGCGCTGTATCAGATCGGTCTGATCTACATGAACCGCTTTAACGATGGTCGCGATGATGCTCTCGCACGTGAGTACTTCCAGAAACACCGCAAAGAATTTCCGCGCTCCCGACTGGCCGGACGCATTCAGCACCACCTCGCTATCCTTAACGAACGTGACGCGGAGCCGGTAAAAGTGGCCGCTGCAGATCTGCTGGATAACGTTGACCGCGAAGCTCTGCTTAATCGCCCTAACGTTCCGTACGATGATGAACTGAACCCAATGAGCGAACGTGCGATCACAGAAAACCGCACTGCCGATGCCGAAGCTGTGTACACGATCGTGTATGAAAACGAAGCCTCCGGCGACGAGATTCGTGCCAAGGCGCTCTATCAGATGGGCCTGATCTATATGAGTCCGTTCAATGTAGACGCAAACCGCATTAAGGCTCTGGACTACTTCCGTAAAATCACTGAAGAGTTCCCTGACGTAAGCATCCGTAATTCGGTAGATCTCCGTATTACCGAACTGCTTAACGCGCAGTAACTGTCTGGACCAACGGCCGTCATCAGACGGCCGTAGTGTTCCTGAGGGTGGTAATCAGATGTGCGGCATAAGTTTTCAATAGTCGCACCGCCACCTGGTCTGGCTCACCGGTATAACGGCTACGCAATTCAGTTAATGGCAATTCCATTCCGACTGGATATGAAGGACGCAGCTCACGATACATTCCAAAGTCCTGCTGCAGCAGGCGCAGAGCTGCGTAGTTCACCGGAAAAAGTACTTTCATGGACGCAATCTGCTGATCAGCGTCGCTCGCCATAACCTGCGCCCCATCAAGGCTGGCACCTGACAGAGGCCGCCCAAAACAGATGCGCACCCGCCCTTTGTGTCCTTTTAGTCCACGTATAATACTGTGAGTGTCTTCCCCCGGTTGCTTGCTGTACTGACCCGTCGTTTCCAGCGCCACCAGTTCGCGGGCCTTAAGCAGGTCACAGGGGTCCCATTCATACTGCACTAACACAGGGACAGGACGCAGACGGGACATAGTCTGCGCGAAATCCATTTTCTGCTCACGCCCACTGAGCGCCAGCATCTTCAATACCGCAGTATCTGTATGATCCAGGTTATCCTTGGCACGACCTTCACGTTGAGCCAACCAGACAGAATGACCATCATCTACGGCATGATGAATGTAGGCAGACAATCGCTGCAACTCTCGCAATTTTTCGCGTCGATCGCTGATATTACGACGAACAATAAAACTCTTATTCAGGCGCATCAGATCAGCGAGTAATGATGTTTCGAGAAGGTTATCGCCGATAGCGATCTGCGCCGTACGCCATCCTGACGCTATTAAGGCATAGTTCACCAGCGTCGGGTCCATAGCGATATCCCGGTGATTGGATAACCAAAGGTATGAGGTGCCGCGCTCGAGATTGTCCAGGCCGTCAATCTCAACTGCACTCGTGGTCGAAAGCACAAGTGAGCGAACCCAATGTGTCAGCCAACTCTGAAATGCATCAACGGTGGTCACCGGGGCAAAATGCCGTCTCAACTGCCAGCCTGTAAGACGGGACAGTATTCTCTGAAGCCATGCGGGTGCAGCTGGGAAGCGGTATGCGACTAACGCCCGATGCAGTTCGCCAGAGCGCCCGAGGCGTTCGAGTACTGCTGCTACTTCGTTATCCCTGTAGGGCCGAATGTCCTCATATGGATCCTGCATCCCAACTACTTACCCTGTATAATTCGCCAAATCATTTATAGCTCTGTCTCCTACCTTATACGACAGAGCCAGCCTCGAAAACAGTGGAGCATACTCACATGATTGGTGAATGGGATCCGTCCGCAACAAACACAACGACCAGCCCCACCTCCGCATTGCTTGAGCAGTTAGCAGCGTTTGCTGACTCACCTCAGACTGCCGGGGCGCAACTGACACAACAGGCACTGTCTGTTCTGAAAGCGTCGGCTGACGATTGGGACAAGGCATTTACTGACGTCAGCGATGACATACTCATTGCGGTGGCGTTTTTTTATGTGCGCGCAGAAATGGTATTACCCGGTTTTGAAAGCGGCTCGTCCAATCCGGCAATTCATGTATTCCGTTACCTGAAAGGCCTCGGGCGCCGCCCAGAAAAAGAAACGGTCAAAGCGATGAAAGCAGCAACTGACAACCGCTTTATTCCTCACGGCGATGCGCTTGCCTGACCTCATTGAGGGCGCTCAATAAATCACCGGGGCGCACCGGCTTAACCAGGTACTGATCAGCCCCGGCTTCGATAAACTGTTTTTGCTGCTCTTCGTCGGTGTCTCCGGATAACGCGATTACGGTAATGTGCTGTAACGCCTTACGCCGGCGAATCTCCCGAGTTGCTTCAAGGCCATCCATCACCGGCATGTGCCAGTCCATAACCACAAGATCCGTATTCTCACTGTCTTCAAGGTATTCGAGCGCTTCTTTACCGTGACCACAACTGGCAACATGGCAATGCATCTTTTTCAGCATCTGCTCCATCACTTTGCGGTTCACCGGGTTGTCTTCCACCAGCAGCACATTCAACCATGCCTCGTCAGAAGACTCATTACCGGATGACTGCTCCGTAGAATCTTCTCTGGCCCCTAGCGCAGACTCCCCCTGAAGCAGCCGCAGTAAGACCCCTTGCATCTGACGCTGATCAACTGGCCAGGACCAGCTGGCACTGACCAGGCCCGGAGGCTCCCAGTTGTCAGAGTTTCCTTCGTCGCAGGTCACAATCAACTTCATTCCCCCCTCAAATGGGAATTCATGCGGGCGGGCATCCGGCGCAGAAAAGAAACGCCGGGAAAGCACTAGGATATCCGGTGCGTCAGTCTCCAGAGCCTTCAGTAAATCCCGTAACCGATCAAAGCTTCGGACTTTCAGGCCAATTTTATTAGCGACCGATTGGATCAACGTACGGTTTACTGCGAAGCTGTCTGCGGTCCATACCACTCTGCCCTCGAACTCCCGGTCAGTCGGCCAACTCACAGGACACGCGATCAGCGGCAAAGGCAGATCCACCCAGAAACAGGAACCTGTTCCTGGCGAGCTGGCGACACCGATTCTGCCCCCCATCGCATCGGAGAGCAGCTTACAGATATTGAGTCCCAGGCCGGTGCCTCCGAGGGCCTGTGAAACTTCACCGTGAGCGAGCGCATATTCCCCAAACAAGTGTTGCGCCTTTTCAGCCTCAATGCCAATCCCGGTATCCTCCACACTGAACCTGAGCAGATGGCGCTCTTCATCCCGCACAACCACCCGGAGAATAACGTGGCCTTTTGCAGTGAACTTCACAGCATTGTTCAGTAGATTGAGCAGAACCTGGCTGATTCTGAGGGGGTCTCCGCGTACATATTCGGGCACGTTATCGTCGACAAATAATTGCAGAGCAAGGCGTTTTTCTGAAGCTTTAGCATGAACAATCGCTGCTACCCGGTGCAACAGCTCAGACAGATCAAATGACTCTTCTGCTAACACAAGATGACCGGATTCCATCCGTGAAAGATCCAGCACATCATTAACAATAGCCAGCAGGTGATCTGCTCCCTGCTGCAGAGTTTCGAAGTGCAGACGCTGGCGCGCGGTCAATGGCGTCCCTTCAAGCAATCCCATCACGCCGAGCATGCCGTTCAGGGGGGTACGTATTTCATGACTCATATTGGCCAGAAAACGACTTTTCACTTCACTCTGGCGCTCAGCGAGTTCTTTTTGCTGAATCAGTTCACGCTGAATCTTCTGCAGATCAGTGATATCACTGCTGATAATCAGGAGGGATTTAAGTTTTCCGGAATCAATGACCGGCATCAGCTGGTTTCTGAACCAAAGCATTTCCCCGTCTGCGCCCATCGCCTGGAGCTGATATTCAACCGGAGCAAAGGTCTCAAGTGCAATATTCAGATTAGTAAGAAAGATGGCGCGGGAGTCTTCGGGCAGAAATTCCTGAACCCGGCGCCCTTTTACATTGGCGTCGACGACGCCGACAGCTGCAGAACTGATGTTGATGATGGTCCCGTCTGGGCGAATTTCGGCAACGACACCGGGAAAGCTGTCCCACAACATGCGTGAGCGGCGTGTTTCTTTGACAGCCTCAGCGAGTTCATCACGCTGCTGAGCTAGCTTGCTCAACAGTGCAATGATAACTGCTGTCAGACAGATTAAGGCCGCAAAAAGCCAATATTCCTGCATATGGCGACCTACGAATGTCAGGGCCCCAGGGCCCTGCTCGTGATAAAGGTCAGTTCAGACGATAACTGAACCAGCAACCTAGTCAGAAAACCAGTCAGCAAATCACGCAGCAACATTACTGGTGAGCTGCAGAATGAACTGCTGCTGATCCTGCGGCCATCGAAGATGCAACCAGCCATCCTTCAACCCATTAACGGTATCAGTGGCTGTACTGATCGATACACACAGCATATCTTTGCTGTCTGCATCACGCATGATTCGTCGGACCGAATCTTCGTATTCAGTTCTCGTCACAGCAATGGCCGCCGGCTGATTCTGACTAATCAGAAAACCGAAGTGTACCGGGTCCTGGGTGACAAGAAGATCCCAACCAGCTCGTCTGACACAGGATGCGATTTCCGTAGATAACTCATCCACATCGGCCAGAAGCACCAGTTTGTGACCACCAGTCCCAAGTTCATCCGGTACGGGCATATTGTTGTTATTCAGAAAATCAACAAAGCTCTCGACCGGAATACGGTTGTCACCGCGACCAGGCAGTTTATATGCGTCCAGGTGGCCTCGCTCGATCCAACGGATCACCGTACGGAAGTTAACTCCGCAGTACTTGGCAACTTCACCTGTTGTAAGCGCTTGTTTTTCCCTCACAGCAATATCTCGTATTCGTAACTACACTAAATCCAGTATAGATAGCCTTCGGCAAATGCAAGGAAATATTCAGAGGAATTTACAGAGATCCTACCCTGTAGTGCTCTGGGGCAGCTAAGGTAAGTATAGAGGGCAGGCAAGTACGCTGGTTAACAGGTAAGAGGAAACACATGCAGCTGAACATATTGTTGGTCGATGACGAGCCAAGCATCATTCAGGCCCTGAAGCGAATGCTGCGTCCACAACCGTGGAATATTTTCCAGGCTGGCGACGGCGAAGAAGCACTGAATGTGCTCAAGCAGGAACACATACATGTACTGGTTACTGACTTCAAAATGCCAGTGAGGGATGGCATATCCCTATGTAAGGAAGCACGGAGAGTCTCTCCTCACACCTATCGCCTCCTGTTGTCAGGACAAGTGGACTACTCCGCTCTGCGGGATGCCTGGCATGCCGGTGATGTGCATCGTTTTGTCGCCAAACCCTGGGACAACACCCTGTTGACCATGGACATAGAAGAAGGCGCAAAACAGCAGAAACTGCTCGGACACGCCAGCAACTTCCGCAAAGCCATCGCAAACGACGTCGCCGTACTGCTGACAGACAACAACTGGGTGGTCCGGCTGGCTAATCCGCACGTATGTCAGGCGCTTGGCCAATCAGAAGAAGAACTTCTGGGGCGTAACCTCTTTGCTGCAGGCATGTCAGCGGCGGCGGTAACACTGGAGGCAGAAGTCACTCGCCAGACAGAGGCAGGTCAGACCTGGCTTGGTCACTTCACCCTGACGAAACAGAATGAACAGATTCCTACCTGGATGGCGATCACACCACTGGGACCACATTACCGACTCTGTGTTTGTGATCTCAACAGCAAGCCCGGTGCAAGCGAGGAAGCCACAGCCAGTGACGACTCTGAGGACGAGCAACTGCCGCAGGCCATCGCCCTACACATCAATTACAAAGAAGAAGATGTCGCCGATCTGGCAGCCTCAGCATTGATATTTTCACGTCTGAAGCAGCTGACCGACGATCATTGCGAACTCTACCACCTGTCCAGTGCAAACGAATTTCTGCTGACAGCGCGCAGTAAAGAATGCGCAGCCCGCCTCGACACTATGACTGACGTACTGGAGCAAGGCAGCAACGAACTACCGGCCGCCACAATTACTCGCAGCGGTCAGCCTGCGGACAGCGACTACGACACCTGGTTGCGAACCCAGCTCGGTATCGGTGCCCCCGTGCCAACCGAAACGTCAGAGGATTATCGCATCACACCGGTGTTTGGAATGCATGGTGAAATACTGGCAGTAGAGTGTCGCTGTCCCCTGGAAAACAGTAATCATGACTGGGATGACTGGTTTGCGGCATTGATTACCACCTGGCAATCCAACTTCTCTGGCCAGCTACGCATCGTACTCGAAGCCGGCCATGCGACTTCTGCGGCCATTCAGAAGTTCATCACGGCCCTGGACAGAAACCGGCAGATGCTATCGATGGAATGCTATATTGTCCTCGGCGAAGAACAGCTACTGAGCGAAACCGAAGAAGATATTCTGCTCCAGGGGGAGCTGGTGCATCACGGTGTTGAGCGCATGATCAGACACTTTGGCCGGAGCTTCCTGAATGCCCGCCAGATTATGAGTCTGCCAATTTCCGGCATTACTCTGGCGCCGGAATTTCTGCAGAAAATGCAGGAGCCACGCAACGCCACTCAGGGTAACCGGCTACTACATAAACTGCAGGATTCTGGTATGACTATCTATGCAGGGCACATCAAGCGCTCCGAGCTTCTCGCTGTGGCTCATAAGTCACGCATCGACTGGTTGAGCGGCTCGGTACTGAGCCCAGAGATCAGCATCACCGAGTTACGCTGGCACAGCCCTACTGTCACCTTCGGGTGACAGTTATCGGCGACGCGCGCTCTGGTGTATCATGGTGAAAAAGGAGACCACCGTGAACAAAGACCAGATTTACCACCAGATTGCCCTAGCCTGTCTGAAAACCCTACGCCAGACCAACGCCGATTCACAAGATCAGGTCAAAGCACTTTATGAAGCGATTGATGTCGCTTTTGAATCACAATTCACTCTGCTGGTTACGGAACTGGAAGACGCAAAAGCGCGTCTCAATCAGATAGCGGCTCTCGACCCTGCGCAACACTCTCTGAAAGATGCGCAGGCGATCATCAGCCAGAGTGGCACCGCACACTAACAACAATACAGGCTTTATCTTTCAGGAGTAGGCATGCTCTCGCCCAAATACTGGACATTTCTCGTTATCGTTATCGCTGCAATCGGTTTTTCAATGTTAAGAATATCGCAAGCCCCAGAAGTAATATCCAGCCCGGCTGACAGCTACAGCTATCGCTCTATGGAACTGGAAAATGGCCTGAAGGTGCTGCTCGTAAGCACTCCGGATGCCGACAAAGCCAGCGCAGCTCTGAGCGTAAGTGTTGGCAGTATGGATGACCCCGAGGGGCGTGAAGGACTGGCCCACTTCCTTGAGCACATGCTTTTTCTGGGTACTGAGCCTTACCCTGAGCCTGACGAGTATCAGCAGTACATCCGCCAGAATGGCGGCTCACACAACGCTTTTACGTCTTACGCACAGACCACCTATTTCTTTGATGTCGACAACGAACAGCTCAGCGGCGCACTGGATCGGTTTGCACCCTTCTTTATTTCACCGACATTCAATGAAGCTTACGTTGACCGCGAGAAAAATGCGGTACACGCCGAGTACAGCTCTAATCTGAAAGAAGACGGTAGACGCATTTTCTCTGCACAGAAAATGGCGATGAATCCTGAATTCCCGTTCGCACGTTTTTCTACCGGCAACCTCGATACACTGTCTGATCGTGCGGACAGTAAAATCCGCGACGAGCTGATTGAGTTTTACAAAACTCACTATTCTTCAGACCGAATGGCGCTGGTAATTGCTGGTGACTACGAGCTCGATCAGCTGGCTAATCAGGCCCGTGATCTGTTCACGAACATTCCACGTCGTGATGTCCACTTTGAGCGTGCCGATGTCCCGGTATTCGTACCAGAGCAATTACCACTCGACATGAATATCGAGCCGGTGAAAGAAATTCGCGAACTGCGTATGACCTTCCCATTGCCAGAAATCATCAGTCAGTATCAATACAAGCCAGTAGGCCTCATTTCGAACCTGATCGGTCACGAAGGTGAAGGCAGTGTACTCGCTGAACTGAAAAAACGAGGTTGGGCAGAAGGTCTCAGCGCCGGCCGCTCTCTCAGTACGGAACACGCCTCCACGCTGGTAGTCAGCATCAGTCTGACTAAGCTGGGTCTGACACAGGTCGATGCCATTACTGCACTCGTGCTCGAGTATGCAGACATTCTTCGCACTCAGGGCATTCCGGAGTACCTGAAGAAAGAGCAACATCTGCTGAATGAAATGGCGTTCCGTTATCAGGAACACGGTAGCATCTCAGGCTATACAACCCGCCTGAGCAGCAACATGCTGTACTTCCCGACCAACGACATTATCTACGGTGACTACCGCTCAGACATGCCTTCAGACGCATTGCTGCAGACCTATCTGAGTAAGATCAACGCAAACAACATGTTGCGCACCCTGATTGCACCGGGCGTCGAAACGGATATGACAGATCCATGGTACGACACCGCAATCCGTATCCGTCCTATGGCGTTTGATACAGGCTCGGAACTGACAGATGCCAATCTGCACCTGCCTGCGGCCAACCCATTTATTCCGGAAAATCTCGAAGTAAATCCAGCCAAAGAAAGTGCAAGGCCACAGCTGATTACCAGCTCAGATAACAGCCAGCTCTGGTATTACCCGGAACATGAATTTGATCTGCCAAAAGCACAGGCCTTTATTCATCTGAAAAAAGCACCTGTGATGAGCGACCCTCGTCAGCGCGTGCTTGCCAAGCTCTATGCCCGGACAGTTAATGAAGCACTGAATACCTACAGTTACCCGGCCAGTCTGGCGGGTCTGAATTATCGCCTGGCAGCTACCGACCAGGGACTCGAAGTCGCGGTGGGTGGCTACTACGACAAACTGCCGGTATTACTGGAGCGTATTTTTGATGAAATGGGATCGGTCAATATTACGGAAGATGAATTCAGCCGCTATCGCGCAAGCCTGCAGCGGGCACTGGAAAACAATCTGAAGGCGCGTCCATTTCAGCGCACTATGGCAGAAATGAAAAACTGGCTGATTGATCCGTCATTCAGTGACACCGATCTTTTGCCGCTGGTGAGCGAAGTAACGCTGACAGAACTGAAAGACTTTGCCGCCAATATTAAAAGTGACCTAGCTACTGTGACCTATGTGCACGGTACGTTGAGTAGCCAGCAAGCGGATCATATTGGCCAACTGACTCAGCAGTACTTCCCCGCAACAGCAGCCTTGCCTGCGGCATCTCAGTTAGTAAAAGCCCCAGTGGGTAAGTTCCAGAAGATCGTTGAGCAAGATCATCCGGATAACGTCATGACTCTGTACTTCCAGGGAGATGATTCCAGCGATAAAGCTCGAGCAGAAACTGGTTTACTGGCACAGATGATTGCCTCGCCATATTATCAGTACATGCGCACTGATCAGCAGCTGGGCTATATCGTATTCGCTATGGCGTATCCAATTAAGGCGATGCCGGGGCTGGTATTTATTGTCCAGTCTCCGACAGCCTCGCCACAGGAAATGGTTGCGCATAGTGAAAGTTTCTTCCGCCAGTATGAAGCGACGCTATCGACCATAGACGATGAGGAGTTTGCTCTTTTCCGTCAGGGCCTCATCACCCGCTTATTGGAAGCACCTAAGAACATGAGCGAAAAATCAGGAATATTCTGGTCAGACCTCAGCGCCGGACGATACAGCTTTGACACCCGGGAAAGTATTGCGTCAGAAGTAGAAAAAGTGGAAAAAACCCGCATTCTTAACCTATACCGCGATGCCGTATTAAACGGTGGCTGGAGCCAACTGCTGTATGCCAAAGGTGCAAAAACAGAAGGTTATACTGATATTGCCGATATCGAGCGCAGCAGCCTCCCACGCGTCAATGAGCCTGAATATCCACTACCCGAAGTACTTACTTCGGGCTCTGTTCAGTAATTCAATGCTGCTATGCGACAGATTCTCTGTCGCATAAAAAAAGGCCGCACCCTGAAGAGGGTGCGGCCTTTTTTATGATCCATAGCCAGACGTAAATCAGGCTTCCGGTGGACGGGTACCCGGAGGGTTCACATCAAGCAGGTAGTGGCCGAGAATTTCGCCCTGCTTCAGATCAACCACGATGACCATCGCCACCCCCTGATACTGGCTATTAATCAGTACATGCTCGTATTGATCGTCCATGCGATATACATGTGTTACCTGACCATCACGGCAGTCGAAAAATTCAAAATCTTCCGCAGGAATGGATTCAACATAGGCCCAGAAATATACAGGAGGCGTGCTGTCTTCCACACGCTTGGGATTAATCTGTGTCGCTTTAAACTCTTCGGGAGTCAGTTTATTTGTCTGCATCAGAACAGGCTCTTCAGTTTATCTTTTGCTTTGTTTTTCAATTCGTCTTCTTTGGCTTTCGCTTCAGCATCCGCTTTTGCTTTTGCCGCGGCTTTCTCTGCATCCAGCTTTTCCTGCGCTTCTCGCTCCTGCTGTGCTTTAAAATCTTCGAGCTGTGCTGAAGCCAGATCTTTCAACTTATTAAGACGATCGGCCAGAGAGCCGTCCATGTCGCTGAGCTGCTGCAGCTCGTCGGCATACTCACCGGCATAATCGGCAACTTTCGCGTTCAGACGCTGCTTCAGCTTCGCTTCGAATTCATCCTGCTTGGCCTGTATACGTTGACCAAGAGCAGAATTAATCTGACGATCCAGATCTGAGCCAAACTTAACCTCAGGGTCTTTAAAACGCCCGTTCACTTCGGCATTCACCTTAAAGCGATTAATACCTTGTAGCGCACTGTTCAGCTCACGAGCAAACAGCGTCTGACCATCACCGGCAAATTTCGCCTTAGTGACTGCAGCGGTAAGGTCACCATCAAGCACACCACGATGCACAACGGCTTTAGCATCCAGTTTGACCTGAGAAGAAGCAAGGCTTGCACCGGCAACACCCAGGCTAAGAGGAGCCATAGCCCAATCAGAAATAGCAACCGTCAGTGTGTCTGTGCCTTTCTTCTGGGTATGATCAAGCACCAGTTTTGCATCCAGATCACCAATACGTTTTAACGCATCACCATCTACATCAAATACTGCCGGGCGACCGGTAATCTGCTGCTGATGTGTAATGTCTTTGCCTTTAATGATCAGCTTTCCGCCATCAAAAGGACCTGTAATATAAGCATTACGGATCATAAAATCAGGCCATGGATCGGACGTCGGAAAATGAACAAAGCGCCCGGCTAAGCGCGGTGCCTTTTCGTCTTCCGCCTCTTCCTCACCATCAGACTCGAGATAAGGTTTTACTTTCTCATACCAATAAAGCGCTTCTTTTGCCCAGCCTGCGGCGTCGTCACCGAACAGTAATCCGGTGATATTCGATACCCCAGCGCCGGACAGCTGGTATTTATCTTTCAGATAGCTCAGGTCTTCACCCGGTGCCTTTTTCAGGGCGGTGAGCTTTTCCTGCACATCTGTGCGCCCTGCCTGAATCGCATTACGAGCTTCACGCACGGCGTTACGATCCTGCTCGAATTGTTTTTTCAGGGCATCCAGGCGGGCTTTGCGCTCACGAAAATCTTCTAACGATTCGAGTCGACCAGAAGTAATCGCAGCAACTTCTGTTTCGTAACGCTTCAGTGCTGCGTCATCCGGCACCTTACTCAGTGCAGCGTCAATTGCCGCCGAGTTTTCGTTCCAGCTTGTCTGCAACGCTTCGCCAGCCTGCGGAGTTTTTAAGGTCTCGTTGGCCAGAACATCGTCAACCGAAGGAAGCTTGTCCTGTGCTTTTTCTTTGAGAGTCTGCTTTTTCTCACCAGTCGCTTCTTCAGGTGCCTGTTTTTTCTCAACAGCACCACTGGTTTCACGCGGTGTATGAAATTGCAGATTACTGATCGAAAGCTCATTGCTGATGGCTTTTCCGGTCAGCAGAGGCGCAAGCTCCAGATCGGCTACCGCACGATCAAATTCCACCAGGTTCTGCATCGGTTCACGTGCGTCAGCTACCTGCAGTCGACTCAGGGTAACCCCCATCGGCGATAAGGTCACATCAACATCGTCGACGGTCACTTTGGCACCAGCTACCTTAGTGCCAACAAATTCAATGCCTGACTTAATAAGAAATGGCATGAGTAAAATAAAAAATGCTGCAATCAGAGCAACTACTACTAAAAATCCAGCCAGGCCGGACCAACGAATCCATTTAGTCATACGTTACTCCGCAAAGGTGGTGTAAAGCGCCCAGAGCTTGCTGGCTTTCAGCCCCTGAACAATTTTCAGGCGATTAACCCAGGCGAGTAAGCGATGACGATACTGCAGAATCAGAATCCGGCTGATCAATGTCACAGGAATCAGTAAAACCAGAGCAATCAGCAACCCACCTAATGTGATGGTGTTGTTAAACGCCAGTACCCGCATCCATTCATTCTGATAAAGCGAGGTCCAGAACTCCCGGTAATCCGGGTTCATCAACAAACTTTCACCAATGGATGCAGACACTGGGTCCAGTGCATAACCCACCAGCGAGAATATGATGACACCGAAGATAAACGCGCTGAGATTGATACGCAGCACCATGGCGATCAGAAGAACAAACAGATTGAGAATGGACCAGAATGGTGTAAATCCAGGGATCATCCCCAGGGCGATGGCAAATGCCACCTGTCCCGGAGCAGAGTCCGAATTCAGAGCCTTCAGCAGCCTTGCCAGCAAGGAAAGCATACGACGATTCCTACAGTTGAATTGCCTCAACTATAAAAGTGCAGGAGTCAGAAATCCACCCGGGATCTGTCGAGAAACGCCAGAACGCAGCTATATTCCTCCGGGACAAACATTAACGACCCGGCAGAACTATCCGTACCAGAGTGCCCCGCCCCGGCCGGCTCTTAACCCGTATGCTCCCGCCATGGGCCTCAACAATAGAGTGTGCGACCGACAGCCCGAGACCAATCCCGTCGCCGACTTCCCGGGTGGTATAAAAAGGATTAAAGATCTGTTTTATTTCAGCGTCTTCCATACCGCATCCGGTATCCTGAAAGTCGATGTAGAGGTTTTCAGCATCCCGGGCTGCTCTTATCAGCAGACTGCCCTTCTCACTGCAAGCACGGGAAGCATTATCGGCAATGGCCGCCAGCGCAATTCGCATCTGACTCTCTTTCAGTAACACCTTACCTTCTACATTCACCCGGTACTCCACCTCAAGCGGCCGGCGTGAACCCTGATTCAGCTCAGCGATTACAGTTTCGAGTGTCTGCTTCAGATCTGCTTCGACTTCGTCAGAGCGATCAAGCTCAGAAAACACCTTCAGGCTGGAAACAATATTTCGCACACGGTCCAGGCCCAGACGCGAATCTTCGATAAGGGCTTTCATGTCCTGATGAATGTACTGAATATCTTCCCGCTCGCTGAAGTCAGTCAGCTCCTTGCTGATTGCCGTAACGGCATCTTCATCACTTTTATCCAACGCCATATATCGATCAAACAGGTCAGCTAGCCCAACGTACACCCCGGTATATTCCTGCATGCTCGACATATTAGCGCTGACGACGCTCATGGGATTATTTATCTCATGTGCTACCCCCGCTGCCAGATGACCGATGGATGCCATTTTCTCAGATTGAACCAGCTGCGCCTGAGTTGCCCGCAACGACGCTGCCATTTCATTGAAATGACGGGCCAGGGTGCCCAGTTCATCTTTTCGTTCGACGTTCACTCTGACGTCGCGCTCACCGTGGGATATTTTTTCAATGCTGGAGCTCAATTCGTACACCGGTGCCGAGAGGTTTTTTGCCACCCGACGGGATATCACCACCGTTAACAGCAGAATAACCAGAGTGACGCCCCAGCCGCTGTATCTCAGTTCACTCACAGCGGCCAGTACCGTCTCACGGTCCCGGCGCATAATTACGACGGAATCGAGTACCGGCAATGCCCTGACACTCACCAACCATTCATTATTGTCACCAGCCAACACCCCCTCGTAATCTTTCCCGAGCATGGCTGTAGCGATCAGCTTGCCTTCACTGCTTTGACGCTCGACTACAGCGTCGCTTAATAACGCCTGAAAGCGGTCTGGCCCCCGACGGTATATGGTCAGTGCGTCCCGTTCGCCACCGCTGCTGGCATCCACCAGGTGCTTCAGCAGTCCCGTCCCGGGGACCAACATAACCACGCCTCGCAGAGAACCCTCTACAACCACGGGAGATGCGATGTACACATAGCCTTCGTTCCGATTACGGGCAACGGCAATCGCACTGTCCATCTGCCATAGAGACTGGCGAAAAGCACGTTGCAGACCAGAACCGGTGAAGTCGACATGATCGAGATTACGGCCATACTGATCGCTCTGGGCTGCTGAAAAGACAACATCCCCGGCAGGGTTAATCAACAACAAGTCACTCAGGCCATGCTTTTCTGCATAGAAAGATAAGTAGATCCAGTACTTGTCCTGCTCATCCTGATACTCCATTGAGTACAGATTGGTCGCATCATACACGGCGGAAAAATCAGACAGCGCCTGCTGAACATAAGGTGAACGTACGATGATGCGTAAGTCTTCAACAGGGTTAGTCACTGCCAGATGAAGCTTCTGCATCTGGCTGCTCATCGTCACCGACAAATCCTTCATTATCTGTCGTTCAATCTGATGCTCTGCGTAGTTCAGACCAATGCCGACCAATAAAAGTACTGGCAGCAACACCAGTACCACCATGTATGAAAGGAGGCGCTCCTGCAGGGTTCGGAATTCGTAGCGCTTCATAGCCAGGGCTCCCCTCTGACCGTTCCTGAACGCCACAAGCCCCGATTATTCCGCCAGTAAATCGTCTGGTAGTGGAGCCAGTCAGACGGGGCTTCGTAGCCAGGAAACATAACCGGACGAAGCAAATGATCAGACATCCACAGCAATGACTCTGCCCCCGCTTCCCGTCGCCCGATAAACAGACTGTGCCAGCTGCCCTGCTGCGTAAAATCAATCGCAGTCGCACCGCAAGCAGTTAAAGCATTGCGCCCGCGCAGAGAGGCTGCCAGATCAAAGTTGGCAGAAGTTGGTGGCTCACTATATAACTGGACAAGAAACTGGACCGCACTCAGGGCCATAACGCTCACGGCATCTGGCGCCCGTACAAGCATATCCCGGACTTTGGTATTGGCCGGGTTATGATCGTTATCGAAATAATGACTGATAAAGTAAGCATCCAGTCCGTCCGGAACACGTTGATCCGGGCAAAGAAAAAATACCCGTGCCGGGCTGCTCTTCAGTGCATCGACTACGCCCGGATGTAACAACCATTCGCAGGCATCAAACAGCAACACATCCGGCTCGTAGTCAAAAATCTTCTGTACAATGGAAGGCAGTTGTTCGAACGCACCAAGGTACTCCTCAGCAACCAATCCGCCAGAACCACCGGGCAGCAGTTGCTGTGACAACATACGGCCCAGCATTCGCGAGCGCACACTCTCTCCACCAACATAGAAAATTCGCGGACCAAGGTGATAGCGAATCCAGCTCACTGCTGGGAACAGATATTGATTTGCAATCACCCCCAGATGAACCAGGTAATTGCTATCAAATAAGCCCTCCGACGAGCCGGGATAAATAAACGGAATACGTTTCTGCTCGGCAACCTGAAGTACACGGCGCATACAGATAGAATCGGTACAGCCGATCAGCGCATCAATATCCGTGGTGTCTGCAATATCCTGTAAATTACGGCTCATTTCTGACTGGCTCAGCGACGCGTCCAGATAATTCAGAGTCAGATCAAACGCGCCGGCGTCGGCATGTCGCTGCAGCTGCTCTTCCAGCAGTTGCATAAGATCACGATCATTGATCGCTGTTGCCCCTTGCGTGTTGCCTACCAGCACGATACTGAGCTGACCGCCGGGCTGCTTGAACAACACCATAAACCCGATCAGCACAGCAAGAACCGTGATCAGAAGACCGGTTTTCATCCGGCGTTACCTCGTGTGTGCCTTATCTGTACCTCTATTTGAGGTTAGCAACTGCACACTGGCCCGTACGAAAAAGAAGGGAAAAGACAGGAAAAAGACCGAAAACCGATTACAAAGTCAGGTGTAACGTCGGCTCCGGCGTCGATCGCAAAGCCGCGAACAGGCTCAATAGCAGAACTTTTTAATCTTATTGTTGATTTTATCGAGGCTGGCCCGGTATCTGCGCAAATCTTCAACCCGACCATTACGGGGAAAATTAGCCTGAGCATTACGATAGCCCGATCGTGCGGTCTTACAGCGTTCGGCCTTCTTTTCTGCTTCAGCGCTACGATATTCGTTTCTGATACGCTGGTTCTTTTTTTCAGCTAAACGAGCCTCATTCCTTGCCTCCCGAGCGGAGGAATCATCCTCAATATCGGGGGTTTCCATGCGATAAATGCTGATGGGAGGAGGCTCAACTTCGAGGTGAGCATGCTCAGGCTTCTGATCCGAGTAATGTACCCGACCGTTTTCATCCACCCATTGATATATCTCTGCACAGCAGAAAAGTGGCGATAACCCTGCGATAACAGCAATCGAAGCCAACCCTGGCAGTTTCATCTCACCTCCTGTGAGTATTCAGGCCCGCACCATGTCTACAGATCGAGCCGTCTGATTATTCGAGATGAATAATGCGTAACTGCAGGCTGCGCTGCCCACGGAACTCATTTACATCTAACTGGAACACGCAGTGTACCATTTCCCGCGAGTGATCCGGCCACTGTGTCGTATCTATTCCAAACCAGATTGCATCGATCGCCT
>Ga0255776_10002689_pt1 | contig 19659 bp, 16 predicted proteins | sample 071ome_19_FD_179974 | JGI IMG/M metagenome (GOLD analysis project Ga0255776, IMG submission 179974) | Coastal salt marsh microbial communities from the Groves Creek Marsh, Skidaway Island, Georgia - 071413AT metaG (version 2) | ecosystem: Environmental > Aquatic > Marine > Intertidal zone >... | reverse complement strand
GCTTCAAGCGATTAAGTTCCTGTGACTGGTGTCACAGGCCTGACCTGTTTCGTATACGGCGGGTAAAACATGCAGGATCTCCTTCGTTCACCATCGAAACGCAGGCAGGCGGTTTTTTTTGGTCGGCGGAGTATTTGACCGCTTGTCGAACGAAGCGGAAAGCCCCATGTTCCCGATATGTTTGATTCCAAAGATAAAAAGGCTCGCCGCGAGATGGCGAAAGACCGGTTGTCCAAGCGGCGCAAAGGACGGTTTAGAAGTCATATCCGCGGTTATTTCCTCGCCGGCGTACTGGTCACGGCACCTATTGGGATCACGTTCTATATTTCCTGGCTGCTGATCCGGTGGGTGGATTCCAAGATCACGCCCCTTATTCCCGCCGCTTATAACCCGGAGACCTACCTTCACTTTGCGGTTCCAGGTCTCGGCCTGATCATCGTTTTCATCGCGTTGACGATCATCGGATGGGCCACGGCTGGTTTGCTGGGCCGGCTGTGGATGCGGATATCCGAGAAGTTGCTGTCGAGAATGCCGGTGATACGCAGTATTTATGCCGCGATCAAACAAATCATCGAAACCATTCTGAAACAGCAGTCAAACGCATTCCGCGAGGTTGTCCTGTTCGAATACCCGCGCCGGGGCAGCTGGGCGATCGGCTTTATCACCGGGCAAACCCGGGGTGAGGTTCAGAATTTGACGTCGGACGACGTGGTCAACGTGTTCCTGCCCACAACACCTAACCCGACTTCAGGCTATTTGCTGTTCATTCCGCGAAAGGAACTGGTCATTCTCGACATGACGGTCGAGGAAGGTATCAAGATGGTGGTGTCCGGCGGCATCGTTACTCCACCTGACCGGCGCCCGCCCGAAGTGCAGAAGCAAAAACGTGTCGCTCCGGCGGAGGGCGACAGCCGGACCATTCCGCACAACGACGACAGCCAGGACGCAGCCGAATAATCAGCCGGAGAGCGCGGTTTTAACGACTGCATCCCGCTCGAACAGATAGAGCAGCGTGCGCAGCGCTTCTCCCCTCTCAGACTTAAGTTCTGGGTCTTTTTCCAGGATCACAAGCGCGTCGTCCCGAGCGGCCCGGATCAGGTCGGCATGAGCCGCTAGATCTGCCATGCGAAACTGCGGCAGACCGCTCTGCTTCGTACCCAGAACCTCGCCCGCGCCGCGAAGCCGCAGGTCCTCTTCTGCGATGACGAAACCGTCGTCGGTTTCGCGCATTACTTTCAGCCTTGCCTTGGCGGTCTCGCCCAGCGGTTCGGCGTAGAGCAGGATGCAGGAGGATGGCCTGTCCCCGCGTCCGACGCGCCCACGGAGTTGATGCAACTGGGCCAGGCCGAAACGTTCCGCCTGTTCGATCACCATGATCGTGGCCTCGGGTACGTCAACGCCGACTTCGATCACGGTCGTTGCGACCAGTATGTCCAAATCGCCGTCGGCAAAAAGCGCCATGACCGAGTCCTTCTCGGCGGCTTTAAGCCGACCGTGAACCAGCCCGACGCGGTCGCCGAAACGTTGTGCAAGCGCCGCGTGACGCTCCGTCGCGGCGGCGACATCGACGACATCGGAATCTTCGACCAGCGGGCATACCCAGTAGATGCGCGCACCCGAGGCAATGGCGGGCCGTAACCGGTCGACGATTTCCTCCAGACGCGACAGCGGCATGGCCCGGGTCTCGATCGGTTTGCGACCGGCCGGTTTTTCTGTGAGGCGAGACGTTTCCAGATCGCCATAGGCAGTCATCATCAGGGTGCGCGGTATAGGCGTCGCCGTCATGACCAGGATATCGGCAGCCGCCCCCTTCCCGGCCAGAGCAAGACGCTGGTGCACGCCGAAGCGGTGCTGTTCGTCGACAACAACGAGCGCCAGGTCATCGAACATGACATCGTCCTGAAAAAGCGCGTGAGTACCGATCGCAATCGGCGTTTCACCCGATTTCAAACGGGCAACCAGTTCTTCTCGCTTTTTGCCCTTGTCGCGACCGGTAATCAGAACGACCGGCACGCCGATCGCATGCGCCAGCGGTTCTATGGTTGCAAAATGCTGGCGCGCGAGGATCTCTGTCGGCGCCATCAGGGCCGCCTGCGCACCCTGCTCGGCCGCTGTCAGCATCGCCATCAGGGCGACGACCGTCTTGCCGCTGCCGACATCGCCCTGAAGCAGGCGCAGCATTCGGGTTTCCGATTTCATATCTCCTGCGATTTCCGCACAGGCCATCCGCTGGGAACCGGTCAGGTGAAATGGCAGGGCCTGCTCCAGCCGTTCGCGCAAAGACCCGTCGCCGCTGATCGGCCTGCCGGCCCGCTTCCGCTGCCGGCGGCGTACGATCAGCAGTGCGAGTTGATTTGCGAGAAGCTCGTCAAAGGCGAGGCGTGCACGGGCCGGCGCATCCGGAAGCAATTCGGCTTCCGAACGAGGACTATGCGCTTTGTCGAGCGCGTCCTGCCAGCTGTTCCATCCCTGTTTTCTGAGCCAGGCGGCGTCCTGCCATTCCGGCAGATCCGGCGCCATGTCGACAGCCGCGCGGATCGCTCGGCCCAGAGGTTTCGGCGTCAGGCCCGCCGTCATCGGATAAACCGGCTCGACGGTTTTGATGCTGTCGATCTCGCTGAGTTTTCCGATATGGTCGGGATGCGTCATCTGGATGTCGTCGCGGTAATTTTCGACGCGTCCGCTCACCACCCGGATTTCGCCTTCCGGCAGCATCTTTCGCAGATAATCTTCGCGCCCGTTGAAAAAGACCAGCGTGAGGAAACCGCTGTCGTCCCGACAGCGTATTCGATACGGCAGCCCACGGCGCGGCGACGGTTGATGTTTCTCGACGGTGACCGTCAAGGTGGCGATGCTGCCCGCCAGCGCTTCGGCGACCGCGGGCGCATATCGGCGGTCGATGAAGCCCACCGGTAGATGCCAGAGCAGGTCGACGATGTTGGGCCCGGCCAGCTGTTCGATCAGCTTGCCGATCTTCGGCCCAACGCCTGTCAGCCCGGTAACCGGGGCAAAAATCGGGAAAAGCGCCTCTGGTCGCATGTTTTCGGTTAAATCCGGCTGACAACGTGGTTCGGGGAATTTATACCAGCCTTCTATGGGAAGCAGGAATGCCTGACAGATTAGAAACGATCCGCCGCAAACTCCGGTTTCGCAGCATGCGACGCGGTACCAAGGAAAGCGATCTGGTGATCGGCGGTTTTGCCGAAGCGCATCTGCATGCCCTGACGGAAGATCAACTCGCTTCGTTCGAAGCACTGCTCGATGAAAACGATCAGGATGTTCTCAGCTGGGTGATCGGGATGACATCGCCACCCGCGGCGCACGACACTGACGTGCTGGCGATGGTCAGAACATTCAAGAACAGTCTGTAGAATATTGAGATTATTGAAAAAACCTCTCCCGGCGACAGGCCGGTATCTGCTGTCGGGCGTACCCGAAGGATATGACGCGCAGGTGCTGGCTGACGCGCTGCACAGCCCTCAAGCCGCTTCGGTTCACATTCATGTCGCCCGGGATGCGTCGCGTCTGGCGGCTATCCAGGACGCTCTCGGCTTTTTTGCTCCGGCGCTCGACGTCATCCGTTTTCCGGCCTGGGATTGTCTTCCCTACGACCGGGTGTCTCCGAACCGCGAAAACGTGGCAGCCCGGGTCGATTCCCTGGCCCGGATGTCGACGCTGGATACGGCGGCAGGTGTGCCGATGGTGGTGTTGACCACTGTGAACGCGATCGTTCAACGGGTACCGTCGCGCGACGTCATCCGTGATGCGAGCCGGGCATTTACGATCGGATCGCATGTCGACCTGGACGATCTCGGCGATTTCTTCGCCCGCAACGGCTTTGACCGGGCCGGTACCGTGCGGGAGCCCGGCGAATACGCCATCCGCGGCGGCATCATCGATATTTTCCCGCCTGGAGAGGCCCTGCCTCTGCGCGTCGATCTGTTCGGTGACGAAATCGAGGCGTTGCGGTCGTTCGACCCGGTGACCCAGAAAAGTCTGGAAAGTGTCGACACGCTGGTTCTGCAGCCTGCCAATGAAGTTTTTCTCGACGATGATTCCATTGCGCGCTTCCGTTCCGGCTATCGCGAAGCGTTCGGGTCGGTCACGGACGATCCCCTGTATGCCGCCGTCACCGAAGGCCGCCGCCAGATCGGGATGGAGCACTGGCTGCCGCTGTTTCACGAGACTCTGGAGACGCTGTTCGACTATCTGCCCGGCGCTTCCGTGAGTCTGGATAACGACACCGACCAGATCCGCGACGCCCGGCTGGAAATGATTGCCGATTACTACGACGCGCGTGTGACTTTTCAGGAAAATCGCGCATCGAACGATTCCTCCGGACAGCCTCCATACCGACCACTGCCGCCGGATATGTTGTATCTCTCGGCGGCGGACATCGAAAATGCGCTGAAGAAACGACTGGTCGTCCAGTTTACGCCCTTCGCATCGCCCGACGGCATCGCGACGTCCGTTTACGACGAGGTGATCTCCGTGGGCGCACGCCGGGTGCCCGATTTCGCCGCCGTGCGGGCCCATGCGGCAGCGGCGATGAAAAAGGACGATATCCCGCCCGACAACGTGTTCGTGAATGTGCGGACGCGGTTGTCGAAGGAAATCTCGGAGGGTCGGCGCGCGGTGGTCGCCGCCTTCACCGCCGGGTCGCGCGAGCGTCTAGGCCAGCTTTTGGCGGAGGCCAAGGTAATTGGGCTGAAGACGGTTGAGAACTGGGAAGAGGTCCGGGCTCTTCCACCGGAAGAGATTGCCCTGGCCATCCTGCCCGTCGAACGCGGATTTTCGGCTGAAAACCTGTTCCTGGTAACCGAACAGGACATTCTCGGTGAGCGGATCGTGCGGACGGAGAAAAAACGCCGCCGGGCCGAGGATTTCATCGCCGATGTTTCGGAGATCGCCACCGGCGACCTGGTGGTGCATGTCGACCACGGGATCGGACGTTATGACGGGCTGGAAACCCTGGATGTAGCGGGCGCGCCGCATGACTGCCTGCGCCTGGTATATGCCGGCGACGACCGGCTCTACGTACCGGTGGAAAACGTCGAGGTTCTCTCCAGATACGGATCCGGAGACATGCCGGCGAGCCTCGACAGGCTCGGCGGCGCCGCCTGGCAGGCGCGCAAGTCGAAGATGAAGGAACGGCTGCGCGATATCGCCAACCAGTTGATCAAGGTGGCTGCGGAGCGGTCGCTCCGTCCGGCGGCGAAAATCGAAGTGGCGGATGCGATTTATCGGGAATTCGCCGCCCGGTTTCCCTACTCGGAAACCGACGACCAGATGCATGCCATCGAAGATACGCTGGCAGATCTGAAATCGGGTAATGCCATGGACCGCCTGGTGTGCGGAGATGTCGGTTTCGGCAAGACGGAGATCGCCCTGCGGGCGGCTTTCGCCACGGTGATGTCTGGTGGTCAGGTAGCCGTCGTGGTGCCGACGACGCTGCTCTGCCGTCAGCATTTTTCGACCTTTGTGGAGCGATTTGCAGGCGTACCGGTGCGGATCGAGCAACTGTCGCGCCTGATCACCGGCAAAGACGCCGACAACGTGCGGACGGGTCTGAAGAACGGCGAGGTTGACATCGTGATCGGCACTCATGCCCTGCTGAGCAAGTCGATCAGTTTCAGCAAGCTGGAATTGCTGATCGTCGACGAGGAGCAGCACTTCGGCGTGACCCACAAGGAACGCCTAAAAAATCTAAAAGCCGACGTGCATGTGCTGACGCTGACCGCCACCCCCATTCCCCGTACATTGCAAATGGCGCTCACGGGCGTAAAGGAAATGAGCCTGATCGGCACCCCGCCGGTCGACCGGCTGGCCGTCCGCACCTTCGTTATGCCCTTCGACGAAGTCATGATCCGCGAAGCAATCATGCGAGAACATTTCCGCGGCGGTCAGATATTCTACGTCTGCCCGCGTATCGCCGATCTCGATGAGATCGCGGAACAGCTACGCAAACTGGTTCCGGAGATCAAAATCGCGGTTGCGCACGGTCAGATGGGCACCCGCGCGCTCGAAGATGTCATGACGGAGTTCTACGAAGGCAGCGTGAACCTGCTGTTGTCGACACAGATCGTGGAATCGGGCCTGGATATTCCGGCCGCGAACACGATGATCATCCATCGTGCGGACATGTTCGGTCTCGCCCAGCTTTATCAGCTGCGCGGGCGCATCGGGCGCTCGAAACTGCGCGCCTTTTGTTATCTGACGCTGCCCGGCGACCGCAAACTGACCGATGCGGCGAAGAAACGGCTGGAGGTTATGCAGTCCCTCGATACGCTGGGCGCCGGGTTCACGCTGGCCAGTCACGATCTGGATATTCGCGGCGCCGGGAATCTTCTTGGCGAAGAACAATCAGGCCATATCCGCGAGGTCGGCGTGGAACTGTATCAGCACATGCTCGAGGAAGCCGTCGCGGCTGCCAAGGGCATCGACACCGCCGCGGATCGGGAATGGAGTCCCCAGATCAACATCGGAATCCCGGTGCTCATTCCGGAAAACTACGTGTCAGATCTTGGCGTACGGCTTGGGCTCTATCGACGTATAGCGGAACTCACCAGCGCGGAGGAAACGGACTCCTTCGCGGCGGAACTCATAGACCGGTTCGGCAGCCTGCCGGGCGAAGTGGAGAACCTTCTCCAGATCGTTGCGATCAAACGCTACTGCCGTGAAGCGGCCATCGAAAAAATCGATGCCGGCCCGAAGGGCGCGACGCTTACATTCCGCAATAACCGTTTCGCGAACCCGGTCGGGCTCGTCGCCTTCGTCACCGACGATGTGGGACGCACGAAACTGCGTCCCGATCATACGTTCGTCGTCCGCCGCGAATGGACCAAATCGTTGGACCGGCTGCGCGGCGTGCGCCTGCTGGCCGCTAAATTGTCGGAGATCGCGAGATCGGCGCCCGCAGACATGGAGAATGCGTAATATGAAACCGGTAGGTTCCCTGTTTTTCGAGGATTTCGAGGTCGGTCAGGTGATTGAAACCGGTACCCGCACGCTGGATCAGGAAGAGATCATTGAGTTCGGAAAAAAATATGCGCCGGTCCCTTACCACACCGACCCCGAAGCCGCGAAGGAAAGCAGCTTTGGGGGTCTCGTCGCCGCGGGATATCAGACCGCGGCCGTGACCTTCGGTTTATTTGCGCAAACCGGCGCCCTGGCGGATAGCGGCATGGGGTCGCCCGGCGTGGACAGTCTGAGATGGAAGCGCCCAGTGAAAGCGGGCGATACGCTGCGCGTTCTAGCGAACGTCCTGGAGCTGTCGCCGGCCGAAAAAGAAGGCGGTCGCGATGCCGTTCGGATACGTTATGATACGCTTAATCAGCAAGACGAAATCGTCATGACGCTCACAAGTCTGCATTTCGTCCGCCGCCGCACACAATAAGAACAGGGTAATTATCATGGCCGACAAACTCCCTATCCGCCTCGCAGCAGGTTCCGGCCAGACATTCGGCGTCGACGATCTGTCATGCGCGGCCGCGACGACGCTTGGCCTTTGGGAAGAGGAAGGCCTGGACGTGACATGGATTCCGGTCCATGGCGGGGTTGCCGCCATCAGCGCGGTACTCGACGGCACGGTCGATGTTTCCTACGGAGGTCTGGGTCCTGTCATCAAATCCCGCGCCGAGGGGAATCCGGTTCGCGCCGTCGTCTCCATGGCGCGGGGCCTAGCGCAGAACCTGATCGTCCAGAACCGGATTGAGTCGACGGATGATCTGCGGGGTGTTTCCTGGGCGCTGGACGGCATGAACGCGTTGAGCCATCACATGGCACGGCTGACGGTCCGCGCCCTCGGGATCGACGAAGGTGACATCGACTGGCAGGTCGTCGGCCCACCGCCGGAACGGATAGAACGGTTGCTGAACGGATCGATCGACGTGTCTCTGATCCGCGTCGAGGAAGCGATTTCGCTCAGCATCGAGCATGCTGACAAGGTTCATAACCTTTTGGGGTTTGCGCAGCTGAAAGAACTGGTGCCAGTGCAGCCGCATGGCGTGCTGGGAACGTCGGAGGCCTATGAAGACGATCACAGGGAAGAACTGGCGCGGCTGACCCGCGGCATGATCCGGGCGTCCCGGTCGCTGCACGACGATTACGAGATATTCCGCAAGGTTTACGACGCTAACGTGACCGTGCCGGTGCCGGACGACCGTGTCCGCGAGATCTGGCAGCAGGAGCACGATTCCGGCGGCTTCGCGGTCAACGGCGAAATGTCGGACGGTCACTGGGCAGCGCAGATGAACCTTTACCGCGAACTGTATCCCGACCTGCGGGAGGTTAAGCAGGACGAAATCCTGCCGCGCGTCTTCGTCGCGGATGCGCTCGAGGCCCTTGGCCGCCACGACGGCGAATTCGACAAAACCTGATCAGGCCATCGCGGATGTGCTCCGCTTTCTGTGATAGGCGTTTGCAATAATGGCGCTGACCAGGGCGCAAACGCTCAGCACGGTAACGACTTCGATCAACGGAAAAAACGTCTTGTCGTAAAGCGTCGAGATAAACAAAGACGCAATAGCCGCCGCCGAAAAATGCAGGAACATCACAATGCCGGACGCAGTGCCAGTCAGATCCGGTTCGGCATTTATCGCGGCCGCCTGGGCATGTGGCATTGCCAGACCCTGCGCAATACCGATGACGGCGCCGGGAAGAAAAAGCGCGAGCGGTTCGTCGGGTATCAGCAGAACGGCTGCTGTGAGGAGTTCCACGGTGATAATGCCGATCAGGCAGCCGAGGACGACCATGTACTGGGTCGATACCCGGTTTCCCAGACGCCCGGAAATGAAATTACCGCTCATGAAACCGAGCGTCAGCAGCATGAAGTACAGCCCGTATTCCCCCGATGAGCCTTTGTAATGATCGTTCATCAGAAAGGTGGCGTACGACGCCAGTGCGAAAAATGCGCCGGATGTGAATGCCGGTACCAGCGCGTAGCCCACGAAAACCGGGTTGCGTAGAAGTAGTACGTAATCCCCCGCAAGGGCGATGGAACCGAGGCCTGGTTTGCGTTCGTGATGCGTCTCGCGGATCACGAGACCGCCCAGAAGAAGGACGAAAACCGACACACCGGTTGCCAAATAGAAAACGGCGCTCCATCCGAACAAATCGGAGACCGCTCCACCAATCGGGGGTGCGAGCGTCGGTCCAAGCACGTAGGCGGTCGTGATATAGGCAATGACCTGGGCCAGTTTCTCTGGGCCGTAGACGTCGCGGGCGATGGCGCGCGCCAGAACGACGCCGCATCCCGCCGCGATGGCCTGTAGCAGACGGCCGGCGAAAAGTATTTCGAAAGACCAGGCGACCGCGCACAGGCCGGACCCCACGACGAACAGCGCCAGCCCGACCATCAGCACGGGTTTGCGTCCGAACCTGTCGGACATAGTGCCGTAGGCAAGCGTACCGAACGCCATGACGAACAGCACGAGACTGAAGGTCAGTGTGGTGAGGAACGTGGAGACCCCGAATGCCTGCTGGATCGTCGGCATCACAGGGATGTACATATGGACGGCCAGCGGTCCGATCAGAGTAATAGTCACCAGGGCGATCAGAAAGACGATCCCCGGTCCTTTCCCCCCCGCCTGCGTGGCGGCGTTCAGGAGACGAGCTCCCGCCGCAGCACCTTGCCGACTGGGCTTTTCGGCAGCGCATCGATGAATTCGACCACGTGCGGTGCTTTGTATGGGGCAATCCGGCTGCGCACGGACTGACGTATGTCTTCCGATGTCTCGTCGGTTGCCGGCGTGCCGTCCTTCAGGACGCAGACGGCACGGATCCGGTTGCCGATCTCCGGATCGGCCAGCGGTACGATGCAGGCCTCTGCGATCGCCGGGTGTTGCCGCAGGACGTTTTCGATTTCGTAGGGAGAGATGAAGATGCCGCGGCTCTTGAAGCAGTCGTCGCTGCGTCCGGCAATGCGGTAATAGCCGTCTTCGTCGCGCGAGGCGAGGTCCCCGGTGTGGTACCAGCCGTCGTGTACGACCTCCGCCGTCTTTTCCGGGTCCTTGTGGTAGCCGAGAAAAAATCCGGGATTGTCCGACCTGATCAGGAAGTGACCAACTTCGCCGTCCTCGACCTCGTTGTAGCCGTCGTCGAGAACGGCAACTTCGGTGCCCGGAATAGGTTGTCCGATGGATCCCGGTACGACCGGATAACGGGGCCCCTGCCCCAGCACCATCTGCATTTCGGAAACGCCGTAATGTTCCCAGATATCGCAGCCGATACGATCCTTGAACTCCTGCCAGGTTGCGGCTTCGAGGGCTTCGCCGGTCGCGTTGCACCCGCGCAGCGACGACAGGTCGTATTCGTTTTCGACGCCGTCGATGGCGAGGATACGGCGGTACACGGTCGCCACCGAATACATCAGCGTCACTTTGTGTTCCTGGATGGTGCGCAACACGTTTTCCGGACTGGGACGATCCTGCAGGATCACGCCCGTGACGCCGTTGCGCAGCGGGAACATCACGTTGTGTCCCAACGCGCTGATAAAGCTCCATTCGCCGGTAGCATAAGCTCGGTCGCCGGGTTCCGGTGGTAGCCGCCAGGCATTGGAATCGCCGAGGGCGATCACCCAGCGATGCGCGTGGACAATTCCCTTGGGCCGTCCCGTTGTGCCGGAAGTGTAAACGAAAAACGCCGGGTCGTCGGAGGCGGTGTCCGCGGTCGCGTAGGGTTCGGATGGAGCCTTGGCGATCAGGTCTTCGTAGATCCCCGTACCGTCCAAGGTGCCCTGGGCGACAACGATGCTGGCGGGCAGTTTGTCTTTCAGATTGACCAGCGGTTCCGCCAGCGGCGCCAGGGTCACCGCGGCCTGCGCGTCGGAATGGCCGATGACGTAATCGACCTCTTCTTCCCCCAGCAGAGAATTTTGCAGCACTGGCAGAGCTCCGACCTTCAGCAGCGCCTGAACCGTCTCGGCAAATTCGATGCAATTGTGCATACGCACAAGCACCGGCATGCCCTTTTCTATTCCAAACGCGGATAGCCCGTGCGCCAGCCTGTTGACGCGATCGGCAAAATCAGCGAACGACACCTCGCCGCCATCCCAGACGAATGCGGTACGGTCTCCGTAGCCGCGTTCGCCGATCCGGTCGATCAACTCACCGGCAATGTTCATCCGGCCGGGTATTTCCCGATAACCGGAAGGCAGATCCGTCATTTGCCGGCGCGGCCCCAGGGCGGGTTATCGTAGTATGGCCCCTTGTAGTCGGCTTCGCGTTTCTCGAGGAATGCGCGGATACCCTCGCGGCAATCGCCGGTGCGGGTGATTTCCTGGATCGCCGCGAATTCGCGGGCCCAGCCTTCGTCCGTCCGATTATGGTTCCAGTACATGCGCACCAGATCCTTGGCGTAGCGGACCGACAGATAGGGGTTGGAGGCGATCTGCGCCGCGTAGGCAAAAGTTTCGTCGAGCAGGTCGTCATGCGGGAATACCTTCTCGACCAGTCCGATCTCCAGCGCTTCGTCGGCTTCGATGATTTTGCCGGTCAGGATCATGTCCAATGCCTTCCCGACTCCCACCAGCTTGGGAAGGTTTCGCGCGCCGCCGGATTCCGGCAGGAAACCCGCCGGGACCGCCACTTCGCCGAGTTTCGCCTTGTCGGAGGCAAACCGAAGATCGCAGAGCGTGCAGATTTCCAGTCCGATGCCGACCGCAGGTCCGTTGATCGCCGCGATGACGATACAGGGCAGGTCCTCGAACTTCCTGAACGCGCGCTGCAACACCTGATGGCGCAAATCGTTGAAAAACAGACTGGCGATTTCCTTGTAGGCGCCGAAATTGCCGAAATCAAAATCCTCTTCGCCGGCGCCAAGCGGTCCGGCCTCGGATTTGAGGTCGCCGCCGGCGGAGAATCCCCTGCCCTCGCCGGTGATGATCATCACCTTGATGTTGCTGTTATGGGCAATCTCGTCGCACAGAATGTCGAGTTCGACGCGCATACGGACGTCAACGGCGTTCAGGAAATCCGGCCGGTTGAGCGTCAGCAGGCCGATCGACATTTCGCCCGGCTGATTGGGATTTTCGCGGATTTCCCATTTCAGGGCCTGGTATTCCATTTCAATGTCTCCTTTGCGAATTCAGGTGCCGACTCTGAGCGGCGTCGTCAGCCCGCGGAGGGCGGCGATCACGCTCAGAGCCGTGATTTTTCCGGTGCCGGGATTTTCCTCCGACGGTACGTTTTCGATGCTGAGGCTGAAGCGTGCACTGTCCGCTTCGACGTCGATCCGGTGCGTATTCCGGTCGAGCGCCGGATCGGCCCATATCTGCAGCTTTGTGCGGTCCACACCGATGCCGGCCAGTCCGAGCGCCGCTGCCACGTTGACGTTCGCCGGAAATCCAGCTGCGCCTTCGCGGGCGGTGCCTTCGAAGACTTTCAACGGCTCGTCGAGATTGTCGATGGAGATGCCGTGTTCTTCCAGATACGGCGCGCCGGTCAGCGAAAACGGGGGCTTGCGGGTAATCATGGTTACATCGTGGATTTCACCCTCCGCGGCGGCCCGGACGGCATCCAGCCCCAGCAGCGCGCCGGTCGCCAGAATGATCTGAGCGCCGTTCTCCCGCGCGATGTCGATAACGTCCGGGTGGATCAGCAAACCGGCACCGCTGACGGTGACGAATATACGGCCGGCTTTCAATGCAGGTTCCGCGATCTCGCGAAACGCCGCTTTGGGTACGCATTCGACGACGACGTCGCACGTATCTGCCAGCGCCTGCGGATCGAGCACCGGTACCGGATCGCACCGCCCTTCCATATTGCGTTTTGCTTTTTCGCGGTCGCGCGAACAGACCGCGGCGAGTTCCAGCCCTTCGATGCCCCTGTGCAGGGCTGCTGCGACGGGCTTGCCGATCGTCCCGAATCCGGCAATTCCGACTTTCACGTTCGTTCTCCCTTTCCCACGTGACTTACCACAGGCTTACCGCCAAAGTGCGCGCGCATCAAACCTTTCACTACGGCAGATTTGCATGGCCCTCCTGTTTATGTGCGATGGCGAAGACCCGGCAGTTTGGTCCGACGCCCTGCGCACCGAAATCCCCGATCTGGACATTCGTCTCTGGCCCGACAATGCGGGCGATCCCGAGGATATCGACATCGCGCTGACCTGGCAGCCGCCGCGCGGTGCGCTGGCGTCGTTCCCCGGCCTCAGGGCCATTCTGTCTCTTGGCGCGGGTGTCGAACACGTTTTACGCGATCCCGAATTGCCGGCCGGCGTTCCCGTCGCACGGCTGATAGATCCGGGGCTGCAGACCGGCATGGTGGAGTTCGTGACGATGGAAGTCCTGCGGCATCATCGGCGGGAGCCCGAGTATCGCGCGCAAAAGCAGGCGGGCGAGTGGAAACTCCTCCGGCAGACGCTGTCGAAGAACCGGCGCGTCGGCATTCTCGGATTGGGGCGTCTGGGCGCCGCGTGCGGAGAGATGCTCGTCCGGTTCGGCTTCCCCGTTGCCGGCTGGTCGCGTTCCCCGAAGGATATACCGGGTATCGAAAGCTTCCACGGAGAGGACGGTCTGTTCGCCCTGCTGGAACGGAGCGATATTCTGGTGTGCCTGCTGCCGCTGACGCCCGAGACCGAAGATGTTCTGGATGCCACTACCCTCGGCGCCCTGCCCCGCGGTGCGGTGGTGATCAACGCGGCCCGCGGAAAACATGTCGTGGACGACGATCTGATCGATGCTTTGGACAGTGGTCAGCTGTCCGGTGCCACGCTCGACGTGTACCGGCAGGAACCGCTGCCGCAGGATCATCCGTTCTGGGCACACCCAAAGATCGTCATGTATCCGCATGCGGCCGCGTGGACGTTGCCCGAATCCGCCGCGCCGGTCCTAGCCGACAACATTCGCCGTGCCCGTTCCGGGAAACCGCTGACCGGTCAGATCGACACCCGGCTCGGCTACTGACGCATCAACGACATCAGTTCGCGCACTGAATTCAGGGATCCGATATCGTTTACGGTTGCGACGAGTTCGTCCACACGGCTTTCCGGCAACCGGTAGGCGGCGCAGGTACGCAGTTTCTCATCCGTTTGTTCCGCCGAGAGCGGATTTTCGGGCGCCCCCAGCGGATGGTCGCATCGCGCCGTCAGCGTGGCGCCGGATTTCATGTCGATTTCCGCGATGGCCTGACCGTTCGAGAGGCTTTGGTCGTGCAATATTTCGACCTGTTCCGCCGCGAAACGGCGCAGAACCGGATCGTCGTAACAATCGGGTTCGAACTGGTCGAGCGTGACGGTGCGATCGCGCAGATAAACGCCGGCGACGTAATGCGCGGACAGCAGTGCTTCGAACTTCGCTGCATAGGTCGAAAAGCCGCCGTGCATCTTGTAAGGCGTTTCGCTCAGCTTCAGCCTCACGGACGCGATTTGGTCGAAAGCGACGTCGTGTTCCTGCACGATATTGAACAGCGCGGTGATTACCTCCTGCAGAGCCGTCGCCGACGGCCAGAGACGGAGTGCGATCCGTTGCAGCTCCCAGCGTGACCCGAGATCGTTGGTGACCAGGTCGGGCAATCCGCCCTCCGCGTAAGTGTTGTAGAGGCCGCCGTCCTCCGTGGTGAGGAACTCCTTGTTGGCGACGAAATCCTGTTCTGCCAGCAGGGCTGCCATCAGTCCGGAGAGCGCCGCCCGGCATTGATGAAACTTGACCGTCGGCGTGCCCCAGGCTGCGAACGTCCCGGCGGCCTGACTGCCGGCAAGACCGAAAGCGCGGGCCATTCTATCCGCATCGAAGCCTCGCAAACTGCCAACGGCAGCCGCACCGCCGAACGGACCGATCACACCCGGCCCGTGCCAGCCCTTGCCCCGAAAAACCGGGTAATCCAGACCAATGCCGACTCGGGTCGTCACTTCGGATCCAATGGCTATGGCGGTCAGCAGGTCGGCGCCGGACAGGTCGTCCCGCTCGGCGACCGCGAGTGCCGGCGGCACGACCTCGGGCGTGATATGGGTCAGAGTCGCCCGGTGGACGTCGCACATGGTGACCGCCGTGACCAGATAACCGTTCATCATGGTCGCACCGGCCAGCGACAGGCGGCCGCCGCCGATAACGCTGCTCTCGTCCGATCCGCCGAGAGCCCGCGTGACAGCCATCAACTGGTGAGTCTCCTCACCGCGGTGTCCGGCCAACGCACAGGCCAGCGCATCGCACAGCAAAGCCGTTGCCGAGACGCGTACGTCTTCAGGCAATGTCTCGGCGTCGGTCGTCGCGGCGAATTCCGCCAGTCGTTGCGTCGTCGTTTGGGACACGAAACTCTCCTTGAAAATTTTTTCCAATCTAGCGTTGCCGCCTGTCAGGGCGCAAACATTCGTTGATTGGCGTCAGAGATTGCCGTTCGCTATTCTGGAGCGGCGAACAAAAGGAAACCCATGTCAGACATCATCGACATCACGGTCCCGTTCCGGACCGATCTGCCTCTCTGGCCCGGCGACCCGCGGCCTGAAGTTTCCCTGATGAAAAGCGTCGAAGGCGGATATCGCTGCAACGTGACGCGGATCGATACAGGCGTCCATTTCGGCACGCATCTGGACGCACCCTGTCACTTCATCGACGGTGGCAAAACCGTGGACCAGCTGGATCTCGGAGTTCTCGTCGGCCGCTGTTTTGTAGGAGAGATTCCCGACACCGCCGAAATCTCATCGGCGAATCTGGATGCGCTGAACATACCGGAGGGCACGGAACGGCTCCTTCTTAAAACGTCCAATTCAGAGCTGTGGTCGAAACCCGATCATACGTTTTTCGAGGATTACGCCGCGTTAACGGCAGATGCGGCAAGATGGGTCGTCGAGAAAGGTATTCGCCTGATCGGGATCGACTATCTGTCAATCCAGCTTTTTGCCGATGATGTCTCCACCACTCACATCGTGCTGTTAGAGGCGGAAATTATAATCGTTGAAGGTCTGGATCTGCGGAATGTGTCCGGCGGCGTTTACGACCTGGCCTGCCTGCCGATGAAGATCGCAGGGTCTGATGGCGCGCCGGTTCGCGCCGTGTTGACGCCGGCGGAGGTCGAGTGATGCTGAGCGGCAAGGAATTTCTCGAAAGCATACGCGACGGTCGTCGCGTCTATATCGGCAAGGAGCTTGTGGGCGACGTTACAACCCACCCCGCGTTCCGTAATGCCGCTGCGACCCTGGGCATGATCTACGATCGCAAGAACGCGGCCGAAAACCGCGACGTGATGGTCTCGGAAGAGGACGGAGAGACGTTTTCCACCTATTTTCTGCGCCCGAGATCGCGCGCAGACCTCGAACGCCGGTTCGAAACCCATCGCCGGATCGCGTCGTGGACATACGGGTTCGTGGGGCGATCTCCAGACAACTTCCCGAGCTACCTGTCCGGTCTCGCGACCGATCCCGGTCTCTTCGAAGATCTGCACGAGGGGTTCGGCGACAACCTGACCGCCTATTACAACAAGGCCCGCCGTGACGATTTGTTCCTGTCCCATTCGGTGACAAATCCGCAGGCAACACGGCGCGTTGATGCCGAGCTTAAGGAAACGGGACAGGTCTCCCCGACCCTGCGCGTGGTCCGGGAAGACGACGACGGCGTTGTCATTAATGGACTGAAGATGATCGGGACGGCATCGGTGTTCTGTCACGAGACGTGGGTCGGAAATCTGCAGCCCGTGCCGCCGGGCCAGGAAGCGGAGGCAATCACCTGCGCGGTTCCCCTGAACCTGCCGGGCGTCTCCATCTGGTCGCGCAAGCCATACGAGGCGTCTGCAAACAGCGAGTTCGACATGCCGCTATCGGCCCGCTACGACGAGACCGACGCAGCCATTCTGTTCGAAGACGTGAAAGTGCCGTGGGAACGCGTGTTCCTGCATAAGGACACCCATATGTCGCGGGAGATCTACATGCAGACACCCGGGCATTCGCTGGCCAATCATCAGGCGAATGTGCGGTTTCTCGAGAAACTGAAGCTGATCGTGGCGCTGGCGCACAAGCTGACGCGATCGAACAAGGCGGATAAGATCCCGGCGGTGCAAAGCACGCTCGGCAAACTGGCTGCCCTTCTGGCGACCCTCGAAGGCATGATCATGGGTCAGCTGCACGGTTGCGAGGAAATGGTCCCGGGATCGGGCTATGTCACCGTCAACCGCCGCTATATGTATGCAGCGCTGCACTGGTGCACGAACAATCATTCCGCCATCTGCGACATGGTACGGGAACTCATGGGCGGCGGGCCGATCCAGATGCCGGCGGATTCATCCGTGATTGCGGATCCGGAGCTGAACGAGAAATTCGAAACCTACTGGTCGGTGACGGATCAGTCGGCGCAGGACCGTATGAAACTGATGCGGCTCGCCTGGGACGTGCTCGGCACCGAATTCGCCGGGCGGCATATGCTTTATGAAAAGTTCTATGCCGGCCCGGGATTCGTTATGGACAGTTACAGCTACAATGCCGCACCGTGGGACGAGCTGGACGCCATCGTGGACGGCCTACTGTCCGGATACGACGCCGAAAGCCGATAGCGTAATTACCGGCCCTTATAGACCGGCGGGCGTTTTTCGCGAAAGGCGCGGACGCCTTCCTTATGGTCTTCGGAAGTGATCAGCACTGACTGGCCGATACGTTCGAGAATGCGCCCGGACGCCATGTCGATGTTTTCGCACGTGTTCATAATGGCTTTCGCCAGCCCCATAGCCATGGGCGCCTTTGCTACCAGCTTCGCGGCCAGTGCGCGGGCTTCTTCCTGCAGCTTTTCCTTCGCCACCACGCGGGTGACGAGACCCAGCTGAGCGGCCTTTTCCGCGTCGATGAATTCACCGGCGAGCACTAGTTCCTTCGCCCAGCCAGGTCCAATCAGGCGGATCAAGCGCGAACATCCGCCTGAGCCCGGGATCAGGTTGATGTTGCCTTCGGTAAATCCGAAACGTGCGTCTTCCGAACAAATCCGGAAATCGCAGGACATTGCCAGTTCCAGACCGCCGCAGGCGCAGATGCCTTGGGCCGCACAGATCACGGGAATCTCAATTCGTTCCAGTCGGTCGAAGAAGTCGTGAATCCAGCGATATTCAATACGGAACCGTTCGGTCGGGAAGTCCTGTTCGAACCAGGAAACGTCGGCTCCGGCGCCGAACGCCTTTTCCCCTTCCGCGTTGATGATGATCACCCGGATATCGTCATTGGCTTCAATACGGCGTTCAATCCACCGGAAATCTTCTTTCATGCCTTCATCGAAGGTGTTCAAGCGTTCCGGCCGATTTAGGGTGATGGTCAGGATCTGGTCTGAAATATCAACCTTAATCGCGTTGAATTCATGGTCGAGGATGACGTCGTTAGTTTCGGTAATCATCGGATTTTCCCGGGTATCTGTTGGCAACAAAAAACCGCCGGCCGCTCCTGAGAGGGCCGGCGGCGAAACTTTGGTCTGTTCTGACCCGTCAGCGTTGCATCGACAGAAGGATCTCCTTGGTGCTGTCGGCAAGTTCGCATTTAATGGCTTCAAAGGCAGAAATCGGCGGAAACATCAGGCCGGTTCCCTGCATATGACCGCGCATTTCCTCAAGATAGCGATTAACAATGTCTTCTGTTTTGTTCCGCTTCAGCCCATGCTCTAGGCAGAAATCATTATCAGCACCTTCCAGACGTCCGAAGGCCCGCTTCAGGCAGTTCGGCATCACGCGGTCGTAGATTTCCTGAAATGCGGCGAGCTGTTCGGGGTCCTTTGCAAACTGCTTGAGGTTCTCGACACCATTGTCGTAATGATCCTCTTCGTCTTCCAGCACCTCTTCCTGGCTTGCGCCCCATGGAACGTAGCTGGACTCCCGGTATTCCATGATCTGATGGCTACCGGCGCGATCGACCGTGAAGTTGAAAACGGCAATGTCGAGCCAGTTGTCGAGGTTGAGACCCCAGAATTCTTCAGCGTCGGGGCGACCGGCGATAATTTCTTCCGGATCTTCTCCGAGGTCGGTCAAGAGATCGTAAAGCCCCCTGCTATGTCGTGCTTCTTCGGCAGCAAATTCGGCAGCGAGTTCTTTTTCCTGCCAATTCGGCGCTGCCGTGATGGCGCGGCCGAACACTTCGGCGGTTGCCGTTTCCGCATAAATTTGACGCGTCATCAAGCGGATCAGCATCTCTCTATATTCGCCAGTCGCTTCAGCAGGGTTATTGATTGTCTCGGTTCCAAGAGGGGCTGCGGTGGCCATTCGAGTGTCTCCGTCTGAAATTGGATTTAAGTAACTTGTGACGGACACCGGTGCCCGTTCACTGACAGGAAACCCTGCCGTTGTCGGCAGTGTCTCAAAGAGTTAGATATAAATCAAATCATTGTGGATGATAGAAGGTATCACCATGGCTAATATCAGAAATGTAGACCTTAACCTTCTAACTGTACTCGATGTTTTACTAACAGAGCGGAGCGTCAGCCGGGCCGCAGAACGACTGAACCTGACGCAACCCGCCGTTAGTGGCGCGCTGAAAAGGTTGCGCACGACCTTCAACGACCCGCTATTTTTGCGCGCCCAGCAGGGCATCCGCCCAACCCCGTTCGCTCTCGAGCTGATTGGCCCCGTTAAGGCGGTGCTGCAAGACATCGATACGATATTCGCCGGCACCGAATTCATTGCTGAAACCGCCGACGTTACCTTCACCATCGCTGCAACAGATTACGCACAGACGACATTTCTGTCGCCGCTCATAAAGCGGGTA
>Ga0255776_10002685_pt1 | contig 19672 bp, 15 predicted proteins | sample 071ome_19_FD_179974 | JGI IMG/M metagenome (GOLD analysis project Ga0255776, IMG submission 179974) | Coastal salt marsh microbial communities from the Groves Creek Marsh, Skidaway Island, Georgia - 071413AT metaG (version 2) | ecosystem: Environmental > Aquatic > Marine > Intertidal zone >... | reverse complement strand
CAGCGCCAGATCCATATGTAGACCAAACGGTGACACCCCGGCACCTAAGGTCACCAGATTGCCAGCACCGGCTAAATTCGTACGCAAACCTGCACGCAGTTGTGCCCAACCGGCGGCGTCCAGCTCAGCACCAATGGCCAGGAACTGGGTGGCGTCTTCAAAGGCGACCGGTTCATTTTCGGTCAGGTCGAGGTCGGCCGACATTTGATACCAACCACCGTTCCAGTTGATCCCGGCGCGAATTTTTGGGCTCAATGAGACGGTGCCGCCGACTGCCACTTCGCCTTGGGCGTTGCCATCGACAGGTACATCGGCCAGTTCAAAATCTTTGGCAATCAAATCTTTGATAACAACACCGACGCGTGCGCGATGGTCGTTATCAATGAAAAACGACGTGCCGACATCGAGGTTAATATGATTTTCAGTACGCTCGGAATCTTCCAGTTCAATCTCGTTGCCGTTGTCTTCTTCATCTAACTGGCCAACGTAGTGATAGGTACTGACGGCCTGCATTTTTGGGGTGACCCCGACCGAAAACTGGCGACCGTCGATGGCAAACTCACGCGCCAGACTGACGCCGACTTCTGCCACGGCAATGGCCGCGACCTGAATTACCGAATCCAGGCGAGGATCTTCAGCCGCGCTCGAGATAGCGCCATTTTCAAAAATACTGATTTGTCCGGCCGCGGTTTCGACCGGCTCGGACGTGAAGTCTGCAAATTCTTCAATATCCTGACGGGCTGCGGCGAGTTCAGCGTTGCTGCTGTTGTCGTCCAAGCTGCTGATGCTTTCGTTGGCATCTCGCGCGGCACCGAGGTAGTCAGACGCGGCTAATCCATAGGCGGTTAACAGGCGCTGGTCGTTGGCAGAAAACAGCGTGCGTGCCGACACGTTGGCATCCACACGGGCGCCAACGGCCACCGCGAGGGATTTGTTAGGTACGGCAACGCCGCCAGCCACACCAAAGCGGCCTCGCAGTGGGCTACCTGAAATGCCATCCAGCGCTGTGGTCAGGTCGCTGGTGGCTTCGTTGACTTCATCCACAGAGGCTTGAGTTGCCTCAATCGCATTACCGAAATCTTCACTGGCACCAGCTACGTCGGCACTTGGATTATTGTTCTCGGCTTTTTGGATTTCTTCCGCCAGAGTTTCTGCGGCGGTGGTCAGGCCGTCGACGGCATCCGGCAAATTGTTGGGTTGACCGTTTTCAAATAAGTCTTCAAAGCGTGGCAGGATGTTATCGCTGATGTCGTCGCCGTCTTCCTGAATATTTTGTTCATCGGCAAAGTTGGCGCCGAACTGTGGGAACGAAACCCCAAAATCATCCGATTCTTTGCCACTGGTGAGCAGCGCAGGATTGTACGCCTGTGCGTGAATGTATTTTGCACCTGCCACGCCGGTACTCCCCATACCCAGCCCTCGGGCATCCATCGGCATGTAAGGGGTAGCAAGGGCAGAAGTGCTGGCAAATAAAATGGCGCTGGTAAGCAGGCTTTGGCGATACATAATCACGTCCTTTGAAGTTGGCGGGTTGGCTCCTGCAAAGATTAGTCGATTCCCAGCCCGATGAATGTAAAACAATGTTGCGAAATTCATTGTCAGGGCGTCAAAGTTCACCTAATCTTCGGATATCGAGTTTATTCATTCAGGTCACGTCTGTGAACCCATACGTATTGTCACACATCAAGATTACTCTTCAGGCACCCGCGATGGTCGCCTTGTGTGTGCGTGCGCGTTGGAAATGCAGGCGGCTGAATTGAATCGATAATTTATCATTCAAAAAGGTCGCATTCAGCGGCCTTTTTTTATGGCCGCGAATGCCTGAGGAGAGAGGGACATGAAACTCATCAGTGCGTACGTTCTGGTCGTCATTATCTGGTCGACGACGCCCGTCGCCATCCAATTCAGTCAAACGGACATGCATTTTTTCAGTGCCGTCAGCCTGCGTATGTGGCTGAGTGCGGTGCTGTCTTTACCTTTATTGTGGGTGTTTCGCCAGCGCTTGGTGATGACCCGGGAAGCGCTAATGAGTTACGTCGCCGGCAGTGTGGCCATCTACGCCGCCATGATGACGGTGTATTGGGGCGCGCTGTTCATTCCCTCAGGGCTGATTTCGGTGATGTACGGCTTGTCGCCCATGCTGACCGGGCTGCTTGGGGTGTGGTGGCTGAAAGAACGTGAATTATCGCCACTGCGGGTTGTGGCATTGGGGCTGGCGTTTGCTGGACTGGTACTCGTGGTCAGCGGGCGCCTGACGTCGGCCGAAGGGTTGGCGCTTGGCGAATTTGCTGTGCGTGGAGTGATCGGCACCTTGCTGTCGGTTCTGTGCTTTGCCTTGAGTGCCGTATGGGTAAAAAAGATCAATGCGCCAGTGCACCCGGTGGTTCAGACCAGTGGCACACTGTGGGTCTCGTCGTTCTTTTTTGTACTGACGGTGCCGGTGCTTGGTTGGGAAATCCCCGCCACCTGGGATGCTGTGGCGCTGTCGGCGTTGGGCTATCTGGTGGTCTGTGGTTCTTTGCTGGCGTTCGTTTTGTATTTCTACATTTTGCAGCATTTGCCGACGGCCAGAGTGGCCTTGATTACGTTAATTGCTCCTGTGCTGGCGCTGATCTGGGGGTACTTACTGCGTGATGAGCGTTTGCAGATGACGACCTTGGGTGGCGTGTTGCTATTGCTGTTGGGCCTGCTGATTTATCAATGGCACACCCGGCTGGTGCAGTGGCATGGCAGGATTGCGCGGTGGTTTTTGACTCGAGTTACAAAGAGTAAACAAAAACGGGTGCGATCTTCGTCTTAAATTTTCAGCAAGATTGCCGATAACTCAATTAGAGAAAGGCGAAAGTAAGGATCGTCTGTTTGGAGTCAGATATGAAGCTGAAAATTATGACAGCGGTGAGCATCCTCTCCGCTGGCTTTTTAACCGCATGTGCAGGGCCTGTATTGGAAAGCCCAAATGCCGGCGCTCCGGCGGAAGAGTTCTTCCGTCCGGTGGAGCAGGAAATTGATCCGGTCGCTCCTATGGTACTGCGAGTCGTGGGTTATGGTGCGCTGGACACAGGGTCCAAGTTGTCGAGCGTACAGAAACGCTTGATGGCCATCCGTGCCTCGAAAATGGACGCCTACCGAGCCATGGCCGAACGGGTGTATGGCACCTCGGTTCAGGGCAGCACGACGGTGCGTGACATGGTGGTTCAGGATGACCGTTTCCGCAGCTACGTCGAAACCTACATGCATGGTGCGCGCGTCGTATCGACGGATGTGATGCCGGATGGCAGTGCGGAAACCGTGATGGAAATGATCGTGGATCAGGGCTTCCGTAACTGTCTGCAGACCTACGACAACCAGCGTTTTAATGTGGATTGTCGGGTGCCACTGGGTGGACGCAACGTACAGCAATTTGCTGCGAGTCAGCGTAACCGCATTCAGAGCGAAGCACCGGCGACGGACAGCGGCTTTTACTTTATTGAGTAAGGAGACAGCGTATGCGACCTCTGGGAACCTGGTTAATAACGTGCGCCCTGGCCGTCGTCAGTGTTGGCAGTCACAGTGCTGAAACGGTGCAAGTCACCGGGCGCGCGGCCATCGTCGGTGCGCCTGCTTTTGCACGAGAGCAGGCACTGGAAGATGCCATGCATCAGGCCAGTTTGCGTGCCAGTGCTCAGGTTCGGGGGATGCAAACGCTTGAGAATGGCGCCTTAGTTGATGAACGTTTGAGCGTTCGTACGTCGGGGCAGGTGCGCAATGTTGAGGTGCTGAGTGAGCATGTGAATGACGGCATGTATGAAATCCGCATTCGCGCTGACGTTGATGACTCGGCATTGTGCCCGGCCAGTGATCAGCATTTCCGCAAAGCCGTTGCCGTCGCGGGGTTCGGTCTGGCTCGTCCGCAGCAAGCCACGTTGGGCCGCCTGGAGAACGTCGAGCAGGCACTGCCGCGCTGGTTGGCCGATAGCCTGAATGATTCCGGCGCTGTGCATGCGCTGGACGCGACTCGTATCAGCCTCTATCAGGACCCGCGTCGTGCGCCTTCCGCCGAGACGGCGCAGCAACGTTTGACCACGTCTGTGGCCTTGGCGACTCAGTTAGGTGCACAGTATGTGGTGTCTGGCGTGGTGCGCGATCTGGCCATGCACCCGACGCCCGAGCGCGGACTGATGAGCCGACTGGCTGGGTTTACACGGGCGCCACAGCGTGATTTTGTGGTGGATGTGTATATCCATGATGGCCTGAGCGGGGCCATGTTGTTTCAGCGCAGCTATAAAGCGCAAGGCGGTTGGGATCTGCACCGGGGCGAGCGTACTGGATTTGCTTCGCCGGATTTCTGGGCCACCGATTATGGCCGTCAGGTCAGTGGGGCCTTGCATCAGGCTGCTGACGATGTGACTGAAGTGCTGCGTTGTCAGCCGTATATGGCACGTATCGTCAAAGCTCGCGGTAATCGTCTGCACATCGAGGCGGGTGCTTCCGCGGGTATCCGCCCGGGGGACACCTTAAAAGTGTATCGTACCGGCACGTTTTATAATCTCGATCTGGAACCACGCACTGAGCTGACCGACATGGCGGCTGAGGCGGTGGTTCGTCAGGTGCAGCCGCAATTTATTATTGCCGATCTGGAGTGGCCAGCAGAAAGGTTAGCGATTCAGCGCGATGATATGGTGATTGCCTGGTAATTGGCGGTGTTTAGCCGGTGGTACCACTTGGACTGCTGGTACCTTATCAATGAAAAAGCCCTGCGACTGGCGCAGGGCTTTTTATTTTTCCTGTTTGAAGTTTGTTAACGCTCTTTTTTCGCCGTATTGGCTGATCGATTAAGCTCCAAATAAGCCATTCAATAAATTATCTGACTCCACGGCTTAAAGGTCGACGGAAATCGACGGGCAGCTCATGCGCTTAATCATGTGATCGCCATCCCAGCTCTCCAAATGGACATCAAATCCCCACAGTAGGTGAATGTGCTTCAGGACCTCAAAGGTGTCTCCCGACAATGGCATACCATCCTGTTGGGTATGTCTCAGAGTAATGGAACGATCGCCTTCAATGTCGACGTGGGTGATCTGGATATTGGGCTCACGCACCGACAGATCATACTGGCGCGACAGGGTTTCGCGTAATCGTCTGAATCCTGACTCATTGTGGATGGCATCTACTTTGTAGTGGTCGGCGGTATCGTCGTCGTAAATAGAAAACAGATGGAATTCACGCATCAGATGGGGCGACAGGTACTGTTGAATAAAGCTCTCATCTTTGAAGTCGCGCATCGCAAAATGCAGCGTTTCCAACCAGTCTTTACCGGCGATATCCGGAAACCATTCTCGGTCTTCATCGGTCGGGTGTTCACAGATACGACGAATGTCCTGGAACATATTGAAGCCCAGTGCATACGGATTAATGCCGTTGAAGTACGGTGAATCGAATCCCGGTTGGTAGACCACGCTGGTGTGCGAGGTCAGGAACTCCATCATAAAGCCATCGTTAACTTTACCCTCGTCGTACAAATGGTTCAGCAAGGTGTAGTGCCAGAAGGTTGCCCAGCCTTCGTTCATGACCTGTGTCTGACGCTGAGGATAAAAGTACTGTGAAATTTTGCGCACAATACGTACGACTTCACGCTGCCATGGCTGTAACAGCGGGGCGTTTTTCTCAATAAAATAAAGCAGGTTTTCTTGCGGCTCCGAGGGAAACTGCCGCTGTTTTTTCGTGGAAGCTTCCTGTTTTCGGGTAGGCAGGGTTCGCCACAGGTCATTGAGTTGCTGTTGGCGAATTTCTTCCCGTTCTTGTTGGCGCATGCGCTCTTCGGCGGCAGAGATGGGTTTCGGACGGCGATAGCGGTCAACACCGTAGTTCTGTAGCGCATGACAGGCGTCGAGTAAGGCTTCGACTTCGTCCTGACCATGGCGCTCTTCGCATTTACGCAGATAATTTTTGGCGAACACTAAATAGTCAATGATGGAGCTGGCATCAGTCCAGGTGCGGAACAGGTAATTGTTTTTGAAAAACGAATTGTGGCCGTAGCAGGCATGGGCAATCACCAATGCCTGCATGGGCAGTGTGTTTTCTTCCATCAGGTAAGCGATGCAGGGGTTGGAGTTAATCACGATCTCGTACGCCAACCCCATTTGGCCGCGCTGATAGCTTTTCTGAGTGGCGAGAAACTGCTTACCGTAAGACCAGTGATGGTAGCCAATGGGCATCCCGACGGACGAGTAGGCATCCATCATCTGCTCGGCGCTGATCACCTCAATCTGATTGGGGTAAGTATCCAGCCCATAATGAGTGGCGACCCGGGCAATTTCGCTGTCGTATTCCTGCAGCAGCTCAAAGGTCCAGTCGGAATCGGTGGAAATGTACTGACTCATATCGCCTCCTGATACTGGTCCTTGGCGAACAGTTCACGGAACACCGGATAGATGTCTTCTGCGCCGCGAATCTGTGCCATCGCAAACTGTGCGGGAAAGGCTTTGCCCACGTTTTTGTACGCTTCCCACAAGGCTTGATGGTCGTTCGGGGTGATTTCTATGTAGGTGAAGTACTGCACCGCGGGCAGCAGATGTTCATGCAGTAGTTTGGCGCACAGAGGAGAATCATCGTCCCAGTTATCGCCATCGGAGGCCTGTGCGGCGTAGATGTTCCATTCGTTTTCATCGTAGCGGGCCTCAATAATGTCCTGCATCAGGCGCAGGGCACTCGATACGATGGTGCCGCCGGTTTCCCGTGAGTAGAAGAACTCCTGCTCATCGACCTCTTTGGCGCTGGTGTGATGGCGGATGAAGACGATTTCGATCTGCTCGTAATTGCGTTCAAGAAACAGGTAAAGCAAGAGGTAAAACCGCTTCGCCAGATCTTTCACGTCCTGCGTCATGGAGCCTGACACATCCATCAGACAAAACATCACGGCTTTGCTGGTGGGCATGGGCACTTTCACCTGATTGCGATAGCGCAGGTCGATGTCGTCCAGAAACGGAATGGTCTTCAGGCGGCGCTCAACATCAGCAATGTCGGCCTCGAGGCGTTGTATCAGTGCCGGATCACCGCTGTGCTGTGCATCCTCCAGTTCAGCCTGTAGCTGTTTCAGCTTGCGACGTTTGCCGGCCCCCATGCCAATGCGCCGTGCATGGGCGTTACGCATGGATTTAATGACAGACAGGTTATTTGGGGTGCCTTCTGAGACAAAGCCCGCCCGACGGGTTTTGAAGTTTTTTGTCCGCGCAAGGGTCTGCTTCACCATGTTGGGCAACGCCAGATCGTCAAACAGGTAATTCAGGAACTCATCCCGGGTGATGGCAAAGGTAAAGTCTTCTTCGCCTTCGCCCTGATTGCTGGCCTGACCATTGCCTTGCCCGCCACCGCCTTGCTGGGGTTTTTCCAGCTCGTCGCCGGGGTTAAATTGCTTGTTGCCGGGATAAACGCGGGTTTGTTTCCCTCCGGGGCCGTGGCTGATGCGGGGTTCGTGGGTATTGCGGGTTGGGATGCTGATCTGTTCTCCGCGATCCATATCAGTAATGGATCGGCGGTTCACGGCATCCTGTACGGCTTCTTTGATGTGATTGCGGTAGCGACGTAAAAAACGCTGCCGGTTCACCATGCTTTTATTTTTACCGTTCAGACGACGGTCAATAATATAAGACATCGTACCCTCACTCAGCGCCTGATTGCTCAGGCGCGGTCAGTGTTTACTGCGCTTTACGCACCCGGAGATACCACTCAGACAGCAGGCGGACCTGTTTCTCTGTGTAGCCTCGCTCTGTCATGCGGGCGACAAAATCGTCGTGTTTTTTCTGGTCTTCGTTGGACGATTTTGCCGAGAACGAAATAACCGGGAGCAGGTCTTCGGTATTTGAGAACATTTTTTTCTCAATGACCGAGCGCATTTTTTCGTACGACTGCCAGCTCGGGTTATTGCCGTTGTTGTTGGCACGGGCACGCAGAACGAAGTTCACGATTTCGTTGCGGAAATCTTTCGGGTTACTGATGCCGGCGGCTTTTTCAATTTTCTCCAGTTCTTCATTAATGGCCGCACGATCGAGCATTTCACCGGTTTCAGGGTCACGGTATTCCTGATCCTGAATCCAGAAATCGGCGTAGGTGACGTAACGGTCAAAAATATTCTGCCCGTACTCCGCATACGACTCGAGATAGGCCGTTTGGATTTCTTTGCCGATAAATTCCACGTACTCAGTGGTCAGGTATTCTTTGAGATAGTTCAGGTAGCGGTTGTGGGTTTCTTCCGGGAATTGCTCCTGCTCAATCGCCTGCTCCAGCACGTACATCAGATGCACCGGGTTGGCGGCCACTTCGGTGGAATCAAAATTGAACACCCGGGAGAGGATCTTGAACGCGAAGCGGGTTGAAATACCACTCATGCCTTCATCGACGCCCGCAGAATCACGATATTCCTGAATGGATTTGGCTTTCGGGTCGGTGTCTTTCAGATTTTCACCGTTATAGACCCGCATTTTTGAATACACACTGGAGTTTTCAGGCACTTTTAACCGCGATAGTACGGTAAATTTCGCCAACATAGACAGGGTGTCCGGGGCGCAAGGCGCGGCCTGCAACGAACTGTTTTCCAGTAGTTTTTTGTAGATGTTCACCTCTTCATCGACGCGCACACAGTAAGGCACTTTGACGATGTAGACGCGATCCAGAAACGCCTCGTTGTTTTTGTTGTTTCGGAAGGCCTGCCACTCCGACTCGTTGGAGTGCGCAAGAATCACGCCCTCAAAGGGGATAGCGCCCATGCCTTCGGTGCCGTTGTAGTTGCCTTCTTGAGTGGCCGTCAGTAACGGATGCAGCACCTTAATCGGCGCTTTAAACATTTCGACAAATTCCATCAGGCCCTGGTTGGCACGGCACAGGCCGCCGGAGTAGGAATACGCATCCGGGTCGTCCTGGGCAAAATCTTCCAGCTTGCGGATATCAACCTTACCGACGAGAGAGGAAATATCCTGATTGTTCTCATCCCCGGGTTCGGTTTTGGCGACGCCGATCTGATCCAGCGTTGATGGATAGAGTTTGACGACTTCAAACTTACTGATATCACCGCCGTATTCGTGCAATCGCTTTACCGCCCACGGCGACATGATGCGCCCCAGATAACGTCGCGGAATACCGTAGTCTTCTTCGAGAATGGCGCCGTCTTCGTTGGGGTCGAAAAGTCCTAAGGGGGATTCAAACACCGGTGAACCTTTAATGGCGTAAAACGGTACCCGCTGAATCAGTTCTTTCAGGCGCTCTGCCAACGACGACTTACCACCACCCACAGGGCCGAGCAGATACAGAATCTGTTTTCGTTCTTCCAGTCCCTGCGCGGCATGGCGGAAATAAGACACAATGTTCTCGACCGCTTCTTCCATGCCATAAAACTCGGAGAAGGCCGGATAGCGCTTAATAACTTTGTTGGAAAAAATGCGGCTGAGGCGCAAGTCTTTGGAGGTGTCGACGATTTCGGGTTCACCGATCGCCATTAACATACGTTCTGCCGCAGAGGCATAAACGGTGGGATCCTGTTTACACAGCTCAAGAAAGTCCTGAAGGCTCATGACTTCTTCTTGTGTGTCGCGATAGCGTTCCTGAAAACGGCTGAATACGCTCATGGTGTGCCCCTTATCGGTTGTCCGAAGTTTGAATCTGTTACATAAAACCCTGTGATGCTTTGTTCTTAGTGGAACCAGTATGGCCCTGTTCAGTAAAGAGTAGCCAGCGAATTTTCCTGATGGGAATAATTCTTTGACGCTGTTTTTAACAGTATGCACGGCGCGTGCCCAGTTGCACCGCTATCCGCTGATCAATGTGATCAAAGACACGTTTACGAGGATTGGCACAGCGGATTCAGAAATGTGGTCTACGGCAGAGAATCCCTGCCAACAACCGTGATGGAGATTGGGGTGGAGAGCAGCTTAGTAGTGTGTCGACAGGGCGTAGACTACAACAGTGTCAGGCTGGGTATTGTGAGTGCGTAGCTGTAACCATAATAGGCGATAAGGAGAGGCAAGCAGGCAAGGCGTTGCCTCTCTTGGGGTATGGCTGGACGTCAGACGTCGCACAATTCAGGTGCAACCACCTTCCACATTTCATAACCCCCATCGAGGCTGTAGACCTCCTGATAGCCCTGATCGGCGAAGAAGTCCGCCGCGCTTTTGCTGGAGTTACCGTGATAGCAGCACACCAGTAAGGGAGCATCCTTTGCGGCATGGGCCATAAAGCCCTCGAGTGAACTGTTATCGACGTGTGAGGCGCCTTTGATGTGCCCCATGGCGTAGGCCATGCCATCGCGGATATCGGCAATGGACAGAGCGTCGTTATCCAACAGCGCTTTGGCATCGTTGGCACTGATACATGTAAAACTCATTCGGATCTCCTGAAAATCTGATTATCCGGCGGTCGCCGGCACACTGAATCGTTGACTGTCTTCGAGGCGCAGTGCGGTCAGCTTACCGCCCCAGACACATCCGGTGTCCAACGCAAATACATTGGCCGTCTCAACCTTGCCCTGTAAGGCCGCCCAATGACCAAACAACAGGCGCGTGTCGGCGGCTTTGCGTTGTGGGTGTTCAAACCAGGGCAGGAAGCCCTGCGGTTGCGTGCCTACGCTTTCTTTTGACGTTAGCTCAAGACGGCCATCCTGAGAAATAAACCGCATGCGGGTCAGATAATTGACGATGACGCGCAGGCGGTCGGCCCCGGTCAGATGCTTGTCCCAGAGGTCGGGCGTGTTGCCGTACATCTGAGCAAAAAAGTCCTCCGGGGTATGGTGCAGGGCAAATTCCACTTCCTGCGATAAGGCCTGAGCTTTACGCGCCGACCACATGGGGGGCAGGCCTGCGTGGCTCATGCACCAGTTGCGGGCAGCATCGTAATGCACCAGCGGCTGGTGGCGTAGCCATTCGAGTAGGTCATCGGCGTCGTGGGCGTTGAGCACCTGATCGAGGGTGTCACTGCGTTTGGCGCTGCTGTGACCGTAAGCCATGGCCAGCAGATGCAGATCGTGGTTACCCAGTACGACTTTGGCGCGGTGCCCGAGGTTGCGAATAAAGCGCAGGCACTCCAGTGAGGCGGGCCCGCGGTTGACCAGGTCGCCCGCGAACCACAGGTAATCCTGTGAGGCGTCAAAGTTCACTTTATGCAGCAGGCGGGCAAGGGGTTCAAAGCAGCCCTGCAGGTCACCGATTGCGTAAGTAGCCATCAGTTCAGCGCGTTGGGCGAAGCTAACGTAAAGACGGGAATGGTGGCATGAAACAGGGTGCCATCGTCGGCTTCCATCACGTAGTAGCCACGCATGCTGCCGACCTGAGTCGACAGTACGGCACCTGAGGAGTACTCGTAGGTTTCGCCCGGTTCAATGGTGGGCTGTTCGCCGACAACGCCTTCGCCTTTGACTTCCTGAACGTCGTTGTTGCCATCGGCAATAAACCAATGGCGCGTGCGCAACGTCGCCGCTTGCGCTCCGCCGTTGTGAATGCGGATGTGATACGCAAAGACAAACCGATCATCTTCGGGGATGGATTGCTCGGTCAGATACTCCGGCGAGACCTGAACATCCACCTGATTCTCTATGCTCATGCGTCCTCCTGCAGCTCGCTGACTTTGTCGGCGATGGTAACGTACTGCGCCAGTGACAGGTTTTCAGGGCGCAGGCCGGTATCGATGCCGAGAGATTCCAGCGTGGCCGCATCAATCAGATTCTTCAATGTATTGCGGATGGTTTTACGGCGCATGCTGAAGGCTTCGCGGACCACGCGCTCCAGTACCTTATGATTGCGTGCCGGGTGTGGAAGTTCATCGTAAGGCACCAGTCGCACAATGGCAGAGTCGACTTTTGGCGGTGGGTTAAAGGCCCCGGGACCGACGATAAACAGCGGTTCTACTTTGCAGAAGTACTGCGCCATGATCGACAGACGTCCGTAATCGCCTGAGCCCGGTGTTGCGGCCAGGCGTTCTACCACTTCTTTCTGCAACATAAAGTGCATGTCCTGAACCAGTGTATGGTGGCTCAGGAAATGGAAAATCAGCGGCGTAGAAATGTTGTAGGGGAGGTTACCTACGATACGCAATTGCTGACCCGGTTCGAGCAGGGTGCTGAAATCAAATTTGAGTGCATCCCCTTCATGAATATGAAAGTCCGGGTAATTAAAAAACTTGGTGCGCAGAATCGGAATCAGGTCGCGATCCAGCTCGACCACGTTGAGTTTGCCGCAGGCTTCCAGCAAGGGCTCTGTCAGCGCACCCATGCCCGGACCGATCTCGACCAGACACTGTTCTGCTTTCGGGTGGATGGCTTTGACGATTTTGCCGATCACGTACTGATCGTGCAGGAAGTTCTGACCGAAGCGTTTACGCGCTTTGTGGCCCTGAGCTTTGGGAGTGTGTCGACTCATGCTTCGGGTCTCTTGTGTTGATAAGTGGCCATGGTCGCGGCAACGGCCAACGCGGTACGCAGGCTGCCGGCATCAGCGTTACCGCTGCCGGCGAGATCCAGCGCGGTGCCATGGTCGACTGAGGTGCGGACAATGGGCAACCCCAGCGTAATATTAGCGGCACGACCGAAGCCGTGGAATTTCAGTACCGGTAAGCCCTGATCGTGATACATGGCGAGGGCCGCATCGGCGCCATCGAGATGTTTCGGCGTAAACAGGGTATCGGCTGGTAGCGGGCCAGTGAGGTTCAGACCTTCCTGACGCAGACGCTCAAGGGCCGGAATGATGACGTCGATTTCTTCGCGTCCAAGATGGCCGTCTTCACCGGCATGTGGGTTCAGGCCTGCCACCAGAATGTGCGGCTCAGAGACACCAAAATAGCGTTGTAAATCCTGATGCAGAATGCGGCTGACACGCTCAATGCGCGGGCCATCGCAGGCGGCGGCAACGTCTTTTAACGGCAGGTGCGTGGTGACCAATGCGACTCGCAGATCTTCCGTAGCCAGCATCATGACCACTTCTTTGACTTCGCACAGGTCGCGGAAAAACTCGGTATGGCCACTGAAGCTGACACCACTGTCGTTAATCACACCTTTGTGAACGGGCGCCGTGACGATGCCATGCCAGCGTCCATCCAGACAGCCGCGTGCGGCCAGATCCAGCGTTTCAAGCACGTAAGGGCCATTGGCGGGGTCGGTTCTCCCCGCAATCACCGGGGCTCGGCAGGTCACTGGCACCACACGTAATTCGCCGGCTTGCGATGGCTCTGGCGGTTGCTCGATATCGGCCTCCACCACCTTAACGGACACGCCCAGTTGCTGAGCCCGCTGTGTCAGTAGCTCGGGGTCGGCAATGACGACGATGTCATGTTCGTGCGCTTGCTGAGCAATAGTCAGACACAGATCCGGGCCGATGCCCGCCGGTTCGCCAGCGGTAATGGCAAGGCGCAGGGTCATGCAGGTTCCTTGACGTCAACGTAGGCTTCGGAGCGAATCTTACGTAGCCAGATCGGCAGTTCTTCTTCAAAGCGACGGCCGTAGAGCATCTGGCGCACCTGATTGCGTTGTACTTCTTCACCGATGTCGGCATCACGACGATCGGTCACCTGCAATACGTGCCAGCCAAACTGACTGCGCAGCGGTGCGCTGATGGCTCCCGTGGTCGTGGCCAGCATGGCGTTTTCAAACTCAGGGACCATGTCGCCCGGTGAGACCCAACCCAGGTCACCGCCGCTGGCGCCGCTGCCTGGATCGTCACTGTATTCTTTCGCCAACGCGGTGAAGTCGGCGCCTGCCTGCAGTCGCTCATAAAGTTGGTCTATTAAAGCTTTTGACTCATCTTCATCCCGGACTTCGTTGGTCTGGATCAGGATGTGGCGTACCTGTGCCTGTTCAATCACTTTGGTTGCGCCGCCGCGTTTGTCGTCGAGGCGGATAATGTGAAAACCGCTGGCGGTGCGGATCGGATCTGAAATATCGCCCACCTGCATGGCTGGAGCGATGTCGGCAAACAGAGAAGGCAGTTGCGCTTCTTTACGCCAGCCCATATCGCCGCCATTGAGTGCCGTACGGCCCTGAGATTCGGCCATGGCCACGCGGGCAAACTCAGCGCCGTTACGCAGGTCATCAACCAGTTGCATGGCTTTGTTTTCGGCGGCCTTGTATTCGTCAGTGCTGGCGCCTGAGCGCACGGCGATCAGAATGTGGCGCAGACGATATTCGGCAGCAGAGGCCATACGGCCAATGTCGGAGGCAAGAAAGTAGTCAACGTCCTGATCGGTGATTTGGATGCGCTCACCGACCTGATACTGCTGTACACGGCTGATGCGCATTTCGTTGCGGATCTGCTGGCGTGCATAGGCGAAAGAAACGCCTTCACTCAGCATGGCTTGCTGGAACTGAGTCAGAGTCATGTTGTTCTGGGCGGCAATGCGTGACATGGCGTCGTCCAGTTGCGATTCACTGATGCGGATACCGGCGCGGTCGGCCATCTGCAACTGAATGCTTTCGGTGATCATGCGCTCCAGTACCTGCTCACGCAGAGTAGCGCTGTCTGGCAGATCGTTTTCTTTGTTCTGCACGCGCACGGTGTCCATGCGCTGTGTTAATTCGGTTTCCATGATGACGTCGTCATCAACCACCGCGACCACGCGATCCAGCAACTGCGGGGCGGCATGGGTGAGGCTGCTCAGGCACAGAGCGGCGGCCAGAAATAAAGTACGTTTAATAGTCATGGTATTGGCGTCTTGAATATCCGTAGATGCTTTCAGACAGCAGGTCATCAGAGCCGCTGCCAAGAGTAGTCAGGCCTTTAAGCTGGAAGCTGAACATCCAGCTGTAACGTTTTTCTGTGGTGAAATCGCCGCCACTGGTGTCCCGTGGGGAGGTTTCCCGATACATGAGTTGCATGCGCCAGCAGCAGTTCTGAAACTCGAAACCGACCAGGGATTCCAGTATCGGACTTTCCGGGCGGCGTGCGTCAGGCTCGTAGGCATTGATGTCACGTAACAGGCGCCCGAACACGGCCCAGCGGTCGGTGAGCGACCAGAACGCGCCGGTGTCTACCTGATGCGTAGTGTACTGCGTTCCGTTGTCGGGGTCGCGGTTGTCGGTTTGGGTGCTGCTGATACTGAGCATGCGATTCAGTTCATTGCGAAAGCGCACGCCCTGGCGTTGCTGACGCGCGTAATTCTGATATGGGTCCCACTCGGTAAAACTAAAGACCGACCAATCGCTGCTTGGGTTCCATTCAATGTCGGCAAGTACACTCGACGTACCGCGCGTCAGCAGGCTGCTGCCGGAGGTATTGATGTTGGTGCGGCGGTCTTCGAAGTACCAGATGCGGCCAATGGAAGCCCGGAGCTGCTCGAGACCATCGTCGCGCAGGTAGCGTGTGGTCAGACCGGTGCTGAGCTGGTTGAGGTCCGCCAGGCGGTCATTACCGGTGAAACGGTCGCCAGTGAACAGGCTATTAAAGCTCACGCTGGTCAGCTTGGTATCAAACGCGGGGATCAACTCCTGATCGGCCTGATAAGGGCTGTATACGTAAAACAGCCGGGGTTCGAGCGTTTGTGTGTATGCAGCCCCAAAGCCTTCGGTTTCACGTTCAAAGAACAGTCCGCCATCAATGCTGACGCGAGCACTGGCGATGGTTGGGCGAGTGTCCATTTCTGTGGTTTCTAAAGCAGCGGTATCGTCATAAAGACGATAGCTACGGTGGCGATAATCCAGCGCTGGCGTTAAGAAGCCATAAGGTTTGATCACTGCGTACTCCAACCGTGTGTCGGAGGCAAAACGATCGCCGTTAAGGGCGTTACGACCGCTCAGGGTTTGCAGGTTGTCATTGATGACGGCGCTGCTGACCCGATTGAAACGGGTGGCTTCCAGGGTTTGTGACAGCGTCAGTTGCTCTGTGAGTGCGGGCTCGTAGTTTAACTGGATTTGCGGCAGGCGCCGATAAGGGCGACTGCTGAGCGCAATGTCTTCATCGGTGGTCTGAAAGCTCTCCAGTAATGCCGTTCCCTGAAAACTGTCGCGTTGATAGCGAATGGTGCCGCGCTGTGGCAGATGCGTCGTGCGATCGACGGCGGCGGTGGGGTTCATGTCGCGGAAGTAATCGAGGTCGCTGACTTTTGAGTAAGTCCAGTCGTGCTGCCAATAAGGCCCCCAGCGGCCATGTTGCTCGATATTCAGCAGCGAGCGCTCTTCGCCGGTTTCGGCATCGCGGTTGAGGAGCCCGTAGTTGATTTCGCCATCACCAGTCCATTGGGTTTTGTGGCGCAATTGGTTTTCCCACAGCAGACCATGATCCAGCACATGATGGGCGGTGATGGTGGCATCAAGATTCGGCGCCAGATTCAGATAAAAAGGGATCTGAATATCTTCTGCTTGTGCTTCACCATTGATGCTGATGGTCGGATCGAGAAAGCCGGTCAGGCGACGGTCGTCGATCGGAAAGCGGTAATACGGAAGGTACATCACCGGCACGCCAGCGATGCGCAGGCGACTGTGCCACGCTGTGCCGAATCCGGATTCCTGATCAAGCGTCAGCTCGTGGGCGGCGATGTCCCAATCATTTTCACCGGGTTCACAGAAGGTCAGAGTGGCCCCTTCCATGGCAAGAACCTGGTCGCTCGGGGAGCTGACGCTGCGCGCACTGCCTCGCAGGTGTCGCTCGGCAATCACATAGGCACTGCGATTTAACTCGACGGTATTGGCAGCGTCATCCACCGCCGCCTGGTGGCCTGCCAGTGACATGGTAGGAGTCAGCAGTCGCACGTTGCCCACGAATTCGGCCTGACGCGCCTCTGGCTCCCAGTGCGCGACATCGCTGAACAGAACCTGATCGGCACGACGAAATACGACGTCGCCCTGCAGGTCGATGGCGCCGTTACCAGCCAGTTGCCCTTCGTCCGCTTCGGCTTCGATGCGCTCGGAATTCAGGGCGGTGACGTCGTTGGCGACATACGTGCCGCGACAGAAATCCGGTAAGGTCTGTTGCTGCTCTGGGGTCAGTTGCGCTCTGGGTGTCCAGCCTAGTTGGGTGAAATCATACGCATCCGATTGGGCGAACGTCGGGACGCTGTAGATGCAGACCAATGCCAGAAGGGCGCTCCAGCCAGTTCGGCCGAGGCCATGACGACGGCGAGTGATTGCAGAACTCGCACCGGGGGCAAAATTGGCTCCCGAGTTCAGAGGTTGCCGGTGGCGATGGATAAAGGCTGACAGAGAGAGCGGCAAACGCGATTCCCGAATGAAGTGTGTTATCGTAAACGGCTTTTACGGGCCGCTCCCGGTGCATTCCGGCGCCCAATTCTAGAACGACTGACACCGAGAGGCCAGTATGGATCAGCGACGTGATTCCCTCGCACGCTGGGCTGCTAATCAGATTCAACAACAATACGGGTTGGATGCCGCTGCCGAGCTGGCGGTGGTGTCTGGTGACGCCAGTTTCCGTCGCTACTTCCGTTTGCATTATCACAGCCAGACGGGCGACGCTCAGCAATGGATTTGTGTCGACGCGCCGCCAGATAAAGAAGATAACCCGCGATTTGTCAGCATCGCGCAGCGTTGGCGTGCCGGTGGTGTGCATGTACCTGCCGTGCTAGCCATGGATGAGGCCCAGGGCTTTATGCTGCTCGAAGACTTTGGCGATGCGCTACTGTGGCCAGCACTACACGCCCCGGATGCAGACATCTGCGCACTGTATCGCCCGGCGCTGACCGAACTTCGTGCTATTCAGCGCCTTCCGACGGAACATTTGCCCGCCTATGACCGCACGCTGCTGATGCAGGAAATGGCACTGTTTACCGATTGGTTGTGCGAGCGTCAGTTGCAGTTACCCATCACGGATTCCATCCGGCAGTGGTTTACGACGTTAGCCGAGGCCTTAATCGATTCTGCCCTGTCTCAGCCGCAGGTGGTGGTGCACCGCGACTATCATTCACGCAACCTGATGCTCTGCCGGGACGGTCGACTCGGCGTGATTGATTTTCAGGACGCGGTAGTCGGTCCTCTGACGTACGATCTGGTGTCGTTACTGCGTGATTGTTACGTGCGCTGGCCAGACGAGCCGGTGGCCGCATTGGTCAACGAATTTTATGCGAGCTTGCCGGAGGATATCCGTAAACACATGACACAGCCTCAGTTTGAACGCGCATTTGACTTAATGGGGATGCAGCGACACCTGAAAGCCGCCGGTATTTTTGCTCGCCTGAACTTGCGCGATGGAAAGTCCGGATATCTGGCCGATATCCCGAACACCTGTCAGTACCTGCGTGAGATTGCCGGTCGATACGATGAGTTCGCTCCATTGTGTGCCTGGATGGACAATGAATTCCTGCCTGCGCTGGAGCGTTTACCTGCATGAAAGCCATGATACTGGCCGCCGGTCGTGGAACCCGCATGGCGCCTCTGACCGATCATTGCCCCAAGCCGCTGCTGCCGTTGGCAGGTAAGCCATTAATTGTGCATCACCTGGAAAAGCTGGCCGCGGCGGGCGTTCGTGATGTGGTGATCAATCATGCTTACCTTGGCCATATGATTGAGGCAGAGTTGGGCGATGGTTCACGGTGGGGAATCCGGATTCACTATTCCCGGGAAACCCACGCGTTAGAAACCGGTGGCGGTGTTCGTCAGGCGTTAGCCATCTTGGGCGATGAGCCGTTTCTGTTGATTAACGGCGATGTCTGGACGGACTGGGATTACCGTACTGCACTGGATGTGGAGCTTACCGCCCCGCAGGATCTGGGGCATGTGTGGCTGGTCGATAATCCGGAGCATCATCCGCAGGGGGATTTTTCGTTATCCGACGGCATGGTTGTTGATCGTCCGGGACTGACGTTTAGCGGTATCAGCGTGTTGTCACCGGCACTGTGGCAGCAGGCAACAGCAACGCAACATGCCCCGGATACGGCGTTTGCCCTGGCGCCTATGTTGCGAGAAGCCATGGCTCAGCAACGTATGGGTGGGTCTCATTTGGATGATCAATGGGTTGATGTCGGCACGCCGCAGCGTTTGCATGCGTTGGAGCAACAGTTAACCGGGAGTGGTTCATGAAACCGCTGAGTAACAACAACCGGGTGTGGACAGGCAAGGCCTGTGGCGCGGCCATCGGCCTTATCGGCGGCGGTCCGTTTGGGCTGGTCGTCGGAGCCATTGCTGGCCACGTGTTTGACCGGGTGATCGAAAAATCCCGACTAGGCCCGCCGGGTCGCTTGTCGGCGGAACATACCACCGCACTGTTTCGGGTGATGGGGCATCTGGCGAAGGCCGATGGCCGTGTTAATGAACAGGAAATTGAAGCGGCCAATGCGCTGATGCACCAGCTTGAGCTGACGGATGATCGCCGTCAGATGGCGATTCGCCAGTTCAGCGAGGGTAAGTCATCAGGCTATCAATTGAGGCAGGACCTGACGCTGTGGGAGCGCACTCTGCCCGTAGCACAGCAGGAGCGTGTGGTACGCAGCCTGATTGAATTTGCACGGGCGGATAAGCCGGTCTGTCGCGCTGAGCGCAAAGTGATTAAGGCTATCACCGAGGCTCTGGGATGGTCGCCCTGGCAGTATTACTGGCAGCTGTACCGACAGAGCGACGACTCTCTGTGGACGGCTAATGACTCTTTTGGGACGGCTGGTGGCTCGCACACAAAAGCGGGAACGCGAGGTAAGGCATCGAAGTCCGTGCCGTTTAAGTCTTCCAAACAACGTGCCGCCGATGCGGCTCTCGCGGCGGCCTATCGCACCTTGGGCGTGTCGG
>Ga0255776_10002680_pt1 | contig 19681 bp, 22 predicted proteins | sample 071ome_19_FD_179974 | JGI IMG/M metagenome (GOLD analysis project Ga0255776, IMG submission 179974) | Coastal salt marsh microbial communities from the Groves Creek Marsh, Skidaway Island, Georgia - 071413AT metaG (version 2) | ecosystem: Environmental > Aquatic > Marine > Intertidal zone >... | reverse complement strand
TTGTTTGTGAACAATTAGGTGTTAAAGAAGAGGATGTAAATGCTTCGTCTTCTTTTGTTGATGATCTTGGTGCAGACTCACTAGACACTGTTGAGTTGGTGATGGCTTTGGAAGAGGAATTCGAAACAGAGATTCCGGATGAAGAAGCTGAGAAGCTGACTACGGTTCAAGACGCGATTGATTACGTCGTAGCGAACCTTTGATCGATAGCTCAGGTTTGATAAAAGCCGCCTAGATAGGCGGCTTTTCTGTGTCTGGATACTTAATTTTTTATTTGTCGCTTAAGGTGATGTATGCAAGGTCGTCGAGTAGTTGTAACAGGAATGGGATGTATCTCCCCTGTAGGGAATACAGTTGCTCAAGCCTGGAATGCTATCAAATCAGGCCAAAGCGGTATTGGTCCGATTGCCCGATTCAATACTGAAGGCTACCCGGTTACGTTTGGCGGTTCAGTAAAAGAGTTTGATGGTGAGGCGCTGTTTGGTAAAAAAGAATGCCGCAAAATGGATGTCTTTATTCAGTATGGTTTAGCTTCGGCGATTGAAGCATTTGAAGATTCCGGTTTGAACGATGCTTCGTTTGATGTGAATAGAGCAGGCGTCGCTTATGGTTCTGGCATTGGCGGTATTGAATCAATTGAAGCTAATCATGACCAATTGCGTGATAAAGGCATTCGCCGTGTTTCTCCATTCTTTGTGCCTTCTTCCATTGTGAATATGCTCGCAGGGCATGTTTCTATGCGCTTTGATTTACGTGGTCCAAATATCGCAATCTCAACTGCTTGTGCTTCGGGTACCCATAACATTGGCTACGCTGCACGCGCTATTGCTTACGGTGATGCTGATGTCATGTTTGCGGGTGCTGCAGAGATGTGTACTACCGAATTGGGCTTGGCTGGATTTTGTTCCGCTAAGGCTCTGTCTTCACGTAATGACGCCCCGGAACAAGCTTCAAGGCCTTGGGATAAAGACAGAGACGGATTTGTTTTAGGCGATGGTGCTGCGTCTCTGGTTCTTGAGGAATACGATCATGCTCAAGCACGAGGGGCTCAGATTTATGCCGAAGTTGTAGGGTTTGGCATGAGTGGCGATGCTTATCATATTACAGCGCCTCGGGAAGATGGTGATGGTGCTCAGCGATCAATGAGGGCTGCATTGAATGATTCGGGGTTAGAGGCCTCTGATATTTCTTATATTAATGCGCATGCTACCTCTACTAAGTTAGGCGATTTAGCTGAATGTCAGGCAATGAAAGCGGTGTTGGATGATCATGCTTCAAACGTATTGGTGAGTTCTACTAAAAGTATGACAGGTCATCTACTGGGGGCCGCAGGTGCATTGGAATCTGTGTTTGCTATCAAGGCTCTGGAAGAGCAGGTAGCGCCACCGACAATCAATCTTGAGCATTTAGATGATGGCTGTGATATGAACTTTGTGGCAAAAGAAGCTCAAACGTTTAATGGGCGAGCGGTAATGAATAACTCTTTTGGCTTTGGTGGCACAAACGCGACCTTAATCTTTACTAGGTGTGACTAATGAAGCTTTTGCTCGATGAAACGGATGTACCGTTAAGTAATAGAGGATTGGCCTATGGCGATGGTTTCTTTGAGACCATGCGTTTTGATCAAGGCGCTTGTCCATTGCTTAACTACCATATGGCTCGTATGTGTAATACGGCGCTCAGACTGGGCTTTAGCTTTTCAAGGGATGACGTAGTACAAGTGTTTTCCGCTATAAAAGCGAAAATGCCATCAGAGGATGGGACGCAGGTAGTTAAAGTTACGGTAACTCGCGAAGCGGGTGGTCGTGGTTATCGATCGATGGAAAGTGCTGAAAGCGAAGTGTTTGTTCAATGCTTTCCTTACCAATCGTCTTTGTCTTCTAAAGAGATCTCTTCAGGTGTACAGGTTCGGGTATGTAACATTAGATTGGCGATTCAGCCAGCGTTGGCTGGTTTAAAGCATTTAAATCGATTGGAAAATGTTATTGCTCGAAATGAATGGCGAGATGAGCAGATCTTTGAGGGATTGTTGCTTGATCACAATGGTTTGATTGTTGAAACGACTCAGAGCAATATCTTTTTTAAAGTGGGGGGTCGCTGGCTGACCCCTGAACTTAACCAAGCAGGTGTGGCTGGCGTTATGCGTGCCTGGTTGCTGGATAATGCGGTAAGCTTAAACGAAAAATTTCACGTAACAACCTTAAGTATGGATGACTTATCAAAAGCTGAAGGATGCTTTATTTGTAATTCAGTCCTTGGGGTGATTCCGGTACAATCGATTTTAATCTCTGATGAAGAGGCTGTTTGCTTTGATACCGAAGCAGCGTTTGCATTATCCAGGCAAGTAAATACCTTGCTTGTTTGACCTAGTAGCAGTGTTGAATTCATGTCACTTTCAATATTTAAACGAATAATTGTTTTATCCATTTTGGTTTTTTCTATAGGGATGGCGGGTTACGCCTGGCATCTTCATCAGATGTTTAATCAGAACTTTTCTGTTCTTTCTGAAAAGCCTGAGTACATTGATGTTAATCCTGGCGATGGTATGTATCGAGTCTGTAAAAGAATGAACTCGCTGGGCTTGATTGAAAACTCCAAAGCCTTTTGCCGAATTGCTATGTGGGCTGGCTATGATCGACTCGTGAAAGGCCGCTACAAAATTGAAAATGCAGACAGTCCAAAAACATTGCTCGATAAAATGCATCGAGGCGATGTCGTTCAGTTCACTATCTCATTGATTGAAGGTCACAACTTCAAAGAGATGCTAGTTCGAATTCAGAGTAACCCTAATATCACGTCGATTCTTGAAGGCTTATCTGTTGCTGAGTTGATGAAACGTGTGACGGGTGATGAGTCTCTGCATCCAGAAGGGCAGTTTTATCCTGACACTTATTCCTTTAGTTACGGGGTCAGTGATCTCAATGTCTTGATCCGTTCGCATCAAAGGCTAAAGCAGGTTTTGGCCGAAGAGTGGGAAAATAAGTCGAAAAATCTACCTTATGAAAGCCCTTATGACGCCTTGATTATGGCTTCCATCGTTGAGAAAGAAACGGCCGTTGGCTCTGAGAGACCTCAGATCGCAAAAGTGTTCGTTGATCGTTTAAAGATTGGAATGAGATTGCAAACGGATCCCACGGTCATTTATGGCATGGGTGATCGGTATAAAGGGAATATAACCCGTAAAGACCTAAGAACTACCACGCCGTATAATACTTATAGAATAAACGGATTGCCGCCGACGCCAATTGCAATGGTGGGTAGGGAGGCGATTAATGCTTCGCTAAACCCGAAGGGTGAAGAGGCTTTATTTTTTGTAGCTAAAGGTGATGGAACACATCATTTTTCAAAAACTCTGAATGAACACAATCGTGCGGTTCGAAAATATCAAATGAAGCGCGTAAAGAATTACCGTTCTACTCCTGAGTAGCTAGAGCTTTCACGTAAGCTTTTATTTAGAAATTAATAGGAATAACTGAGTGCCAGACGCATTATTTATTACTTTTGAAGGTGGTGAGGGTGTTGGTAAGACCACGAACATAGAGTACTTCAAACAATTAATGACAGAGCAAGACTTTGAGTTTCGGGCCACAAGAGAACCGGGCGGAACCCCTTTAGCAGAACAAGTGCGGGATTTATTGTTGTCTCCGAGAGATGAAGCGTTTTGTTCCAATGCAGAGTTGTTATTGATGTTTGCAGCACGAGCTCAGCATTTGTTCGGTGTGATAGAGCCGTCTTTGACTCAAGGCATGAGTGTGATTTGTGATCGCTTTACCGATGCAACTTATGCCTATCAAGGTTATGGTAGAGAGTTAGGCACCGAAAAGATTTCTATATTAGAGAATTTGGTTCATGGTAATCGCCAACCGGACTTGACGGTTATTCTGGATGCACCTGTCGAAGTCGGTATGTCCAGGGCGAGAAGTCGTGGTGAACTGGATCGCTTTGAACAAGAAGATCTGGCATTTTTCGAACGTGTTCGCCAAGGTTATTTAACTCGAGCCAGTGAGAATCCTGAACGATACGAAGTAGTGGATGCCAGTCTTGAATTGGATGCTGTAAAAGCCCAGGTATTAGAGGTTTTTGAGCGCAGAGTTAAAGGTGTGTTGTGAGCGATCACGAATTAAAACTGCCTCTCGAATGGCACCAAGCTGCATGGAATTCATTAATTGATGCGTTGGATCGTGATCATCTAGCGCATGGGTTGTTGATCTTCGGTCATCATGGCGTGGGCAAGCTTCACTTTGCGAAAGCGTTAGGGCATTACCTGCTTTGTCATCAGCCAAATAATCATCAAGCCTGTGGCCAGTGTCAAAGCTGTTTGTTGAATAAAGCGGCGACTCACCCTGATATGCTGGTTGTTCAGCCTGAAGATGTAGGTAAGGCAATTAAGGTTGATCAGGTTCGTGAGTTAAACCACTTTGTTGCTCAGACGTCTCAAATGTCCGGCAAAAAAGTTGTGATCATTGAACCAGCGGATGCCATGAACATAAACAGTTCTAACGCATTGTTGAAGACACTTGAGGAGCCAGCGGGTGATACCCATCTGATTCTCGTGGTGGACTCATTGAGTTCCTTGATGGCGACGATTCGAAGTCGATGTCAGTATTATGAAATTCAGCCACCGACTCAACAGCAAGCTATCTCCTTCCTAAGAGAGATGTATCCAGATAGAACCGATTTAGATGTGCTGGTAACGATAGCTGAGCAGGGTCCGTTTTACGCAAAAGAGTTGATTGAGCAAGGTAAGCTGGAATGGCGTAACTTGTTAAGTCAGGGTTTGGTTGATGTTTGTGGTTCTAAATCCTCCGTTGAAGTAGCTGAAAGCTGGAAGCCAGTGGATCTTATGGAAGCACTTCATTGGCTGGATAGCTGGGTTCGGGACATGATTGTTTTAGTCATGACAAAGGATCTCGAAAGAGTAAAGAATAGGGATTTAGAGGCTTTGATGAATCTGGTTCAGTCAAGAAACCTTGATCCCCGTTTTCTCCATCGGTACAGAGAGATTTTGTCAGAGATGGAAAGAGCTGCCATTGAAAGCCATCCAAATAAACAGCTGGTTTATGATCGTTTACTGGTCGATTGGAAAACCATGATAGGTGCTTAAAGCCATAGGTATTTGGATTCTTTCGTTTTTAATTACTATTAAATATTGACGTAAAGCTATTCATCAATCATATTTTGTAAGTCCCCGAGATAAAAAGAAAAGCTTCAAGGAGAATGAACGACAATGTTGCAGCTGACTATTAAAGATAAGAGTGTGCTTTATGCTGCGTATATGCCTTTTGTAGAAAAAGGTGGTTTGTTCATTCCAACACCTAAAAAGTATAAGTTGGGTGATGAGGTGTTTATTCTTTTGAATTTGATGGATGAGCCTGAAAGAATTCCAATTTCCGGTAAGGTTGTTTGGATAACCCCTCAAGGCTCTCAGGGTAACAGGGCAGCTGGCATTGGTATTCAATTTACCATGAAGGATGAATCCGCTCGCCATATGATTGAAAAGGTACTTACGGGATCATTGGATTCTGATCGACCTAATCACACCATGTGATACAATCGCTCCGCTTTATCAAAAGCCTGATTAGTTAGCTAATCGGGCTTTTTCGTATTTAGCATTCCTGTTTTTGCCAATATTGTTAGGACAACTCAAGCTATGTATTTAGTAGATTCACACTGCCATCTGGACCGATTAAAGCTAGAAAATCACGATGGGGACTTAAGTGCTGCATTGCAGGCTGCTCGAGAGCGGGGCGTTGGTCGTTTCCTTTGTGTTGGTATTGATATGCAGAATGCAGAGAAAGTCATTGAGTTAGCTGATCAGTATGAGGATGTTTACGCTTCCGTTGGGGTGCATCCTTTGTCGCTTGAGCATCCAGGGCCTAAAAAAGAAGAATTGTTAGCTTATGCAGATCACCCTAAAGTGATTGCGATTGGTGAAATGGGGCTGGATTTCTATTACGACAAAGAACAACATGAAGAGCAGAAGAAGCGCTTTATTACCCAACTTGAAGTTGCTCGCGAGTGTCAAAAGCCTGTGATTATTCATACTCGAGATGCTCGTCAGGAGACGCTGGATATTCTGAGAGAACATTGTGATCTAGAAGTGGGTGGGATTCTTCACTGCTTTACGGAAAGCCTTGAGATGGCACAAGCTGCTGTTGAAATGAATTTCTATGTGTCTATCTCAGGCATCGTGACATTCAGAAATGCCTCCGAGTTGAGAGCGGTTGTAAATGCCCTTCCTGTAGAAAGGCTGTTGGTTGAAACGGATGCACCGTATCTGGCGCCAGTGCCTCATCGAGGTAAACCAAATGAGCCAGCGTATGTACGCGATGTTGCAGAATTTGTCGCTGAGTTGAAGGGCATTAGCTATGAAGAGCTACGAGATATAACAACGAACAACTTCAATACCTTGATGAAGTTACCTTCGTAGGAGATGAAATAGAAGGAGCATCAGACCTGATGCTCCCTGATTAATGAAGGAAAGTTAAAGAAGGCTTTTATTTCTTTCTGCCCATAGCTGTTTTGCTCTTTCAAGGGCTTCTTGCTGGTCCATGGTTTCATGATGTATCAGCCTTAATGCATAAGCTGCCGTACCGATAACTGCCATTTCGGCATACTCATCTTGAATCTGACCCTTCCACAGCTTTGGTAGCTGATCAATGTCCAGTTCGTCTGGTCTTACGTGGCGTTGCTCAAACAATGCAGGCCAGGTTTCCTCAATTAATTGACCGTTGATGGTTGATCTTACTTCTACTTTGGCGTCCGGGTTGCGTTCAATTTCACCACCTTCGCCTTTAATTACAGCCAGTTTGTCGTATCCAAGGAGTTGGCCTGCTACCTGGTGTACCGGGTTGTAGCCTGGGTGGAAGATACCTTGAACTACCGCTTCAGCATTCAGTGGATTAATAAGGCGGGCAAGGCTGTGTACTGGAGAGCGCAATCCCAACGTGTCTCTAAGTTGAATGATTTCATGCAGCTTTGGGCAGAAGCTTGAAAGTGGTAGATAGCAAAGGTTACTGGAATTCAGAGCGCTTTCGGCTTCGCTGAAATTACTGACCACAGGGAGCTTTAGGTAGTCCAGAACACTTTCTGTATAGATGCGGCCAATGGTATGTCCCGCAGCGCCATGCATAAAGATTTTGTAATTATTATCTGATAGCAGTAGGGCGCTTAAAATAAACCATGGCAGGTGTCTGCGTTTTCCTGCATAGGATGACCAATCAAGATCAGGGGTGATATTGCTTTGTACATTGATATGCTCTTTTACCGCCTGTACAAACCCTGCTAGCTCTTCTGAGCTTTCTTCTTTTACTCGAAGAAGCATCAAGTAAGCGCCGAGCTGAACGTCTTCTGTTTCACCTCTAAGAATCATGCCCATAGATTCATAAGCTTCTTCTTGGGTAAAAGAGCGACTGCCTCGTCGACCTTTACCTAGAATTCTTACGTACTGGGCAAAAGGGTGTTCGTCTCGTTCTATTGGAAAAGGGTTTTTGCTCATTTTGAATCCGTCGTCGTTAGATAAGTATCTATCTGTATTAGAAGCAATTCGCTGGTCTAGGTAGACCGGCAATTTTAGCACCTTGTTTGGCTGGGCTTTCTGGAAACAAGGTCATTAAGTAGATGCTGCTGGCTTTTTCATCACCAAGTTTGTTCTTGATGGCTTTGGCAAGAGGGCGTGCAGAAGGTGAGGTTTCGAAGGTTGCATAAAACTCTCTTAGCAAATGAATGATTTCCCAGTGGCCTTCACTGAGTTCTATGTTTTCTGTTTTTGCTAATTCAATTGCAACGTCTTCAGTCCAATCGTTCAGATCAGACAGGTAGCCGTGTTTATCCGTAGGGATTTGATGATCGTTTACAGTAAGCATGAAACTATCGCCAGCTAATGGTTTTGTCATAGTTAATAGTTAAGTCTACTAAGTCATCATAGCTAATAACGTTTATTTTAAGCCTGTTAGCTTTGGATGCGTGAGATAAGCCGCGAGCAATTAAATCGCTTTCAATGGCGTAGCATTGATTTAACGTATTAATTTCATCTTGTAAGGCGCTATCGATAGAGGCGTAAACGCCATCTTCAATAAGTACTAAGCCGTCACTTGGGTCGATATTTTTTATGCAGTCAGATAAAGCAGATGATGCATGAGGTGAGCTAAAAACAAGATGTAGGTTCATAATTGTTTGTACAGGAGCTTGTCTGTTAGAAAGTTAATACGGTGTCGGCCTGGTTTAATAATGTCTGTATTTCGGTCTTTGAAACAGGTTTTACCTGGTCGTTAAGTTGTTCAGGTTTTAGTCCTCTGGGAAGAAGACTGTCCTGATCGTAGTAAACCGTTTCGATGTCATACATTTCGAACGCAGAGATTTGTGCATTAACATTTTTAAGGCCGAGTTCTTTTGGTTGCTGTTCAGCAAGCAGTTGGAAAACGCCATCGCTTTGAAATAATACGGAGATATCCTGATCATAAGCGGCTGAGGTCAGGATCAGATCAATAGCGTCTCGTGCTTTCGATTGGCCATAGGGTGCAGAGCGCATGATTACTAGAATACTTTTCTTCATTCTTAAGCGCTCCTTAGAAACTGATGACTCGATCAGAATGGATGATGGAATCTACTAACTGACCCAGTCCTGAGAGTTCATAACCTTCGTTAAGTGTGTTAGCTGGTGTTTCGTATCGGCTTTGTTCATTTGTATCCAGGATTCCACGTTTAATACCAGCCGAAATGCACACAACCAAATCAACATTGTGTTTATCTGCGAGTTCTTTCCATTCCATTGGCAGGTCTTGTTCATCTTGTGGCGCGACAGCGCTATTGGTTCCTGCGTGTGTGGCGTCACTGTAAAAAAACACGCGGTACAGCGTGTGATTTTTCTTGATGATACTTTTGGCGAAATTCAGCGCGGTAATATGAGCTTGTGAAGACCAGGGTGGGGAAGTGATTAACAGGCTAAAGGTTTTACAGCGATCGCTCATAGCAAATTTGAACTTCAATGTTTTTAAGTGGAAATAAAAAAGCCCCAAGATTATAAGATAATTTCATAATCTATGGGGCTTTATTTATATGTTTACTGACGTTAATTAGTCATCTGAAGAAAGACCAAATAAGTGAAGTAAGCTTGTAAACATATTAAAGATCGAAACGAATAGGGTTACCGTAGCAGATATATAGTTAGTTTCGCCGCCATTAACGATGGCGCTTGTCTGCCATAAGATTAGCGCGCTAGAGAAAAGAACCATGCCGATTGAGATAGCGGTTTGTAGCATTGGGATCTCAAGAAAGATACCAGCGATGATGCCTACAAGCAGTACAATCGAACCCGCTACGATGAAACCACTCAAAAAGCTGAAATCTTTCTTGGTTGTGATTGTATACATTGAAAGGCCAAGAAATGCAGCAGCAGTAGTAAAGAATGCTGAGCTTACAATTTCAGAGCCGTTAGGGATAGAAAGGTAAGCATTCAACACTGGGCCGATTGCCAAACCTAAAAAGCCTGTAAATAGGAAAGTGAACACTAGGCCAATTGAGGAATTTTTGGTTTTCTCAATCGCAAATAACAAACCAAACGCAGCAATTAAGTACACAATAGGGTTAATGAAAGGCATGTTTACGCTCATTGAAATGAACGCAACCACTCCACTGAATAATAAAGTCATGGCAAGAAGCGCATAGGTATTTCTTAAAACCTTATTCTTCACTTCCGTTGAAGGATAAGATTGGCTGACTGCCTGAAATTCATTGTTCATGAATCAATTTCTCCGTAATTGTGTGTTAGAGCAAGTAAGTATCTACGGTTACTCCGTATCTATACGACACTATACTATGTGAAGAGTTTCCAAAATCAAGTAAAACTCATTGGTCTATGTTTGAATTAGGGTTAATATCGGACAAGGTTTTGAGATATATACAGTGCTATTGTAGTAAAGTGTCTGGCACGATATTAATCAATGGAAGATTTCGTTCGGCCGGTCTAGTTGTAATTGGCCAATAATAAGGATTTGGAGGGGAATATGATTGACGTTTTAGTAGTGGACGATCATGACCTGGTGCGTGCTGGTATTACCCGCATGCTCGAAGATGTGTCAGGCATAAAGGTTGTTGGTGAGGCTGCTTCTGGTGAAGAGGCAATCCAAAAGTGTAGGGAATTTCATCCTAATGTTGTTTTGATGGACATTAAGATGCCTGGTATTGGCGGTTTGGAAGCAACCAGAAAGTTGTATCGAATTGATCCAGATATTAGAGTGATTGCAGTAACTGTGTGTGGTGATGATCCGTTTCCTTCCCGTTTACTTCAGGCTGGTGCCGCTGGTTATGTTACTAAAGGTGCTGATCTTGATGAAATGGTTCAGGCTATCCGAGTTGTGAAAGCAGGACAGAGATACATTAGCCCTGAGATCGCGCAGAAGTTGGCGTTGAAGCCTTTCAGTTCTGAACCCGATGAATCTCCGTTTGATTTGCTTTCTGAGCGAGAGATTCAAATCGCTATGATGATTGTTAATTGTTATAAGGTTCAGGAGATTTCTGACAAGCTTTGCTTGAGCCCTAAAACGGTAAACAGCTACCGTTACCGTATTTTTGACAAACTACAGATTAGTAGTGATGTAGAGCTGACTCTTTTGGCTGTTCGTCACGGTATGATTGATGCTGAACAATCAGGAAAGGTTGGGGCGTCAGCCTAACTCTTTCTGAAGGAATTAAAAAAGCCAGCGCTAAAGCTGGCTTTTTTAATGCTTAATCTGACTATTCACTTAAACAGTTTCGGCTTGCCTATCAGTTTGAGTTGTTTCTGATGCAGAAGTACTAGGTTCTGCAGCTCTGATATTGATTGCGTGAAGGCCTTTGTCGCCAGGTGTCGTATCAAATTCCACATCCTGTCCGGCTTTTAGTGTTTTGTAACCGTCCATCTGAATGGAAGAGTAGTGAGCGAATAAGTCCTCACCGTGAGAGTCTGAGACTATAAATCCATAGCCTTTAGCATTGTTGAACCACTTGACCTTTCCTGTCGCCATAGGACACACCCCTAATTCCCTGTGATAGTACTTCCAAGTCACGGTATACCGCTCAGATGAACTTCTTGTGAAATTAACCAACCAATGTCGCTTTAAGTTGGAGGTTAGTTTCAAGAGCGCTTCCATGTTCTTGCTACTTGTTTACAATTCTTAACATATATCACCATCTGTCAAGATGCTACTGGTTAAAAAATAGCAAAATGTGCGAAATCCCCGTTTTTTAGGCTGTTTCATGATAAAAGGTGGTTAGAAAGGCTTGTAATACAGCGCTAAGCCCCAATTAAACTCGTATTCAAACGATAAAGCGCGCAAAATTGTAAGTTCATATCCCGATTTTTCATCTAAGCTAAACAATATGGAGGAAGTAAGACATGTCGAGTGGATTTGGAGATGATCAAGAGTTCGGTTTTGGTTCCGGACTGGCGACGGCTCCATCAAAGACAGAGCTTAAGCCTCCTTCAATGTATAGAGTTGTTTTAATGAATGACGACTATACCCCAATGGATTTTGTGATTGAGATTCTCATGGTGTTTTTCAATATGGATGAACAGAAGGCAACGGATGTCATGCTGACGGTTCATACGAAAGGCAAAGGTGTGTGTGGGGTGTTTAGTAAGGACGTTGCAGAAACTAAAGCACTCATGGTTAATGATTATTCAAGACAGAATCAGCATCCACTGCTTTGTGAAGTAGAAGTAGCTGATTAATTGATTTAGATACCAGATGTTATTTGAGGTGATTATATATGCTCAGTAAAGATCTAGAGCTGACTCTGAATGTTGCATTCAAAGAAGCGCGTACCAAGCGTCATGAATTCATGACGGTTGAGCATTTACTATTGGCGCTTTTAGATAATGAAGCAGCATCCAGTGTGTTAAAAGCATGTGGTACTGATATATCTAAGCTCAGAGCAGATTTACTTGAGTTTGTAGATTCTACTACACCATTAATACCCGAGGCGGATGAAGAAAGGGAAACCCAGCCGACTCTGGGCTTTCAGCGAGTACTCCAAAGAGCTGTGTTTCATGTTCAGTCTTCAGGTAAATCTGAGGTTACTGGCGCTAACGTTTTGGTTGCAATTTTTAGTGAGCAGGAAAGTCAGGCTGTTTATTATCTTAAGCAGCAAAATGTTGCTCGCATTGATGTTGTTAATTATATCTCTCATGGTATTTCAAAAGTTGCTGACTCGGACCACCATGAAGATGGTGTTGCTCCATCAGAAAGTCAGGAAGAAGGTGCGAACCCAGATGCATCTGAAAGTCCACTGGAGGCGTATGCCACTAATTTAAATCAATTGGCTCAAGAGGGGAAAATTGACCCTCTTATTGGTCGTGATAAAGAAGTGGAACGCGTGATTCAGGTGCTTTCCCGTCGTAGAAAAAATAACCCATTGCTGGTTGGCGAAAGTGGTGTAGGTAAAACTGCCATCGCTGAAGGTCTGGCTCGCTTAATTGTTGAAGGTGAAGTGCCTGATGTAATTAAAGATGGCGTTGTTTTCTCTCTTGATCTTGGAGCGCTTCTTGCTGGAACCAAATATCGCGGTGACTTTGAGAAGCGTTTTAAAGCGCTTTTGGCAGAGCTTAAAAATAAATCCCACGCGATTTTGTTTATTGATGAAATTCATACCATTATTGGTGCCGGTGCTGCATCGGGTGGGGTCATGGACGCATCAAACCTGTTGAAACCTTTGCTAAGTGGAGGAGAGATTCGCTGTGTGGGTTCAACAACCTTTACTGAATTCCGTGGCATCTTTGAAAAAGACAGTGCATTGGCTCGTCGTTTCCAGAAAATCGATGTAGTTCAACCTTCTGTTGAGGATACCTTTGAGATTCTTAAAGGCCTTAAGGAGCGCTTTGAAGATTATCATAATGTTAAATACGACGAAGAAGCATTGCATGCAGCTGCTGAATTGTCTGAGCGTTACATTAATGATCGACACTTGCCTGATAAGGCGATCGATGTAATTGATGAAGTTGGTGCTTATCAAAAGCTTCTTCCTGAAGAGCTTCGTAAGAATCGCATTGAAGTTACCGATATTGAGTCGATTGTAGCGAACATTGCGCGCATTCCGCCGAAGAGTGTTTCTTCGGATGATAAGGATTTGTTGAAGAATCTAGATGCTGAGCTGAAAGAGCAGGTTTATGGTCAGGATGAAGCCATTGATACTTTGTCCTCGGCAATCAAGCTTTCTCGTGCAGGGCTTAAGTCTCCAGAGAAACCGATGGGCTCTTTCATTTTTGCTGGGCCGACAGGCGTTGGTAAGACAGAAGTAACTCGCAAACTTGCAGATACTTTGGGTATTGAATTGGTTCGATTTGATATGTCTGAATATATGGAGAGTCATACTGTATCTAGATTGATTGGTGCGCCTCCGGGTTATGTTGGTTATGATCAGGGGGGGTTACTGACAGAAGCGGTCAACAAAACGCCTCATTGTGTTCTTTTGCTTGATGAGATTGAGAAGGCGCACCCTGAAGTATTCAATCTACTTCTTCAGGTCATGGATCATGGTACATTGACAGATAATAATGGCCGTAAAGCTGATTTCCGGAACGTCGTGTTGGTGATGACCACTAATGTTGGGGCTGAGGTAATGAGTCGTCGATCAATCGGCTTTGCATCCCAGGATCATAGTACTGATGGTATGGAAGAGCTTAAGAAGACTTTCACGCCTGAATTCCGCAATCGTTTGGATGCAGTGATTCAGTTCGCGCCATTAAGTATCGATATTATTCAGAACGTAGTGAATAAGTTTGTTGATGAGCTTCAGCATCAGTTAGACGATAAGGATGTAGTATTGCACCTAGATCAAACTGCCAAAGAATGGCTTGCAGAGCATGGATATGATGAAAAGATGGGTGCTCGTCCAATGGCAAGATTGATTCAGGATGAACTGAAGAAGCCGTTAGCGGAGAGTATTCTCTTTGGAGAGTTGTCTGAATCAGGTGGTGATGTATTCATTACAGCCAATGAAGAGGGGATTCAGATTTCTGTAGAGGCTCACGAAGCGGTATAACCGCTTCATGGAGTTTGAATTAAGTTAACTTTTTGCTGATTGCTTAAGTTAACTTAATTCGAATGCTTTATTAGCGAGCGCGGTAAACGATACGGCCTTTGCTTAGGTCGTAAGGTGTTAGTTCCACTTTAACTTTGTCACCAGTCAGAATACGAATGTAATTTTTACGCATTTTTCCTGAAATGTGTGCCGTTACTACGTGACCGTTTTCTAACTCAACGCGGAACATAGTGTTAGGAAGGGTATCGATAATCGTACCTTCCATCTCAAAATGGTCTTCTTTTGCCATTCAAGCTCTACCTTAATGTTTGATTCCCAAATAATGGTGCCGAATTGTGCACTAATTTCTTCCAATGTGCAAAACCTGATCGATTATTTTTCAGATATTTCCATATATTGATCGTTATAAGGCTACTATGGAGGGCGTTGTTTAATTATAGGTTGTTAAATTCGACCCATTCTTCATCTATAAACAATTCCAGTGGCTGGTATTTCGCTTTGTAGTTCATTTTTGCGCAGTCTTCGATGTAATAGCCTAGGTATACGTATGGAAATCCAATTCTTTTAGCGAGGAATATTAGCTGTAGAACGCTCAATACACCTGGACTTAGGCTTTCGTAATCAGGATCAAAGAAGGTGTATACAGCTGAAAGGCCATCATTTAAATGGTCGAATTGATTGATGGCTATGGTTTTTCCTTCATGTCGAGTTTCAAGAAAAAAGTTAAATCCATAATTCTTGCAGAGAAAATTTGTGTATTGCTCTTTGTCGGCTGGATACATGTCCCCGTCTTTATGGCGAAGCGTTATATATTTCTCAAAAAGCTCGTAATCGGAATCAGAAAAGTGTGCTTCTCGAACCTGGAACTGGAGGTTCTTGGCTTTATTTAGAATTCGCTTTTGGCTCTTTGATGGTTTGAAATCGTCTAGTCGAATTCGAGATGATTGACAGGCATTGCACTCAGAACATTTAGGCTTGTAGAGCATCTGTCCGCTTCTTCGATAACCTGCATTGCCCATCCAGCTAGCCAGATCTTGAGTGAGTTCGAGATCCGGGTCCACTATGAGAGAGCTACTTTGAAGATTTTCAAGGTAACTGCAAGGCGTATCAACGGACTGATAAAGCTTAATTTCCATAGGTTTTGACTGTGTTTCTCATTGTCTTAGAAGCTAGTGCTTCTATTTCAGTAGGTTGCCCTAGGCTAGCGAGGCTTGTCTAATTCAGTTAACTGTATTTTAGTTAATCCATAGGTGTTCAGGTTGGAAGTGAGTGTGTTTTCGAACTCATTTCTGTCAATTTCTTCTGCTCCGAGCCTTAATAAATGCTCGCTAGTAACCTGACAGTCTATTAAAGGAAGGTCTTTGGCTTTCATTAATTCAGATAACTTATAAATAGCCAGTTTGGAGGTGTTTGGTTCATTGGAGAACATGGATTCGCCAAAGAAAATACCACCAATACCTACGCCATATAGTCCACCCACTAATTGTTCTTCTTTATATACCTCAACTGAATGGGCAAATCCCAATTGATGCAGTTCGAAGTAGGCCAGTTTCATGTCTTCAGTGATCCAGGTACCTGCCTGATCTTGACGTTCTTTACTGCATTCTTCTATTACTTGCAAAAAGTTGGTATTGAATCTGACATGGTAGATGTCTTTTCTGGCGAGCTTCTTAAGGCTTTTGGAGGCATGGAAGTTATCAGGGTAAATGACACAGCGAGGCGTTGGGCTCCACCACATAATCGGTTCATCTTCTGAAAACCAAGGGAAGATGCCCTGAGCGTAAGCGCGTATCAATCTATTTGGAGTAAGGTCACCCCCCGCTGCTAGTAACCCGTTAGGATATTCCAGTGCTTCGGTAGTAGGAGGGAACTCAAGACTTTCATCATCTAACCAGGGGATATAGGTTGTCATTTTGTTATTTACTGAAATAAATCTTAGAAACAGGACGCGTATTGTATTAATGTTTTGATATAAGAGCACCTTTATACTTAAAATGTTTCTTTCAAGTTACTCTCTAGCAAGTTGTTTTTTCAAGAAAAACGTATGCCTCAATTATTTAAGAAAATTATTCTAGCTGTTTTACTAATGCCAATTATGGCGTGTTCTATCGGAGATAAGAAAAGTCAGGTGCTTGGTTATCATGCTGAGACCCTTGATTCTTCTTCCAGTCGATTAATTATTTATAGAGAACCTGTACAAGAAGTGGAGGATCACTCTCCTTATCTCTATATTAATAATGTAGACCATGGATCTTTAGCGAATAATTCTTATCTGGTTATTCCCGTAGATGCGGGAAGTTATTATGTGACCATTAAGCAGATTGATTCACTCACTAACCTGTATGGTGAGGATAAGTGGCCGGTTAGACCAAAAAGTGCGACTGTACGGATCCAACCAGGCCAAGAGAAATTCATACGTTACACAGTTAGAATCAATAAATCCGTGTTTGATTGGTACGATGCCAGCTTTGAAGAAGTCACACGGGATAAAGCCCTGGTTGATTTGGACTTTATGGCAAGACAACGTTGATGTGATGTTTTGATCCTATTTCAGGTTTAAATTTTTTATTTAAGAGATTATTTTTTTTATGAATTCCGGAAAACCTTTCCAGCTTGTTTCAACTCGTGAGATCGACAGCTTACATGTCGCGTTAGAGACCTATGAGCATGTTAAAACGGGCGCCAAGCATTACCATCTAGCGACTGAAAACAAAGAAAACGTATTTTTGGTCGCTTTAAAAACGGTTCCTACGGATTCAACCGGTGTTGCCCATATTCTCGAACATACCGTTCTTTGTGGTAGTGAACGTTTCCCAGTGCGCGACCCTTTCTTCATGATGATTCGTCGTTCACTAAATTCTTTCATGAATGCTTTTACTAGCAGTGACTGGACGGCCTATCCATTTGCATCACAAAACAGAAAAGACTTTGATAATCTTCTAGAGGTCTATTTGGATGCTGTTTTCTTTGCAAATTTGCATCCATTGGATTTTGCTCAGGAAGGCTATCGCATTGAAGTTAAGGAGCCTGAAAAAGGTAAAGACAGCGACCTTGTTTATAAAGGGGTTGTTTTCAATGAGATGAAGGGGGCTATGAGCTCTCCGGTGAGCAAACTTTGGCACACCATGAGTTCTCATCTCTATCAAACAACAACCTATCACCATAACAGCGGCGGTGAGCCTAAGAACATCCCTGACTTGTCTTATGATGAGCTGCAAGCCTTTTATAAGAAGCATTACCACCCTAGTAATGCAGTGTTTATGACGTTTGGCGATATTCCTGCAGAAGAGCATCAGGAAAAATTTGAACGACTGGCTTTAGCTCGTTTTGAGAAGAGTGAACATGATATTCATGTGGGTACAGAAGATCGTTTTGATGATCCAGTTTACGTTGAAGATCACTTCCCATCCAATGATGAAAATGATCAAACCTCAGTAATTCTGGGGTGGTTACTAGGTGAGTCTACGGATCTTCAAGAATTGCTAGCAGCACAGTTTGTTTCGAACTTATTACTTGATAACAGTTCGTCACCGCTTAGAAAGTACCTTGAAACCTCCAAACTAGGTGAAACTCCATCTCCGCTATGTGGCCTGGAAGACTCCAATCAGGAAATGGCCTTTTTATGTGGGCTTGAAGGTATTGACGCTGATGATGCGAAAAACTTTGAACAAGAAATTATCGCCTTATTCGAGAAATTGGCTGTTGAAGGTGTAGCTCTTGAACAGCAAGAGGCGGTGCTGCATCAGTTAGAGGTATCCCAGCGCGAGATTGGAGGTGATAGCTACCCGTATGGTCTTCAGTTGATTCTTGCGAGTCTGGCGGCCGCTACTCATGGTGTTAATCCAGCTGATATTTTGGATATTGATCCGGTGCTGGCTGAACTTCGTGAAAAGATTCAGGATCCAGATTACATCAAAGGTCTGATTCGTCATTTCTTCCTTGATAATAACCATCGTGTTCGATTAACAATGACGCCAAAGGCTGAGTTGATTGAAGAAGAGAAGGTGCAAGAAAAAGCAAGATTGGCCGAGATTAAGTCAGAACTGTCTGAAGAGCAGATTAATGACCTGATTAAGACGGCAACAGATCTCAAGGCCAGACAAGAACAGGAGGATGACGCAACCATTCTTCCTAAGGTTGAGTTGTCAGATATTCATTCTGATATTCCACGGCACGATCCGGAAATAATCACTGACAAAGCCTTGTTTAATTACCCGTGTGGCACCAATGGTATTGCTTACCATCAGGTAGTATTTGATCTTCCTCTGCTTTCTGAAGAAGAAAGAGGGTGGCTGCCTTTATACACTGCCATGGTGACGGAAGTCGGTTTTGGTGAGTTGGATTATGAACAGGCTCAATTAAAACAATCACAAATCGTGGGTGGTTTGTCAGCTTATTCTTCTTTGATGATTGATGAGGAAGCGACGGATTCAGTAAAGGGCTACATCCATTTTTCCGGTAAAGCCTTGAACAATAAAGTACCTGAGTTTGTTTCGCTGATTAAAAATGTTATTTCCAACGTTCGCTTTGATGAGGTTGAGCGCGTATGGGAACTGCTACTTCAGATGAAGCACAGAAAGCATCAATCGGTGACGGGTTCTGGTCATTCTTATGCGATGCTGGCTGCGTCAGCGGCATGGAGCCCATTATCCGCCGTGAATCATGACCTGGGTGGTTTGGTTGGTATTCATCGTTTGATGGAGCAAGTGAAAGAGATTTCTTGTCTCGATAAGATCATGCCGCACTTGAAGTCGATTCATAGTAAAGTCACAGTAAGCCCGGTTCGTTTATCTGCGATGGGCGACAATCAAGGCTTGGATGCCTTGAAAGAGAATATCTCTTCAGTGTGGACGAGCGGCCATTTCAGTGATGCTATGACTGCATCAAAAATTGCGATTGAACATGCACCTAAGAAACAAGTCTGGACAACCAATACTCAGGTGAACTTTGTTTCTCGCGCGTTTAAAACTTGTCTGCATACAGATCCGGATGCAGCACCTTTGACCATCTTGTCGAGTGTCCTTCGAAACGGCTATCTACATAGAGCGATTCGAGAACAGGGCGGTGCTTATGGTGGCGGTGCCAACCAGGATAGTGCGGCTGGCGTATTCCGTTTTTATTCCTATCGTGATCCAAGGGTTCTGGATACGCTTACTGATTTTGGTCAGTCGGTAGAGTGGTTCTTATCTAAATCGCATGGCTTTGAACCAATCGAGGAAGCCATTTTGGGTGTTATTGGTAGTATTGATAAGCCGGGCTCACCTGCTGGTGAAGCGCGTCAGGACTTCCATAATCGCTTAATGGGGCGCTCTTATGAAGACAGACATGATTTCCGTGACAGAATTCTTGCGGTGACAGAGGATGAGCTGAAACGCGTGGCAGAGAAATATTTACTTAATACGCCAAGCAGCGAAGCTATCATTACCAATGTTGAGCTGGCAGAAACTCTTGACCTATCGGATTGGACGGTGTTTAAAGTTTAAATATCTGCTCGCCAAGAACATAAAAAAAGCGCTGATAATTCAGCGCTCAGAGTGTTGATAAACCCCCATGTTTTTTATGATTGCCATTCTGACTAAGAAAAAGCATTCCAAAAACATTAAAAGATTTAAGAAATGGCCCTATTTGAACACTTTTTGAATCTAAATCCTGAATTCAGATA
>Ga0255776_10002677_pt1 | contig 19692 bp, 19 predicted proteins | sample 071ome_19_FD_179974 | JGI IMG/M metagenome (GOLD analysis project Ga0255776, IMG submission 179974) | Coastal salt marsh microbial communities from the Groves Creek Marsh, Skidaway Island, Georgia - 071413AT metaG (version 2) | ecosystem: Environmental > Aquatic > Marine > Intertidal zone >... | reverse complement strand
CTCGGCCTGATTAAGCTGTGTCAACGCCGCGTACAAAGTGGTGGTTTTACCTGAGCCTGTCGGCCCAGTGACCAGAATCAGTCCGTGTGGTCGGGTAATTAAATATTCAAAACGTTTGCGGATATCGTCCTGCATACCTAACGCCGCCATCGACAGAATACCGCCACTCTGATCCAGCAAACGCATGACCACAGATTCACCAAACTGCACCGGCATGGTGGATAAACGTACATCGATGTTGTGGTTGCGAACACGGATATTAAAACGTCCGTCCTGAGGTAAGCGCTTTTCGGAAATATCCAATCCCGACATAATTTTCAAACGCGATACCAGCGCAGACGCCACTCGTTTTTCTTTCATCACCTGTTCTTGTAATTCTCCATCGACGCGCAGGCGAATACGTAACTGGTTTTCTTCCGGCTCGATGTGAACGTCCGAGGCTTTCACCTGCACGGCGTCCTCAAACAGGTTTTGTAGCAATCGCACAACGGGCGCTTCGGAGGTATCGGAGGCGGACACAATGGCATTAATGTCAAAATCACTGCTTTGCAGTTCACCGGCAAGCTCGCCCGCAATCGAGGCCATCTGCTCCTGTCGGCGATACACGTTATCGAGAATCGACAATAAATCAGCTTCCTGCACAAAGGCAGGCAGCACCGGCTTCTTCAGAATACGTTGCAGATCATCGATGACCATCAGGTCGGTCGGGTCGGTCATGCCCACCAACATGCCGTTGGGTTCTTCGGACAACAACAAGCAGCGATAGCGACGTGCCTGAGTTTCCGGCAGCTTTTGAATCAGGACATTGTCGAGACGGAAGCGCGACAGATCGATAAAGGGATAACCAAAGTAATCGGACAGCACCGACAACAATTTTACTTCAGTCACAAAGCCCAGATCGGTAATGGCCTTGCCTAGTTTTTTGCCGGTACGTTTTTGTTCCACCAGCGCCATTTGTAACTGGCGCTGATCAATCAGCTGCTTTTCCAGCAGTAAATCACCAACGCGAACCTTCCGTTGCACTCGTGCTTCCATTCAATTACTCCAGAATATCGAGTTGATAATTTACCCACACCTGTTGATCAGGCGTCAGGGTGTAGCGGTCATTGACGAGCGTGAGCTGGTTACGTGCCTGGGTCATCTGACCGGCATCAATGTGTGCCTGAATACGTGCCAGACCCCACTGACTGTTGTTAGGCTCTAATACCATCAAGCGGGCGTACTCCTCTGCAGCCGCGGCAAATTCACCAAACACATGCAGGCCGGGGGCGACGGTGCTTAACCACACTCCTGCCCGAGTAGCCGCATGCTGACGATGCAGCTGCATAAATTCACGGCGCATGCCTTGTTCGAGGTAAATACGTGCCTGAAGCGCCAGATGCGATGGCCCTTTGCCCTCATTCATGGCAGTCAAACGCACCAGCGCACTGCGCCAGTCTCCGGCCTGATAATCCGCCACCGCGCGTTGATAAATCGTTTGTGCAGAACGGCTGCGTGTAACGCTGGCAACAGTACTGGCACCCGTACTGACTCCCGTACTGGCAACGGAGGTGGCCGAGGAAGTCTGCGACACACTGCTGATCTTGGTCGGAGCGCGTGTCACTGGCGGCTCTGTCATCACAGGGAGCGCATCACCTTCACGATTTGATTGACTGGCTATCGGAGTCGAAAGCAGTGAGACCTCCGCTGGGTCCGGTGCAACATCGAGCAGAATTTCCACGGGCTCTGCCAGCAGTACATCCATGGGGGCTACCGGCGCTTTAGGCACCTCCACCGCAACGTCCGCACTCTGACTCAGATAGTCGACGGGTTCCGTTGGCAGAACCGGCAACGCCGCTGAATCGACGACCGTCACGCTGCCTTTCAGGTACTCACTGAAGTGAAATACCAACCCGGCGGCTAGCAGAGACACCAGCACCGCTGGCCATATTCGCAGGCCGTGATTGTCATCGTCTTCGGCGTAACCGACGACAGCGCCATCCTGAGCTTCACGATGCCCATCTAAATCTTGTAATACCTGATGTATGAGACTCATAGCCAGCTCCTTACAGACCCATGGCCTGTTTCAGACGATCCTGCCAACGTGTGGGGTGAAATGCGCTTTCGGTGTCTTGGGCGGCCGCATCGATATGCGAGATGCCCACCACCGGCGACGACTGGCCAAACGCAGCCAGTAAGGCCTTACCAGCCAGTACATTCACAATTCGGGGAGTGCCCTGACTGAGCTGCCACAATTTCTGTACGGCCTTGCGGGTAAACAAAGGCGCACCACGATAACCAGCACAACTCAGGCGTTGATTGAGGTAGTGCCCCACCGCATCGACGTGCTCCAGGGCGTTAAGACGAGCACTGGTGGTAATGCGCTGTTTGAGCTGGCGAAACGCCTGACGATTAAGAATTTCATCCAGCTCGGGCTGGCCAAACAACACGATCTGAATCAGCTTCTGTCGCTCAGTTTCCAGATTAGAAATTAAGCGCAGGGATTCCAGGGTGTCGCTCGGTAAACTCTGCGCCTCATCGATGACCAACACCAGCCGCTGCTTGTTACGCGCGAGGTTCACCAGATAACGCTGAATGTCGTTACGCAATTCGCTCAGGCGGGCGTAGCCCCCTAGCCCGATTTCAGCACCAATGGCCACCCAGAGAGCAGTCGGCGACAGCGTCGGATTAGGGATGTAGGCCGTCGGGCAAGACTGTGACGACAAATGATTTAACAGGCGACGGCATAGCAGGGTTTTCCCGGTACCAACTTCACCCGTGACTTTGATAAACCCTTCGCCAGCTCCCAAGCCAAACAGAACCGATTCGTAGGCTTGTTGGTGTGACTCAAGTTGAACGTAAAACCCCGTATCCGGGGTCAGAGAGAAAGGCGCATCGTTCAGGCCATAGTGGCTCTCACACGCTTGCGTAATCGCTGCAACATCCATCTCACCACTCCGGTAACATCATGCGGGAATAGCGCTTGTTCAGTGCATCCACGCGTTCGGAAGAAATCTGGCTGTCTATGATTCGAGGTTGAATCAGGATAACTAATTCACTTTGCACGATTTCCTGACGTTTCTGGCGAAATAATCCACCGAGGACAGGAATGTCACCCAATACTGGGACTTTCTGTGTAACGTCAGAGGTTTTGTTTTGCATCAGGCCGCCGATAATCACCACCTGACCGGAACGTGCACGAATGATGGAGTCCGTTTCGCGTACGGTGCTGGCCGCCACGGGTAATGAATACTCTTCATCGTTCAGCTGAATGCGTTTTTGCTTTTCTTCGACCTCAGTCACGGTTGGATGAACATGCAACGTTACATCATCGTTGTCGCCAATCTGAGGCGTAACATCCAGGGCAATGCCTGAGAAAAACGGCGTCAGTTCAATGTCTGGCGTATCGGACGTGCCCGCGACGGTGGAGGTCGTAGTGTTACTGATGTCCGTCACGAAAAACTCATCATTACCGACTTTAATGACGGCCTTCTGGTTATTCACCGTGGCAATACGTGGGCTCGACAAGACTTTCACGTCGCCCTGACTTTGCAGCAGATTCAGTGCACCAGAGAAATTACCAACATCGGCGTTGAGTGCAAAAATGCCACCAATCAGATTCGGGTCCACCAGCCCTACGCTGTCCTGCGTGGCCCATACGTTATTTTTACTGGTCTGAGACGCAATCGTGCTCCAGTTAATCCCTGCCTGATAGCCATCATTGAGCGTGACCTCAACAATTTTGGTCTCAATCAATACCTGGCGCTGGCCCGTCAGTTCAGCTTTTTCAAGATAGTGCTGAATCTGATTCAGGGTCAGTGGCATGGCACGCGCAATGACCATACCGCCATTGGGGTCGACGATCACAGTGGCGCCTTTTTCATCCGCCACCATGAGTTCCAGCGTAAAGCGCAGGTCTTTCCAGAATTCTGAGCCGGTGAGCGTTTCGACTTCGCTCGAATTGTTCTGGCTGCCGTGATAGGCGCCAAAGACATCCTTTGCCTGCACTTCTTCTTCGTCGGCCATGCCATTACTGACCTTCATCCCGGTCCGCCCCATGCGTTTCACATTGAGGTAATTCACCGGAAAAATACGAGTCTGGGGAGCCTTAGGAAGAATCTGAATGCCGTAACCTGATTCATTAAAGTCATAGCCGTACAAGTCACGTACCGCGCTTAAGGCCTCGCGCACGGTGACATCACGCAGCGATAACGAAATACTGCCTTTTACATCAGGGTGCACAATTAAATTAAAGCCTGTGCCGTCGACCAGACTGTTGAAAAATGCCACCGCCGGAACACGGTCAGCCGTGACATCAAAGCGCTCTTCCAGCGCCTGAGACGACTCAACCGGCGGTAATAGTTCACGCGGGTTAATGGCAGCAGGTAATGACGGCTCAGGGGTAATCAGAGGCGTCACGGGGGCATTAGCCGTAGTCTCGCCCGGCTGTACCGTTGCGCTGGAACAGGCACTGAGGATCACCGGCAAGCCAATCAACCAAAGCGTCGACCACGACGTATTCAGAACTCGTTTCACGATCTGCTTCCTACTTCTGAGCATGTTTGGTTCCCTTAAGTAAAGACAGGGTTTTGACATTTCGCCCGTATTTAATGACGACTTTTTCCGGTGTGATATCCAGCACGCGAGCACCTGAAAGCGTGTCTCCGACCTTTACCAACTGACCATTCACAATGGCACTGGCCACACCTTGTCTTACCTGAATCTGTTGCAGGCGAAAATTCACCCGGGCTTTCACCGCCTTCTTCTCAATGGCCTGCGGGCCAAAGCCCGGTGGGCGCATAGGGTCACTGACAGCAGCGGCGGACCACAGCGATGTCACCAGTGCCAAAAAAATCACAGGGGAATGCTTAATCACTGAGAATTTCCTCCCGCGTGCTGAGGGTGTAAACCTCCAGGGTTAACTCACCTTTCGGGTAGTTCTCCACCTGATAGTCCAGCGACGTCCAGTAGAGTTTCCACGGCATATCATCGAGACGTTGCAAGTAGCTCAACAGTGCTGGGTAATCGGTTTCCAGTCGGATCGCGACGCCGTGGCGATATAAATCAACGTCTGCAAACGCTTGCCCCAGTGCCAGGCTCTCGCCGGCTTTATTCTCGAGACTAAGTAGCTTAAGACGTGGGTTTTCCGTCAGCATGGACTCCAGCACCTGCGGCATGTATTCAGGTGACACCAGTGTGTCCGTTAAGCCGCGAATACGCTCATCGATGGTGTTTTTCTGCTCACGAATTTTATTCAGGTCGTCCCGGACGGCGTCGTTCGGGTCCAGCAACGGTGTGCTGCGTAAGCGCCCGAGGTGCGCTTCCAGTCGCAGTACGTTGGACTCAATCTCGTTGGCCTGACGACGCTCCTGCAAAGCCGACGCCCAGATCGGGCCAACCACAAACATCAGTAGTACAGCCGCGACAACAACGTGTCCGGTAATGACCGCCAGTTTGCGCTCCCGGGCCGACAGCCCCCGGTACTTTTCCAGTGCCTGCTCTATCTGCGGTGCCTGCCACCATTGTTTTAAGGTCATGGTCGGCCCTCCCGCATCGCCTGCATAATGCGGCGACTGGTCAGCGGCTCTGACGCGGCGGTTGCCACCGTCTCAGAGGTCTCCTGCACGCGGCTATCTAAACGGAAGCTCAAACGACCGCTGTCTTCTGCTTTGCGAACATCCACAAACCGAAAAGCATGATCCTTGTATCCCGGGCGTGCCAGTAGACTGGAAACGTAACGCGACACTTTGGCCGGGTCATCGGTAAAGCCTTCAAGACGAATGTCGCGCCCTTCAGAAAAGAATGAAAAACGGTTTAACCAGACGCCACGAATGTCCTGCTCCGACAATTGCGCCACCATTTCGGTAAAGGAATAACTGGTGCTTAATTCCTGCTGAGTCAGATAACGTAAAATGCGCTGACTACTCTCGAGGTTGCTGCGCAGGTCAGCGCGCTCGTCGACTAAAGCCTGATTTAATTTCAACGGCGGACGTTCAGATTCCAGGTTATTTACCTGCTGCTCTACCGCTACGTGACGGGCGGTTACCTGCTGCAAACGATGCGACTGCCAGTACCAGTTAAGTACCAGCCCTAGCGTCAAAACGGCCATCAAGACGACATGCACACCGGCACCAATAATGATGCGATTTAAGTCGCGCGGTATTTTCGGCGGCTGGAATTCTTCCAGATAAAAATTAACGGTTTGCTTAATGTCCCAGGTCATAGCCGAGCGCTCCTCCCAAGGCCATCGCCAGTGAGGCCGTCAGGGGCACTTCCTGATCCTGACGATTAAACGAGCTTTCCAATGACATCAGTCGCACCGGCGTATTGATCCGCTCTTCCAGTTCACCCAGAGCATCCGTGACATCCACATAGTCTGGTTTCATGACCCAGATCTGAGCAATCGCACCCAGCCCCAACTGGCTCTCGAAGTAATCGGTAGAGCGCTGCAGCTCCAGCGCCAGCACATCGAGGCGACTATTGGACTGCATCGACAAACCACCCTCGGACACATTCAGCGAACTGAGCCCCAGGTCCTCGGTGCCTAAGGAAATCTGACGAGTAAAATACAGCGCGCCATCACGGTAGAGGTAAATCACCCCGGCGTTTTCTTCCAGGCGCAACACGGCCACGCTGTCCTCTGGCTCGATGTTGGCCAGAAGATTCAGGGTCGCTAATTCATTGATGTTGATCTGCTGTAGCTTGAGCTCGTGTTCACGGCAAAAATTTACGATCTCAGCCAAATAACTGCGCTCGGTAATCGCCGCAAACGCCATATTCATCCGCCCGCGGTAGGCATCGCTGGGAAGTGGAAACGCCTGTAGCACTTTATCGGCCGCCGAGTCACTGACCAGCTCGCCAATGCGGAAACTCAAAGCATCACTGAGCTCTTCCGGAGGCACGGGCGGCGCCTCCACCAACTGCAGCTCATAACGGGTCGCATCCAGGCACACCACCACGGGCATACCTGTGTACTTATTCTCCCGGATCCACTCGCCGAGGTCGTCAAACCAGCCCTCACCCTCCACTGGGGTATGACTGGCCACGACGCCACGATCGGTGCGATGCACCGCAAACGCCCGGTTATGATTCAATTCTATTCCCAGACATCCCTGGGCGGTTTTGCTCGCTTTCAGCCAAGACAGAGGCATGATGCTCCTCGCCGACAACAACACTGTTTCTTGAGTGTAGACCATGGTTCAGAAAGCGATGGTCTATCAGTACCGACCTGACTATAATGCGCACCCCGCACCGGTCAGCCAGACCTCAACTGACCATTCTCACGGCTCACATGTGGCTCAAACGCAGCAGCAGATCAGGCCGCTAACTAAGACACAGACGCGGAGTTTCATCATGTTTCACATCGTTTTGTTTGAACCTGAAATCCCACCGAATACCGGCAACATCATCCGTCTCTGTGCCAACACTGGCTGCTCATTGCATCTGATCGAACCGCTGGGATTTTCCATGGAAGAGAAGGCCCTGCGTCGCGCTGGCCTCGACTACAGCGAGTGGGCCAACATCACGATTCATCCAAACTATGAGGCGTTTCTGGCACAACAGGCACCCGAGCGTCTGTTTGCCCTGACCACCAAGGGCACGGTTACGCATTCGGATGTGGCGTTTCAGGAGGGTGACTATCTGATGTTCGGGCCAGAAACCCGCGGCTTACCCGAAGACGTGCGCCTCGGCATCCCGAAAGACCAGTGGCTACGTCTGCCCATGCTGCCCCACAGTCGCAGCATGAATCTGTCTAATGCGGTCTCTGTGATGGTCTATGAGGCATGGCGCCAGCTGGGGTACCCCGGCGGCAGCTGACGCCCGAAAAATATCGTAGCCACAAAAAAGCCCCGAGAACGAACCGTTGTCGGGGCTTTTTTTCTGACTCAGCGCTCGATCAATGCGTTGGCTGTTCAGCCTGCTGCTGCGCCTGAGCTTCTTTCAGACGCTGCTGGTACAGAGCATCAAAGTTGATCGGTGCCAGCATCAGCGCTGGGAAACCACCTTTCACTACCAGGTTATCGATGTTCTCACGCAGGTATGGGAACAGGATGTTCGGGCACATCGCGCCCAACATTGGCCCCAGCTGTTGCTCTGGAATGTTGACGGCAGCGAACAGGCCACACTGAACCAGCTCAACCAGGAACGCAGTATCGCCTTCGTTCTTGGCTGTGATGGTGATTTTCACAGACACTTCGTAGTGCTGCTCATCGACTTTGCGACCTGAGGTGTTCAGGTCCAGCTTAACTTCTGGTTTCCACGGCTTAGTGAATGCCGCTGGCGAATTAGGCGCCTCAAAAGAAACATCCTTGGTGTAGATGCGCTGCAGCGCAAACTGCGCCTGTTCGTTGTTCTCTGCCATTGTCTTTTTTCCTTCGGATTATTTTTTTACGAGTGGAAGGTTCAGGTTGTTCCACTCCATCATGCCGCCTTTCATGCGCACAGCGTTAAAGCCTTTCTCGCGCAGCATCTTACCGGCCATGCTGACCGTCTGACCGGTTTTGCATACTAATATGATGGGGCGGTTTTTGTAGGCTTCAAGCTCACCCATGCGATCGGTCAGGCTGGCGTAAGGAATATTGATCGCATCGACCAGATGACCACTCTTAAAATCGGCCTTGTCGCGGATATCCAACACCACCGCATCTTCGCGGTTGATCATGGTGGTGGCTTCTGTGGTCGAGACCGTTGGCCCGTTACGCTGACCATTGTCCCACAGCAATGCTGCCAGGAAAGCGCCCCAGATACCCACTAACCACCAGTGGTTATTGATGAATTCGATTAACTGATCCATGACCCTGTCTACTGTTGCCTGAAATAGAGAGGCGGCAGTATACCTGCACTGATCGCAAGCCTCCACTAGCGCCATCTGTCACGGCCACCAGCAATTGAGGTACAATGCGGGTTTTGCTGTCTTTCTGAGTGTACGGACATGACCACGCGACCAAAACCTACCGCTTTGTTCATTCTGGATGGCTGGGGCTATCGTGAAGAAACCGATAACAACGCCATTGCCAATGCCAACACCCCTACCTGGGATCGTCTGCTGAACGACTACCCGAATGCCCTGATTCAGACCTCCGGTGAAGCCGTTGGCCTGCCAGACGGTCAGATGGGTAACTCAGAAGTGGGTCACATGAACCTGGGCGCCGGTCGCATCGTTTACCAAAACTACACCCGCATCAATAAAACCATCCGTGACGGCGAGCTGGGCAATAATGCGGCACTGGCGGGTGCCATGGATAAAGCCATTGCCGCCGATGGCGCTGTGCATTTGCTGGGGCTGCTGTCACCGGGCGGCGTTCACAGCCACGAAGATCACCTGATCGCGCTGCTGGACATGGCCAAAGAAAAAGGCGTCAAGCAGGTGTATGTGCACGCCATTCTCGATGGCCGTGATATGCCACCGCGCTCCGCTGAGCCATCACTGGCTAAAGTCGAAGCGCATTGCGCCGCGCTGGGCAATGCCGCCATCGCCACCGCCGTGGGTCGCTTCTACTCTATGGACCGCGACAACCGTTGGGAGCGTGTTGCTGAAGGCTACAACGCCATGACACTCGGCAAGGCCGAATTCACAGCACCAACGGCCGTTGACGCTTTAAAAGCCGCCTACGAGCGCGATGAAAACGACGAATTCGTCAAAGCCACCGTCATTGGTGACGGCGCTGGCAAAGTGCAGGACGGCGACGCCATCATCTGCTTCAACTTCCGTCCGGACCGCGCCCGTGAAATCACCCGCGCGTTTGTCGAAGGCGATGAGTTCACTGGCTTTGAGCGTGCATCCCGCCCTGCCCTGAGCGACTACGTCATGCTCACTGAATACGCCGCCACCATTGATGCGAGCTGCGCGTTCCCACCGGAAAAACTGGTAAACGGTATTGGCGAATACGTGTCTGAGTTAGGCATGAAGCAACTGCGCATTGCTGAGACAGAAAAGTACGCCCACGTGACCTTCTTCTTCTCCGGTGGCCGCGAACAAGAATACGATGGTGAAACCCGCATTCTGGTGAAATCACCGGACGTTGCCACCTACGACCTGCAACCAGAAATGAGTGCGCCGGAAGTCACCGAAAAGCTGGTTGATGCCATCAAAAACGGCGGCTACGACCTGATCGTCTGTAACTACGCTAACGGTGACATGGTCGGTCATACCGGTGTTTACGATGCCGCTGTCAAAGCCGCTGAGTGCATCGATGACTGCCTGAAGCAAGTGACGGACGCGATTCTGGAAGTCGGCGGTGAGTGCCTGATTACCGCAGACCACGGCAACGCCGAGCAGATGCTGGACGACAATGGCCAGGCCATGACCCAGCACACCACCGGCCCAGTGAATCTGATTCATGTGCACAACCGTGGCGCTGCCACGACCCTGAACACCGGCAGCCTGTGTGATGTGTCGCCGACCCTGCTGGATATTATGGGTCTGGAACAGCCGGAAGAAATGACCGGCCAATCGCTGATTGCTGACGCGTAACCACGACTCGTGGTGTCGTTTGTTGTGAAGTCGTTTATTGTGAAGTCGCTCAGGATGAAGGCTCGCTCGATCAGGTATCGCATGGTGAAATCAACCGTGCGCGGCCTGTTCTGGTCTGTATTGGTGATGGCCAGTGCCTCGACACTGGCTGACGACGGCGACCGCCTGAAACAAGTGCAGGCTGAGATCAAACAACTGCAACAATGGCTGAAAGAAGCCCGCAGTGAGTACAGCGACTTACAACAAAAGCTGCAAGCCTCGGACAAAGAGATTGCGGCCTTGGTGAAGGAAATCGACAGTACCCGGGCCAAACTGCGTGAGGAACAAACGCGGTTAAAAAAGCTACGGGCGGAGCAGGCTCAGATGCGCCAGCTCCGGAGTCGCCACCAGCATCTGCTGACGGATCAGGTTCGTAACGCGCGCCAGCTTGGCAATGAAGCGGCCCTGCGCTTCTGGCTTACCCAAGACGATCCGGCGCGCAATCAACGCATGATGCGTTACTTCGGTTACTTCAACCGCGCACGTTTAGATCACCTGCACCACACCATTACCGAACTGGCGCGCCTCGATCAGTTAGAAACCCTGATCGCTGGGCAAGAGCAACGCCTGCGCGATACCGACGCCCGCCTTACGGCACAGAATCGCAAACTAACCACGAGTCGCGAACAGCAACAAGCGCTGCTGGCCAAGCTAGGCCAACAAATGAGCAGTGAAAGTGACCGTCTGCAACGCCGCGAGGCGGATCGCAAACGACTGTTAGCCTTGTTAGAAGAAGTCGACGAACTGGTCAGCAAAAGTCCACGCCAACAGGATGAAGTGCCTTTCCAGCGCTTACGTGGACGCCTGCCCATGCCAGCCGACGGTCCGGTGCTGGCCGCCTACGGACAAAAGAACAATGAGTCCCGCAGTCGTTGGGAGGGCTGGAAAATCGGTGCCAGAGAAGGCAGCAGCGTGCGAGCCGTACATCACGGCCGCGTGGTATTTTCCGATTGGCTACGTGGTTTTGGCCTGCTGATGATTCTCGACCACGGCGATGGCTACCTCAGCCTTTATGCCCATAATCAGACCTTACTGCGCGATGTTGGCACCTGGGTGAACGGTCAGGACATCATCGCCACCACGGGGCGCAGTGGCGGACAGACACAAGCAGCACTGTATTTTGAGATTCGCCACAAGGGCCAACCGCAAGATCCGGCAATCTGGCTTAAGCGTGGTTAACAGGCCTCAGGATTTGTGCCATGCTTGCCACACTAAGTGAATGAGCGAGCCCCCATGCCAAGGAATTTCCTGCTTTCCTCTTTGTTAGCGACAATGGCCCTGACGTTGCCAACCACCCTGTTGGCCGAACCAGACGATACTGCTTCAGACACCGCGCAACCTACCCCGATTCATCAGGAATTACCGCTACAGGATCTGCGTACCTTTACCGAAATATTCGAACGCATCCGCAGCTCCTACGTGGAAGAAGTCGACGACCATACGCTCTTTAATAATGCGATTAGGGGCATGCTCAGCTCACTCGACCCACATTCCGCCTATCTGGAAGAAGACGACTTCTCAGACTTGCAGGAAAACACCTCAGGTAAGTTTGGTGGACTCGGCATTGAAGTCGGCATGGAAAACGGCTTAGTGCGCGTCATCACTCCTATTGATGATACGCCGGCCGAACGTGCTGGTATTCGCGCCGGCGACCTGATCGTCAGCCTTGATGAAGAACCCGTCATGGGCATGACCCTGGCCGATGCCGTGGAGCGCATGCGCGGCGAACCGGGCACACCGATTTCTCTGGAAGTTCGCCGTGACGGCGAAGCCGCGCTGCTGACCTTCACCATTGAGCGTGCTGAAATCAAAGTGGCCAGCGTGCGCACCGACATGCTCAGTGGCGACATCGCTTATGTGCGTATCACACAGTTCCAGGAAAATACCGGCACTGAATTGCAGAAAGCGTTACGCCAGTGGCGTGAAGATACCGAGCTGGAAGGCCTGATTCTCGACCTGCGTAATAATCCGGGTGGCGTATTGCAGGCCGCTGTGGGTGTGGTCGATCCGTTTGTCGGTGAAGGCGTGATCGTATCGACGAAAGGCCGTAACAGCATGGCCGATATGCTCTACAAAGCCACTGACGAGACCATCTACCCAGAACTGCCGGTGGTCGTGTTGATCAATGGCGGATCGGCATCGGCATCGGAGATTGTTGCCGGCGCACTGCAAGACATGAAGCGTGCCGTAATTGTCGGTACACGATCATTCGGTAAAGGCTCTGTGCAGACCGTATTGCCCGTGTCTGAAACGGCGGCGGTCAAACTCACCACCGCACGTTACTTCACGCCAAGCGGTCGCTCTATTCAGGCACAAGGCATTGTGCCTGACATCGTCATTGAGCAAAGCGAAGTCACGCCAAGCGAGCAGCGCTACTACAAAGAATCTGATCTGCCCGGCCACCTGGAAAACCCAGAGCAAACGACCGAGACCACGGACGACAACACGACCGCCGCTAATGCTGAAAAAAGCCCACGGGAAAACGATTTAATTCGTCGTGATTTCCAATTGTATGAGGCGCATACATTGCTACGCGGCGTCAGTATTCTTGCTCCGAATCGAGCACGTTCCGCTGCGACCGAATAAGTCGTGTTGCAGCATTTCCGTCTTAACCCGAGCGGCCTTGGCCTGAGCAAGCTTGTCAGGCTTCATCAATTAACACGCGCAGCGCTGCTGACGGCAGCCTGTGTATTGTTATCCGTGAGCGCACATTCGAATCCAGCACCTGAACCTGAGCAAAACGGGGTAGTCTCCTCAGCCGCTGCCTCAGTGGATCAACGTCCGGCTCTGATTATTATCATTGATGACGTGGGCTATAACGGTCCCTTAGGTAATCGTACCGTGGCCCTACCCGGCCCTCTGAATCTTGCGTTTTTACCGCACACCCCGCACGCCAAACGACTGGCGCGTGCCGCCAAAGCCGAGGGTCACGGCATCATGTTGCATGCCCCCATGGCCAACGAAACCGGCGCGGCACTGGGGCCCGGCGCACTGACCGAAGACATGGACCGCAATGCGATTCAGGCCACCTTACGCGACAGTATTGCCTCGATACCGGGCATTGAGGGCGTGAACAACCACATGGGGTCACGCCTGACCACCCGCCCGGAGCACATGCAGTGGGTGATGGAAGTCGTGAAAGAATCGGGCTTATATTTTATTGATAGTCTGACCAACCCCGCCAGCGTGGCAGAAAAGACGGCCAAGGCGTTTGGCATACTGACGGATCAGCGTCATGTTTTTCTCGATAATGACCCGGACCTCGGGCCATTAGTCGATCAATTCGCCAAAGCCGTCAGCACCGCTGAGCGCGATGGCGAAGCCATTTTAATTGGCCATCCCTACCCTGAAACCGTCGCCTTTCTTGAAGCCGTATTACCACCATTAATTGCCAGTGGTGAGATACAACTCATGCGCGCGGATGAGCATCTGATGCGTCAGGCCTGGCTTAATCCAGACGAGCAGCCTGCGCCGGAAGGGCGTCTGGCGTTACGCCTGAATCGCCCTCAGTAATTCCTACTGCGCTTGCTTAGTGCTAGTACAAACAAGCGATCACCGGACGGAGCCCCCCGTCCCAGCGCGATTACAGCCAGCGTATTTTCCGAAACAGCGCCAACAGGCCAACGGCAATCGACCCCATAACGGCCAACAGGAAGAAATAGCCGTTCTCGACTTTTAATTCCGGAATGTACTCAAAGTTCATGCCGTACAAGCCCGCCAGAAAACCCAGAGGTACAAAGATCGCGGTAATCACCGTCAATACCTGCATGGTGCGGTTCAGCTGGTGCGAGGCAATGGAAATATACCCATCAATCAAGTCACCGCTGATGCTGTAGAAAATTTCCGCCAGGGTATACAGGCGATCAAAGCGGTCGTGCAGATCGGTAATCGCATGTCCCATGGCGTCGTCTTCTTTGGCGCTCAGAGCAATATATTCCTCACTGCGCAGCTCATCGGTGATATTGCGGTGGTAATTAAATAACCGGCGTAGTTTTACCAGACGCGTACGGTAGGTCACCAGCTCACGCATTAATTCATCATTGCCATTGCTGACCAGCGAATCTTCGATGTCGCTGAGGTGAGATTCAAACTCCAACAAGGCATCCAGATACAGCCCGGCGGAGGTATGCATAATACGCAATGCCAAAAATCCAGTACCTTGTTTTAACAGGGCAGCACCGGCAGATGAAAAATGTTTCTCGATACTGACGGCCGGTTTCGGGTGGCGCGTCACGAGGATATTTTTGCCAATAAAAAAGGCAATGTTCTGGCTTTCGTGCTCGAGATTGGCATTAAAGCTGGCAATACCGCGATACAAAATGAAAGTGTAGTCATCGAACTCTTCGAGCTTAGGCGGATGACGATGGCGCTGCGCATCCTGTACGGCCAGAGGGTGACAGCCTAAAGTTTCCAGCAACTTACGTTCACCAGCTTCATCCTCTTCCTGAATATCCAGCCACAGCGTGCCCTGCTGCTGACGCTGCCATTCAATTAATAACTCGCTACTGCCCTGACGGGTCGCACCGCTTTCATCCACTAACATGCATCGAATCATGCGTTCTCCTAACTGGCTTATTCGCCAAATAATGTCGGCTGGCGTGTCACCAACCGTACATAAGAATCACCGGTAAACTGAAAGATGGCATCCGCTACCGGTTGTAACTGTTTTTCTGAATAGTGCTGATAATCCATGGCACTGCGGGCAATGTCTACGGGTTCTGGTCCATTCACCGTGATCACGTAACTGATCCAACCGCCGCGATCCTGAAAACGCGGTGGCCGCCCCTGCGATGCCAGCCACTGATCCCAAAGCGCCGCGGCCTTAACGTGCGGTGGACGACTGCGCTGATAATCAGGCAATGGGCGTCGCAACCGCTTGCGATAGACCAGCTGCGCGTCTCGCTGCCCGGCAAACAGCGCCTGCACTTCGTCCTTCAACCACGACTCCCAAGGTGCCTGATCAAAAATACGGCGGTATAACTCACGCTGAAAACGTCGTGCCAATGGTGTCCAATCCGTTCTGACCGCCTCAAGCCCTTTAAATACCAGCTGGTTATCAGACGAACGTACCCCGGCATAACGCTTTTTGCTGCCCGTCTCTTCACCACGAATCGACGGCATAAAAAACTGGCGGTAGTGGGTTTCGTACTCCAACTCCAGATAACTTTGGATGCCAAATTCTGATTTCAGTTCAGTGGCCAGCCAGGCGTTCATATCCGCTGCTAACTGTTGGCCAACAGCATTGGCCTCGTCGTCGTTGCGCACGTCCGTCAGACGCACAAACACCGAATCAGTATCGCCATAAATCACCTCATGACCGCGCTGGCGGATGGCCTCAGAGGTACGGGTAATAATGTCGTGACCTCGCTTAGTGATGGAGGCCGAGAGGCGCGTATCGTAAAAACGGCAACCGTCTGATCCCAGTACGCCGTAACAAGAAGCCATAATGATTTTGATGGCCTGTGCCATGGATTGATTGCCCGCCGCTTTGGCCTGTTCCCGCTGAGCCCCAAGTCGTCGGATTAAATCCGGTAACACATGCCGCTGGCGATGAAAGCGACCACCAAAATATCCGGGCAGGTTGTCAGCCTCATGCGCACGTAAGCCTTCGATCAACCCCATGGGATCGATGCAGAAGGTACGAATAATCGAGGGATACAGGCTTTTAAAATCCAGCACTAACACGTGCTCGAACAATCCCGGCCGGGAGTCCATAACATAGCCGCCGGGGCTTTTTTCAGCGCTGTAACCATCGCCCAGGTTGGGCGCTACCCATCCGGCCCGATGCAGCCGTGGTAAATACATGTGCTCAAACGCCGCCACCGAGCCGCCCATGCGATCCAGCAACAGGCCGGTCAGGGCACTGCGTTCAATCAGGAAATCCAGCAGCTGAGTATGCTCAAAGATATCCCACACCAATGCGCAGTCTTTGAGGTTGTAGTCTGCCAGTTGCGATTTATCGTCACGGAACAGGGTTTCGATATCGCCGCCGCGATCATCCCCCGTTAACAGTTTGCCATCCTGCAAAAGCTCCCGGGCCACGTCATCGAGTGCGAAGCTCTCGAACTGCCACGTCGCCGCGCGCAGACACTCAATACCATCCAGCACCACCCGCCCGGCAACGTGCACGAAAATACGGCCGTCCTGACGCTCACGCCACTCGATCTCGCTGCCATCCCGACCCAACGTGAAGGCCATCTGGTACTCGGCGAATTTGCGCCTTAAAAAGGCGAGATCAAACTGAATAAAGTTCCAACCCATGATGACGTCGGGGTCGTATTCAGCAATGACCTCCAACGTCCGACGAAGTAGCGTCAGCTCATCCGCGACGGCTTCGTAGTTTTTCCCGGAGACAGGGTCATCTTCAATCATGATGACCCGTTCAAAGTCATCGGCATAAAAGCCTACCGAGAACAGCCGGTCAGGTTCGTTCACCCGGGGAAAGGACGTCTCAATATCAACAGACAGCGCCCTAAGGGCGGGCCGGTACTGACCACTGCTCAATTGCGCATTCACAACATCCGTCACAGGATGCTTATCGTGCGAAACCTGCAATACACCGGAAATATCCGCCGCGCCTGAAATAAAGCGCTCCATCAGATAACGATCCGTCGGGCGGATATCCAACTCCCAGACCGACACCTCAAGATCCGCCAGCGCACGACGCCAGCGATACAGATACTCAGAGGGCAGATAACATGCCAGCGCAGGGCGCTCATCAAACAAACGCATGTCAACGTTGCGCAAAGTTACCGGCCAACCCAGCGCATTAATCACGCGCTGTGCTTGAACGTGATCGGACTGAGCAATAAAGCAAACACACGGCTGCGCAAGCTGTGTGCGCACTGGCCCTTGTGGCGTTGACCACCAGTAAGTCAGCCAGGTGGTATCACCATCGTCGTGCCAACGGCTGCTGAGAAGAAAGGCGGGAAGCAAGTCGGAATTCAGCTTCTATACTGAGAAAACCCAAAGTGTATTGCAGGAGTCAGTCAATGACTACACCACAGATCAGCCAGGACCCCATGTACCTGATGCTACGCGATGACAACGTCGCGGGATTCAATCAGGCACGGGAATCCGGACAGGAGTGCGACCTTCGCGGTTGTGACCTGCGCGGGCTGGATCTGCGTAAACTCAACGTGGCAGGAATGGACCTCACCGACGCGTACTTTCGTGGCGCCGACGTGCGCGGAGTGGACTTTCGTGACTGTTGTTTAGATGGTGCCAGCCTGGCTGACGCAAAAATTTCCGGGTGTTATTTTCCGCCAGATTTAGGGCCGGCAGAAATACACCTGTCTGTTACTTTGGGGACTCGATTGCGCCATCCGCGCAATTTGTGACTCAGTTATCATCCGCACGATGTAAGGCTTTTTTCATCCGCTCAGAGGGGTAAATTGGAACGGTTGATGATTGGCTTGCAGAGGCAAGAGAGGCGCCCATGTATTTGAATGGATCTGAAACCATGAATGGTTTTGAACAAAGTTCTCCCCGGCTACAACAGTTGGTTCGGGAGTTGATCGATGGATTTGAACTCACCGCTCCGACCCTGACCTTCGAGAACCTCGACGATCTGTACGAACACTATGACGAAGACACGCTCTTTCTCGTTCGTGACGGCATCATCAGTCTGTGCAGTAATGGCACGACTCTGGTGACCTTTGAAGAAGGCGAGCTGATCGGGATTTCTCAATCCTTCCATCTCTCTTCACCGACCCTCTGCACCGAAGGGTTTGTCGAACTCCAGCCAATCAACCGCGATGACTTCCTGCTGCATGTCTACGGCGACAAACGCCGCCAGCATTGCTGGAGCCATTATATGGTGACACTCAATTCGCTGCTGACCAACCAACTGGCAGACATTGCCAAAGATCAGATTAAACCTGCCGCTGGATTCCAGAATTTTTCCGCCGGCGAAACCATCATCCGCCAAGGCGATGATGCTGACATGGTATACACCATCATCAGCGGCACAGCCGATGTCATCGTTGATGGCGTGAACGTAGGTCAACTAGGTGAAGATGAAGTCTTTGGCGCCATGGCCGTGTTTACCCATGAGAAGCGCACCGCTTCAGTCGTAGCCGCCACGCCTTGCACCATCATGGCCGTTCCCCAGAAAGACTTTACCGTACTGATCGAGGCCCAGCCGCAAGCGGCAGTGAACTTGATTGAGAATCTGGCACGGCGCATTTCCATCATGAACCAACAGATTCTCGACAAGAATGGTCCGGAAGGGATGCAAAGCCGACCCTTTTAAAATCTAAATGATAATTATTATTGACTGATAAGAATTATCACTCTAGTATAGATCGTGTTGCTGATTTGCACCCAGCAACGTTCAGCATTCAAGGCATCAGTCATGAATGATGATCTCTCTCATCAACTGGCCGAGAGGCCAGGCTAATCACGGTTGCTTTGCCCCTCCCTCTGCTTGCGGAGACGAGGGGCGTTTTTTATCTGCGATCAGCACCTTTCCGGCCCAATCACCTTCTCCCCAAAACCAGTATTTACAAGGGGTTCAGCGACCTGGCGCCCGGTCATCCGCCCAACTCACTGACGCCGACTAAGCATTGAAGGTTGTCAGTGTCCGGCCGGCGCTTTACCCTCCGTTGCTCTAATGATAAACAACCACAATGAGTCGATATGCAACTGGCCTGCGCCCTGACTGATATTCCTGAAGGACAAGCGAAAGGACTGACACTGAACGAGGTGCCGCTGTTTGTGGTGCACTATCAAGAAGGGGTCTATGCCTATCGGAATGCGTGCCCTCATCTGGGCGTGGCGCTGGAATGGCAACCGGATCAGTTTCTCGACAGCGAAGGACGGCTGATTCAATGCGCGATGCATGGAGCCTTGTTTCTGATTGAGTCCGGCCAGTGCATTGCAGGGCCTTGCAGTGGCCAGCATCTGCAGCCATTGGCGTGTGAGGTGCGCGAAGGCGATGTCTGGGTTGATGTGACGGGGCTGTCCTGAGAGAGTTGCTCGGGCGGCTTCACACTACAAGCGCACGACAAGCGCACTACAAGCTCACTATAAACGCACCGGCAAGGGCGTTGAGATACTCATCCCCCACGCCTCATCGGCGTTAAAACTCACGCCCAATGCCATCACCTCAACCCCCGCGTCGGCGGCTTCTTTCAAGGCATCAGCATAACGCGGGTCAATATGACGTGCAGCGCTGACCTCGCGAATCCCCTCATGCG
>Ga0255776_10002669_pt1 | contig 19722 bp, 14 predicted proteins | sample 071ome_19_FD_179974 | JGI IMG/M metagenome (GOLD analysis project Ga0255776, IMG submission 179974) | Coastal salt marsh microbial communities from the Groves Creek Marsh, Skidaway Island, Georgia - 071413AT metaG (version 2) | ecosystem: Environmental > Aquatic > Marine > Intertidal zone >... | reverse complement strand
CAACGGAGACCTGCACGTTTGAAAAAGATTTTATAAGGAGTGAGTGGTTTTCAAATATTTGTCGTTGTCGTGCTGACAACATTGGTTGTTTCCGGTTTTTGGGGCGCATGGATGCTACGGATCCGTCGGGACGGAAAATCCTCCCGGGAAGAGGCCGCCGCGCTCAAGGAACAGTTGGTTTCCACCCGCGCCGACATGGAACATCATCGTGATGCGGTATTCGACGCCATGGCCGAAGGGGTCATGCTTTGCGGACTCTCCGGCAAGGTGATATTCATGAACCGGACCATCCGGCACTTGTTTGAAATTCCTGAAAATGTCCCTGATGGCATCACTTTGCTGGAAGCACTCCGTCTCCATGAAGTGCATGAAGTGTTTGAACGCACCGTCAAAAACGGCCGCACGATGGGAGTGGAATTGAATCCCTCATCTCTGGAATCCCGCCACCTCATGTTGAACGCCGTGGTGGTGCATGACGCATCCGGTAAACCAGAAGGCGTCCTCCTGATTTTTCATGATTTCACCCGCTTGAAAGAACTGGAAAGCGCCCGGCGCGATTTCGTTGCCAATGTCAGCCATGAGTTGCGGACACCACTGTCGATGATCAAGGGTTTTGTGGAAACGGTGATCGACCATCCATCCATGGACAAGGAAACGTTGATCAATTTCCTCGGTAAAGTGCAGAAACATTCCGATCGCCTGGCCCTATTGATCGAAGATTTGTTGACCATTTCAAAACTCGAATCCGGACAGGCAACCATCAATCTCCGGGAACTCCGTCTGTGCCTTGAAATTTCCCGGGTGGTCGGGGATCTACAGCGCAGCGCCGAGAAGAAGAATATCGATCTGACTTATTCAGTTGCCAAAGACCTGTTCGTAAAAGCCGATGCCGATTTGTTGGAGCAGATCCTGCTGAACCTCATCGATAATGCGGTCAAGTATGGCAAAACAGGTGGCAAAGTGGAGGTGCGGGCCTTGCGAAATGGGGCGGATCAGATCTGTGTCAGCATCTCCGATGACGGCCCGGGGATCCCCCCGGAAGCCACCGATCGCATCTTCGAACGATTCTTCCGCGTTGACAAGGCCAGGTCGCGAGCCCAGGGGGGGACGGGACTCGGGCTCTCCATCGTCAAACACATCGCCCAAACTCTGGGCGGGCGCGTCTGGGTGGAAAGCGAGGTGGGCAGGGGATCTACATTCTTCTTTACCCTTAACTCTTCGACCGCCAAAGGCCAGTCTTCCCAAGCTTCCGCCGACGAATTAAGCTCGGCCGCTTGACAACTGATTCGTTCAACTGTATTGGTTTTATCATACAGTTAAATGAATCGAATCTTTTCAACAAAACATCACGCTGGAGTCCTTGGGTGGCTATGCCTTGTCTGCTTGCCAAACTTAATGGCTCAAAAAGCGCCATTGCTTCGCATTGAACATGGATCTGAAAGCTCATCCATCACCATTCATCAGGAGGGAGGAGAGAATACGACCTATCTCCTCGAATCTTCAACCGACCTTCGCAACTGGCAGGATTGGGCCAGATCGTGGGGGACTTTCGACACTTACGTTGACCCTCGGATCTCCAGTCAGGCGCAACGGTTTTATCGTTTAAGCTCCGCTGGTGACGAGACGCCCTGGACCAATCAGTTGGGACCGGATATTTCACCTTTCATGGCTTCACCTCGTTATGAGGGAGATTTGGGATGGGTCAAATTCGCCGCGACAATGGATGAAAAGGGGCAGATATATTTTCAGGACAGTCGTGCTTTTCCCTTTCATTACGATTTTGCCAAAGCGCATTTGCCAGCTTATGCGGGGATGGGGCCGAGTGAATTCGAACGCGTGACATTGGATCCGGCCACTCAGGAACTGTTGTTGGGTGCGCTGCTCTTTCCCGATGATCCATCCATCCGGGAAGTCGGGGTACAGTTCATCGGTCAGGAGCCGTTTCCCGTGGAATCCGTCGTGAAGTGGCTGGACCTTGTCGCGATGCGCATCCGATTGGGCGAAGGGGTTCGTATGATTTACATGCCAACCTTTGAGCAAGTGGAAGCCACGCGTGCTGCGGGCGATTTCTTCGCGGCAAAGGGCATTGCAGTGGATTCCCCCTCACGTTGGGTCACTCAGGATGGGCTTTATGCAGAAGGTTGGACCTTGGGGCGGTTGAAATACCTGATGGCTGCAGACCTGGCTGACGCATTTGCCACAGGGGATTTGAAAACCACCGACATTTTGGTGCTCGACAGTGTGCCGGCAGAAGTCCCGCCTGTGTCCGGCATCCTGAGCTTGTCACCGGCAACGCCCAATTCGCATGTCGCCATCCTGGCGCAATCCTTTGGAGTTCCGTTTGCCTATGTGGCGGATAAGGCGAGACAGACCCAGCTCAAGCAGTGGAACGGTGAAGAGGTTTTGTTCATTGCCGGCAGGAACGAAAGCGGCGTGGAGGTGCGAACGCTGAAAGTGGGGAATCAATTGAATGATGAACAAAAGTCCAGGATTCTCGCTCTCAAACAATTGCCCCCTCTTTCATATGAACCGCTGCAGGCGGTCGGTGAGATGGCTTTGCCTGTTGGTGAATTGAATCCCGGGGATATTGGCAAGGTTGGGGGTAAAGCTGCGAATCTGGGCTTGTTGCTCAGAGCGATACCGGATCACTCCCCGGGCGAAGCTGTTTCCTTCACGTTTGATTTGTGGAACGAGTTCATGTCGCAGCAACTCGCATCTGGCGAAACATTGCGGACTGCCATTGATGCGAAATTGGCGGGATTTCAATTTCCACTTCTAAATCCGGGCGAACTTTCGACGGCTTTAAGTGAAGTGCGCGATCTGATTAAAAAGGAAGCTCGCTTCAATGCCGAACAACAGGCCGCCATCTTGAATGCCTTGTCTTCCATGAGCAGCGATCGAAAGATTCGTTTTCGAAGCTCCACCAATGTGGAAGACAGCGAGCAATTCGTCGGAGCCGGATTATACGACAGTTACAGTGGTTGCATGGCGGATGATCTGGATGGTGACACGACGGGGCCCAGCGCGTGTGACGCCTCCAAGGACAAGGAACGCGGTGTGTTTCGCGCCATTCAAAAAGTCTATGCCAGTTTCTACAACGAGAACGCGTTCATCGAGCGACTGAGGCGGGGTGTGCAGGAAAGTGAAGTCGGGATGGCGGTGCTGGCTCACTACAGTTTTCCGGACGAAATCGAGTGGGCGAACGGCGTGGCAACGCTGCGGGTTGCTCGTGGACAGGATGGATTGCCTGCCTTGGTGGAGGGTAGTCTCGTGACCCAGAAGGAAGCCGTGTCTGTGGCTAATCCTGATCGATCCGCTCAGCCGGAGATCATGCGGGTGGGATTGTCCAAATCCGGTGAGATGGAGTTTGAACTGGAGCAGGGGAGTGCCCTGGTGCCGTTGGGGGCGACGGTTATGGATGGACAGGATGATTATCGTTTGTTGACGGAACTCATGGTGCAGGCTTCGGGGGCTTATTTGGATCATTTCGACACCAGGACCGAAGCATTGCTCGATTTTGAATACAAGAAAGTGGCGCCTGGTAAGCTCGTTTTGAAACAGATTCGATCGATTCCGGCTTCGCCATTCGATGGTGCGACTTTGCCTATTGCCTTCAGTGATGTGGACGCCTTTGAGGTGGTGCAGGGCGAGTTCGGAGACATGATGGCGCGCCATCGTCTGAAGTCCATTTGGAAGTTCCAGAGTTGGGGCTTGGTAGAGGATGGGTTGCCGGATGACCCTGCCGGCTTGTTGAACGTGGAACTGGAATTTGTCTATCACCAACAGATCGTTCAGTATGCCGGATTGATGAGCGATCTTCCGGGCGCAGAGGTGACCCTGTCCGGTCGTGATTTGAAAGTGGATTGGCACTGGGGTGAAGACGCTTTGCGAGTGGATTACCAATTACACTTCAATTTTCTTTACGACCTCCGCCGGCGCACCACGCCGTTCCTCAATCTTGGAGATGCCGAGATTGAACTGACGGCGCGTTATGCCACGGCTCAACCGACCATGGACTTGTTTCGTGAAAATATTGGTTTTACCCGAGAGGATTCTGTGATGCTTGCCGATATTGACCCAGTCAATCGGAGCGGTGGATTCCCGAACTTCTCCTGGAAGCGCAATGTCAATTCAAGGTCCAGAGGGCTGTCCGTGAACAGTGATTTTTACATTGGGACATACAAAATCCGAGGTGAAACACCCTGGATTCTGAAGACTCCGGTGTTGCAGGGATGGGAGGATACTTCGTTGAATCTGGCTGATTACGGTACATTCTCCCTGAGCTCGACCTATTCCCAAACCTACTATCCGGGGCATCACAATTTCATTGAAACCTTGATCCTGGATCCCAAGCTCGAATCCGGAGTGGATCCGGTACTGCTCGAACGTATGGAATCTGAAAACATCCGGGGCTGGATCGTCATGCAGGACTCGGCAAATGTCAGCCCAACATTGACCAGTCGGATTTATGTATGGACCCAGGACAACCGTCTGATGATCGCCCGATGACAGCACACAGGTAGAGCGTGGCGTCCCGCCGCGCAACCCTTGTGGCCATCATGCCCGCAAATGACGTGCGAAGGAAGACGCCGGAGCCTCCAACACCCCAGCCTCACCCGTAAGCGTATGGAATGTGTTTGTGGTTTATTGAGAATCCTTGGGTGTTCCTTTGGAAGAAGAGTTTGGAGAATGGATGCCCAGAGGATTCGCGTCGAGACGACCCGATCTACCTGCGGCATACTCCAGGTAGAGCGTGGCGTCCCGCCGCGCAACCCTTGTGGCCATCATGCCTGCAAATGACGTGCGAAGGAAGACGCCGGAGCTTCCAACACCCCAGCCCCACCCGTAAGCGTATGGGATGTATTTGTGGGTTGTTGTGAATCCTTGGGTGTTCCTTTGGAAGAAGAGTTGGGAGAATGGATGCCCAGAGGCGACGCGTCGGGGACGACACGTCCTACCTGGTGGTTGCGTTGGGGGGAAATGCTCTGCGAACTCGGTTCAGACTACTTTTTCTTTTTGTCCTCTTTGAATGCCGATCGCAACAACCAGTGATCGCGCAGGCTTTCCATGAAATCGTTGGCGGTGACTACCAGTAAAGAGATTTCGCCAAGGATATTGGTGTTTGCCTGGACCTGTGCATTGAAGTTGCTGGTGAGGGTGGCGAGTTGGTTGAGACTGATGTTCAGGTTGGAGACGGCCAGTGTCATGTTGGCGTCCGCTGAACTCAGGGTGTTGGTCACGGAAAGCAGGGTGTGATGAATATCCTGATTCAAATCTTCGGGCAACAACCAACGTCCCAGGGAACCATTCGGATCCTTCAGGTTTTCAGTGATAACGGCAAGGTTGCTGGTTGTTTGCCGTGTTTCCAACAGCAGGTTGTTGACGTTGGTGCTCATTTCATTCGCATGCTCGAGCGTCATGGATAGTTGGTTGGTAAGGGCAAAGACGTTTGGGAGGTGTTCCTGAACCACTTTCAGAATGTCTTCTATCTGATTGTTTAAACCATTTGATTCGATAGCCCGGATCCAGACCGGTTTTGTGGTCTTTTTGTATTCAAGGTATTCCGTTCCGTCCCACCACTCTACAATTTTGCCGTTCTCTTCTTTATAGAGGACGTCTCCATCATAACCCTTGGTCACTTCCAGATAGCGGTTGCCCAAGAAATCTCCTGACACAAATTTAACGGTGGAATCCGCCCAGAGATAACCGTGATACGGGCTGCGCACTACGAATTCTACATAGACGTTATTGAATAAATCACTTGCCGGCATGGCCTCGATTGCTGTGATCTCCCCTACTTCAAACCCCATTAGTTTGACCTTGTCTCCTTCTGAAATGCCATTGGCGCTTTGTAAATATGTAAAGTACCTTGCCTGTGCCAGAAACCAGCCCTTTTGTTTGGCGGCATGGTAAATGAAATACCCGAATGCGCCTATAAACGCCACCAATGCCAGCCCGACAAATAATCCAACAAATTGCTCTGCCCGGTTGAGGCGCGTGCGAATCTGAGGTGTCAGGTCTTGTAGTGGCATGATGCTTTCTTGTTTCTTATATGTTTGCCGTCATGAGCGATTGGATCAATGGATCGTTGTCCAGGGCGTCTCGGTCGCTCGGATCTATCTCTAACCATTTTCCGTTATTTATCAAGGCCAGGTGATTGATGCGTGGCATCCAGGGTGTCAAATCGTTTGCGGAAACCACCAGTGCTTTGGGTTGCCATTCCCATTCTCCTGTCATGAGGCGGTCCAGAAACTTCAGCCACCACATTCCATGATGGGCATCCACCGCCCCCAGAGGATTGTCGAGAAAAAGGACTTCAGGCTGCAGGACCATGGCGCGCGCAAGCCCCAGCCGTTGTTTCCAGTTTCGACTCAAGCCCGCGGCGGGTTGATGGGCGAAGTCTGACATCTCCGTGATTTCCAAAATGGACTGGACATGAGCGCTTCTACCCTCAGGTGCCAATCGTTGGTGGTAGTCGAGGGGCAACAGGAGGTTTTCGTAAACGGTCAGTTCCTGAAACACTTTGCCTCCGTCTTCAAAGACCATCCCCATCCGAAGTTTTTCATCCAGCCAGGATTCCGGTTCCAGATCCTGCACCTCGCGATTGAAAAAACGAACTGATCCCTGGTGTGCATGCATGAGTCCGGCCGCTACAGACAACAGGGGAGTCTTGCCGGAATCCGGTTTGGCTCCCACCAGCCAGTGATCTCCACTGCATATGGTCCAATTCCAGTTGCGAATCCAGTTGGGATAAGGGTGCATGACGGAACGAACCTTGACGTCTCTCAATTCAATGAGGATGTCCTGGGCGTCACATGATGGATCGGATTTCGTCATATCATCCAATAGAGAAGAAACACCGCATCCAACAAGCCGCACAAGATGATGGCTTTCATCACCGCCCGGGTGGCTGCCACCGAGATTTGTTCCAGTCGAATCGGACGTGCCAATCCTTCGTAGCAGGTTACCACTGCGATGACTCCGCCGAAGAAACAGGATTTCAGAATCAATACCAGAAAATCGGAAATGTGGAGTGCTTCGGTGATTTGGTTGACGAATGCCAGTGGTTTCATCGGAATGTCCTGGAGGAACACAAAGAAATACGCGCTGACCATGGAGATGAGGATGAAATAAATGGTGAGTGAAACAATCGACAAGGCCAGGCCGAGCACTCGTGGAACCACCAGGTAGTGGATCGAATCAATGCCCAGGGCTTCCATGGCTTCCACCTCGCCCAGTGCGCGTTTTGTGCCGAGATCGATCACTGTTGAAGTGCCCACTCGAGCCAGTACCATCATCGCGGTCATCAAGGGACCGAGTTCGCGGAACACCGCGATGACCATTACCAGCCCGGTGTAACGCCCTGCGCCGACCATGCTGAACAGGGAAATCATCTGGCCGACGACAATGAATCCAGTGATCAAGGCAACCAAGCTTACCAAGGGCAGCAACCGGATGCCTGCCTGAAAAATCTGCCGCCGAATCAGTGGATGCACCACCGAGCGGGATCTGCCAAGCTTGAAGACCGTGACACTGAGAGTGATCAATGTGAAGGCGATCAGTTCGTGCAGTGTTTCCAGTGATCGGATGATCCGCCGCCCAAGTCGGGTGAAACCAAACGATTCGGGAACCAGGTTGGGCGGCGGCAGGACGGCGGACTCGGGAGGCATGGAGTGTGTTGGTTGTGATGCCATGAGTTGTTCGCCTTCCTTTTCTGCTTTCAAGTCCAGTCAACCGCAATATCCATCGCACATGCGCAGCGATTCATTTTACCTGGGTGAATACAAAAGATTAAACTCATCATCTGCGTCAATCTGCGACATCTGCGGTTCAATAAAATAAACCAGGCTTCGATTTTTAAAGTTTATTTGGCCGGGGTGAGTTCCAACTTGCGGAACTCGACCGGTCCATGATCCCCCTGCACCAAAATGGGGCCGGGCGCTCCTTCGTCGCTGTCCAAGGCGCCACCGGTGATGCCGGGGATATTTTGGCGTTCGATGATTTTCTTGCCGTTCAGCTCGATGGTCACCAAGCGACCGATCAACGTGATTTCCAGGCGCTGCCATTTACCCGGTTTTTTGGCAGCGTTCACGTAGGGTGTCAGGAAACCGTAAACGCCGCCGATGCGATGGCTGTTGATTTCCATTCCGTAATTGTCTTCGATTTGAACTTCATGACGACCTCGCAGATAGATGCCGCTGTTGCTTCCCTCCGGATAGCGAAACTCGGCCTTCAATTTGAAATCGGTGAACTTCTTCCTGGTCATGATGTCGTTGCCGGGTGTTTCGTTGATCAACAGACCATCTTTGACCACCCACCCGTTGGGGATGTCGGCGTGGCGAGGCACCCATCCTTTGAGATTTTTGCCATTGAAGATTTCAATTTTCTTCCCCCACTTGGTTTTGCCTTTGCGCTCAAGTGAAGGAGCCCTAGCGGCTTCAAATGAAATGACCTTGCCTTCGTCATTGAAGGTGACGCCCTCAATAGAGTCATCTTTTAGAGTGCCTTCGACGACCACATTCTTGGTGCGTTTTTCCCACTGGGGTGGCAATTCAAACCGAAAGGCCCCGGTGTCTGTATTGAATGCCACGTTGGAGATAGGGCGGGCGCTGCCGAACTGGCCGACGTAGGAACCGACCAGCGTGCGATAACCGGACAACTCCACATGAAACCAGGACGGATAGGTCAGGTCCCCATCCTGTACGGTGCAATCCCAGCTGCCGGTCAGTGCCGGAGGATCGATTTTGACGAAAGGATCTTCCTCGCCTCTCAGTGCATTCAGGCACAGAGAAGCAGTCACCAAAAGTGTTCCAATAAGACGCATGTTGACTTGTGAATACATGCGAACCTTATAGCCCGAATCCGGGCGGATGACTAGCGCAATTCGATGTTTGGATTCGGGACGTTTTCCTTGTGCCAGTTCAACATCCAGAGTCCCTGAACCGAGACACGTTCGGTGTGTCCGTCCACAAAACCCACATTGATCCCGTTGCCGTGACGTTCCAGGGCAAAACGGCCCATGAATCGTCCTTTGCTGTGGGGGAAACTGCCGTTGCCGTAGCCGTCACCTTTCAGGTCACCCGGCATGGTGTCGCCACCATCGGGCCAGGATCCCACCCATACCGAATCTCCATAAGCCGGAACTTCGGCGGGCGCTGTCGAGTATTGGCTGTAGTATTGGTCCGCCGGGAAATCGTTGATGTAAACCCCCTGATTGTCCAGCCACAGATTCATACCGTAACTCCCTTCCGACTGCAGGGAACGCCAGGTGGTCGTCGCTGAGCCCCACCAGCTGTCACTGGGGTTGGGATTTGGCTTGGCGCTCTTGGTGGAGGGACAGGTAAGGATGCGCATCACGCCATCGGCCAGTTCGTGGGGGTTTTTCTTGTATTCGTCAGCTCCCATGTAGGGGGCGATCTGATGGAACCAATATTCTCCCACAGCATGCGCCACAGGTGGAACATGATCATTGTTGTCATCCGCATAAAACCGGGTGGCCAATGTCATCTGTCGCAGGTTGCTGAGGCAAAGCGCCGCCTTGGCTTTGGACTTGGCCTTCGACAACGCGGGAAGCAGCATGCCCGCCAGGATGGCAATGATGGCGATGACCACAAGGAGTTCGATCAGGGTGAAACCGCTGTTCACGGAATTTGAAATACGTTTTGGGTGACGGGAATTATCCATGTTGTTGCCCTTTTTCGTTTGAGAATGCCTTGGTGAGGTTAAATCGAATTTTGGTTTTTACAATTTCTTTCCATATCTTTCCAGAACGTGTTATGTAAGTCTTTGTCGGTGTCGGCGATGATTGGAGTGAGATCCCTGTTTGTTCAATTTTTTAAGAAGTATCAAGTTATCTGTGCTATACGGGTTGGCTTTTTGTGCTTTTCTGTACTCGTTTGCGGCAAGGGGGTGGCACAGGAAGGTGATGAAACTTCCATCAAGCCGGTGGCTTCCTTTATGGACCTTTGGAATGTCGCTCCGGAGGACAAGGAGAAGGTGCGGCCCGTGCGGATCACCGGTCAGATTTTATATTACGACCCGGCCTGGGGGATGTGCTGGTTTTTTGACGGGCAGACCGGGGGGTACCTTCATATCAGTGGTCTTGATTTTGGATTGCATGCCGGTGATCGAGTCGAACTCAAAACCTTTACCACTGCGGAGACGAATGAGATCGACATGACTCAGGCTGAGTTCAACGTTCTTTCCGCCGGAACGCTTCCGGTACCGCAAAAACGTTCTGGTTCCCAATTACGAGATTATGCGCTCAATAACACCTGGAGTTCGGTCCGTGGTTTTGTTCAAACTGCCGAACAGGTTGATCAGCACCTCAAGTTGAACCTGATGGTGGACTCGGAAAAGCTCGAAGTGGTGATTGCCCTCGGAAGGGAGGATCGTGTTCCCATGTTGATGGAGACATATGTGGAAATTCAGGGAGTCCTGGTTGTCGGCAACAGCGCCACCGATCCAAACGCATTGCCTGCGATCGTTACCAACGGGATCAAACGTTTGACTGTATTAAACGAATCCTTGGATGATTTTTTTGCCACAGGGAAGTTGACTATCAAGGATCTTCAAGAAGGATCTGAATATGGGCGTATCCAGCTTGAAGGGCGCGTGAAAGAGCATGAACCTGCCAAGAGTTTGATCCTGCAGGATTCGACAGGAGAAATAGTGGTTCCCGTATGGCAAAACAAACAGCTGACCTTGGGGGCAACGATTCAGTTATCGGTTTTCGTGGAGCGACCGGATGAGCAGCTAGTGCTCAAGGATGCTGTTTTTCGGGATTATTTCGTAGATCGCACAGGTGTTCGTTCTCAACCATGGGACCAGCCCTGGGCTCGTCTTGATGAGTTGCGTCCCTTGCATTCCGGAAACAAGGATCAACCGGTTCTGAGGCGTGTGCGCGGTGTGGTGACCGGCATCGATCAAAATGAAGATTCGTTCATCTATTTTTTACAAGACACCACAGGCGCGGCCAGGGTGACCGGCTCATCAACCGGTGCTCGATTGATGTTCTCAGACTGGGTTGAGGTGTTGGTGGAAATTGGAGGGGAAAGAGCTCCGAGTCATCCGGGAATGTTAACAGTGTTGCGTCAATCTCCCGGAATTTTGCCCGAACACCCAGATGTTTCCGCAAGATATTTATCCTTGGGCAATTTCAGCGGGCAACTGGTCAAGGCACTTGGGATTGTTACGGATTGTGTCAAAGTTGATGCCGAGACGCTGGATGTACATCTGCATGATCCCAGTGGAACCGTTGTCTGCCGGGTGAAAGGAGACGTGGAACATTTGAGTGAAAGGTGGTTGGAGGCGTTGTGCAGCATTTCGGGGGTCTCTATCCGTTCGCGAGTGGGTGGTGATCTTTTTTCGGATTTTGATTTGTTGGTTTCCAATCCTGAGTTGGTCCGTATTGAGCAAGCACGCGATGATGATCCATTTGGATCGGACGTCACCCCCATCCAGACCATTCGGCAGGGGCAGGATGTCGTCTTTGGTAAACGAAGCGTCATTCAAGGGGTTGTGACATACCAAACTCGGCCTGATGAGTTTTATCTGGCCGATGATTCCGGTGGTATCTTTATCCGTCTCAAAGAAGCGCAGGTTTTGAGAGTGGGCGATACATTGCGTGTGTCCGGATTTCCAATGGCGCTGGGGAGTCAGAATGTGATGGAACTGTCGGTCGTGACTCCCATGCAAATGGCCCCGCCGCAACTCACTCCCGTTCGGCTGGAGATTTTTTCTGATGTTCAAGAACAGTTGATTGGTTCTCCCGTTCGGGTGACCGGGACAGTGACCGGGTGGCTCAATGAGCCCGACGAGTCGGCTTTTCATCTGCTTTGTGGAAACAGCATCGTTCCGGTCGAGACTCCGACAGGTGTTTCTATCCATAAAATGGGTACCGATCTGCTGGCGGATGTCATCTACCTGGCGAGTTACGATGGGGCAGGGAATCCAACGGGCATTCGTCTGGTTCTGGCGGATCCTTCGGCGATTGAAGTATTGAAGCATCCCCCTTTGGTCAAGGTCTGGCATGTGGCGGTGATGGCTGCGTTGGTCGGATTTGTTGCGATCTTGTTCTGGGTGTGGAATACACATTTGCGACATCAGGTGAAGCTGCAGGTGCAGGAATTGCTTGAGGCCAAACAAAAGGCCGAAGAAGCCGACAAAGCAAAGAGTCATTTCCTGGCCAACATGAGCCACGAAATTCGTACTCCCATGAATGGCGTCATTGGCATGGCTGATCTGTTGGTGGACAGCCCCTTGAATGTGGATCAGAGGGAGTTTGTGGAAGCTATACGGCACTCGGGAAGCACCTTGCTTGCGGTGATCAATGATATCCTTGATTATTCCAAGATTGAGGCCAATTATCTGAATCTTGAGAACAGGCCCTTTGCCTTGCGGGCAATGTTGGAACACGTGGTCGAATCATTGGATCCACAAGCTGCCGCAAAAGGATTGCACCTATCCTTCTACGCTTCGCCCCATTTGCCGACGAAGGTTCTGGGGGACGAATTGCGGATACGTCAGGTCCTTTGGAATCTTTTGGGCAACGCCATCAAATTTACCCACAAGGGCAAGGTATCCATCGAGGTGACATCCCTGGGAGAGGATGTGGCTCAGGTGGATGTCCTGGTCAGAGATACCGGGATCGGCATGACACCGGAACAGGCGGAGAACGCTTTCCATCCATTCTCACAAGGGGACAGTTCAACCACTCGACGCTACGGTGGAACAGGGCTGGGATTGAGTATTTGCAAAAAACTGGCTGCGGCCATGAAGGGAAAGTTGCTGGTAAAATCGGAGCTTGGCGAAGGATCCGAATTCTTGTTTTCCATTCCTTTGTCGGTCATTGAGGCTTCTTCTGACACAACAACATATTCCGGTCAAATTCCCCTGTCGGCGATCATTGTCGGAGATGAAAGCACATCCGACCCAGGTTTGATCCGGTATCTGACCGAGCTTCAGATTCATCACGTGCATGCTGAATGGAACAACGACCTGATCGGCTTCATTCAAAAACAACAGCAAAAGGATCACGACCTTGTTCTGTTTGTTCCCGCCGAATGGTGGTGTGCGAATGAGGCGCTTGCTCGACATATCCTGGCCGCACCAGACCATGCGCCCTCTTTTCGGATTTGCCTGATGAGGCGACGCCATGCCGCGATGCAGCCGATCGATCTACCGGATGGAGTTCAAACGCTTAGATATCCTTTGCGATTAAGAGAGCTGACCCAAACGTTCGACTCACTTGAGAACCCTGAGGAAGCATTGGATGCTCCCCGTGAACAACCGCTCATCTCACACGACCGCCTGGCGGTTTTGGTGGCTGAAGATAGCCCCATCAACCAGAAGGTGATCAAGGCTCAATTGGAAAGCATGGGGCATCAATGCACATTGGCCGATGATGGTCAGGATTTGCTGGAAATGTTAAATGAAGATGATTTTGATTTGATCCTTATGGACTGTCAGATGCCGGTGATGGACGGATACGAAGCCGCGCGCCGTATCCGACAAAATGACCGGCATAAGATGGTCAAAATATATGCTTATACGGCTGCCCTGCGGGAAGAAGATCGGCAGCAGTGCATCGATGCGGGAATGGATGGGTTTCTGAGTAAACCTGTCCAGAGGGAGGAATTAATCAAAACTTTGACAGAAGTGTCCAGATCTCTGGCCTAACTCAAAAAGTTCCGGAAGGAAGGCTTTGGGGTGCAGAATACCATTTGGCTTCTGGCAGGGTTGGGTTGGGCGTCAGGGGCGCATTTCACTTGATTCCTTGAAGGAGCATAAACGCAAGGATTTCTATGGAGTGCGTGCGACTCGGCGCCGCTTTGGATTTGGTCCATCTGCTTAAACCATTCACTTCATTTAAATACACCCACCCATACCCCAACGCGTCATGTTATTCTGGTTACGGGCTGCTGACATGGGCTAGATTCCGAGAGATGAGTATGCTGAGGCATTGTCCAAAGGTATCCAAAGCGGCGCCGAGTCGCACGCATTCCATATGGCTCTCGGTTCACGCTTATATTCTTAGAAGGAACTGAGATGCGCCCACGCGTCAGTTAGTGAGGCAAGAGTGCTTGAGGTTTTTCGAAATGACGTTTATGATCTGACAAGTAGTATGGATTATCGAGAACGTATTTCAATCGATTCGAACATTAGAAGCGGTAAAGCTTGTATAATGGGGACCCGCATTTCTGTTTCAGATGTCTTTGATTACCTCGGTGGAGGAATGTCGATTGAGGAAGTGTTGGATGATTTTCCAGATTTGACCTTGGATGACATCCAGGCCTGTTTTGCATACGCCGCAGACCGTGATCGCAAATTATCGGTGATCCCATATGAAGCTGCTTTTTGATGAAAATCTATCTCCAAAGCTGCCCGATTTGCTGAAAGAAGAGTTTCCTGAGTGTTTTCATGTAAGGGATTGCGATCTCAAAGGGGAATCAGATTCGGTCATATGGGATTTTGCCTCTCAGCGCAACTATATCGTTGTGTCAAAAGATTGCGATTTTTTTCAACGGTCATTGATAGCGGAGTCAGCACCCAAGGTCGTTTGGCTAAAAATAGGCAATTGCAGCACGAATCAGTTGGTTGCGTTTCTTAAGCAGCATCAAACGACGATACGAAAATTTATCAAGTCTCGGGAGATTTTTCTGATTCTTTCATCCTAAATTTCGATCAGGTTTTGATCATATTCCTGGATGATATGGACTTTTTGTTGCGTGGACAGAATGTGGTTTAAACCTTAGAATGCCCTCCAAATTTCCAGATGATGACACACTCCAGAACGAAAAGAAGATTGGTATGGGTGATGGTATTGCTTTGTTCCTTTGGTCGAACGCTTTTGGCGGGGGATGAAGTTCGGTTCACCCAGTCCATCAAACCCATCCTGGCGAACAAATGTTTTGCGTGTCATGGTCCGGATCAGCAAAAAGCCGGGCTTCGGCTGGACGACGCCGAGTCCGCTTATCGTGTTTTGAAATCCGGGGATCGTGCGGTTGTTCCTCACCAGTCGGATGCCAGTGTATTGGTGGATAGAATCTTCACTCAAGATGCCGATGCGCTCATGCCACCTCCCGAAAAAGACAATCCGTTGAGTGATGCCGATAAAGCCCTGCTCAAACAATGGATCGCTCAAGGCGCGGAGTATGAAAGGCACTGGGCTTATGTGGCGCCCAAACGTCCGGAAGCTCCAGTTGTTCAAAACAGGGATTGGAGCCGAAACGCCATCGATCTTCATGTGCTGGCCAACATGGAGAAGGAAGGATTACAACCATCTCCCGAAGCGGATCCTTATGTTTTGCTGCGGCGTGTCTATCTTGACTTGATCGGACTTCCTCCCACGCCTGATCAAATCGAACAATTCATAAACGATCCACGTCCGAACCGTTATGACCATGTGGTGGACGAATTATTAATGTCGCCCGCCTACGGAGAACGTTGGGCGCGACATTGGCTGGATTTGGCGCGTTTTGCTGATACGAACGGATACGAGAAGGACCGATACCGCAGCATCTGGCCCTATCGAAACTGGGTAATCCATGCCTTGAATGAAGGGATGCCTTTTGATGCCTTCTCCATACGACAACTTGCCGGTGACATGCTTCCAAACGCCAGCGAAGCGGACCGAGTCGCCACGGGATTTCATCGCAACACGATGATGAACGAAGAAGGAGGGATTGATATCGAGGAGTTTCGTTTTGAGTCGATCGTGGACCGGGTGAATACGACCGGAACCACCTGGATGGGATTGGCCATGGGATGTGCGCAGTGTCACGGTCACAAATTTGACCCTATTTCACAGACCGAATATTGGCAGTTGTTTGCAGTGTTCAACAACGCGGACGAACCGGAACTGGACCTGCACGATCCCGGGATCGCCGCTCGGCGCGATCAAATCCAGACGGAGATCCGACAACTGACAGAGGCCTTGAAAGATGAGTTTCCCAACCAGCCGGCCGATCAGGAAGGTGCGACGGGAACCCAGTATGCCGAAGGACAGTATTATGAAGAGCGATTTGACCAATGGTTGGAAAGTGCGGTTGCCAGAGCGGTGGACTGGACAGTGTTGAAACCCGAGAGTCTGCATTCGAAATTCCACGCCACCTTGACCACGCTGACCGATCAATCGGTGCTGGCTTCCGGCGATAAACCCAATCGGGATATTTATACGATTGAATTGACCAGTGATCTTTCTTCGATTTCAGGATTTCGTTTGGAAGTCCTGGCGCATGCATCGTTGCCGGCGGGTGGACCGGGACGTGCCCACTTTTTCCAAACCGGCGATTTTCTGTTGTCGGAATTCATCGTGGAAACGTCCGACGGACAAGGTGGCTGGGTGCGCCAGACATTCGAACAAGCCACGGATTCCCATCACAAAGACAAGCATGAAGCTGCCAAATCATTGGATGGATTGCTGGACACCGGGTGGCAGATCGGTGGTCGAACCGGAGAGGATCATCAGGCGGTGTTTGCTTTGATGGAGCCCATACAAGGCACAAACGGCCCCATTCGTCTTCGGGTGACGCTGGATCAATCATTCATTCATCAGGTGACGATCGGGCGGTTTCGATTGTCCGCCACCGGGGACGATGATCCAGGGGCAAGTGGCATGCCGGCAGAGGTTGAATCATTACTGGTTGAAGACAAGCAGGAATGGGACACGATGGACATGGCGTTGTTGGAATCACAATTCCATCGGGAAGCGCCGGAATTGGAAGAGGCAAGGAAAGCCATCTCGACCTTGAAAAAGAAACTGCCCTCCTTTCCGACCAGTATGGTCATGATGGAGCGTCCGCCCGAGTACACACGGACGACCATGCGTCGTCATCGAGGTGAGTTTTTGAAACCCCGGGAAGTGGTGAAACCGGGAGTGCCTGAAATGTTTCATGCCTGGCCCGAAGGTCGTCCGGTCAATCGCCTGACCTTTGCCCAATGGCTGTTTGAACCTGGCAATCCTTTGACCGCGAGAGTGGTGATGAACCGGACCTGGCAGGCCTTTTTCGGAAAGGGAATCGTGAGCACTCCGGAAGACTTCGGTTTGCAGGGAGCGATGCCGACGCAGCCGGAAGCATTGGACTGGTTGGCAGTGGAATTTGAAGAGAGCGGATGGGACATGAAACACATGCATCGGTTGATCGTGCATTCGGCCACCTATCGTCAATCTTCCAAACTAAGCGACGCCTTGCTCGAAAAAGATCCGGAGAACCGTTGGTTGGCCAGAGGTCCCCGTTTTCGTGTGCAAGCCGAAATGGTGCGGGATATTGCCCTGCATGCCAGTGGACTGCTTGAGCACAGGATCGGCGGACCAAGCGTCTTTCCGCCACAGCCAGCCGGAGTGAGCGATCTGGCATACGGCGGCCCCGGTTACAAGGAAAGCAAGGGTGCCGACCGATACAGACGAGGCCTTTATACTTACTGGAAACGAGCCGTTCCTTACCCGGCCTTCATGACTTTTGATGCGCCGAATCCCGAGCGCACCTGTGCCCGGCGGATTCGAAGCAATACACCATTGCAGGCCCTGACCTTGCTGAACGACGAAGTTTACGTCGAAGCCGCAAGCTCGCTTGCGAAGCAATTGTTAAGCGATCAAGACCTGTCCGATGAAGAGAGAGCCAGGGAAGCTTGGATGCGACTCGTTGGGCGTCCGGTTTCGTCGGCAGCCATTCAGCAGATATTGGACTATTTACAGCACGAAATAACACAACTCAGTCAGAATCCCGAGATGGTAAAACCATTGACCGGTACAAAAGAAGTTACGGATGTCGAAGCGCGTTTGGCCGGGTGGATCCTGACATGTCGTGTGCTTCTCAATCTGGATGAGGTCATCACCAAAAGCTAAAGATCATGTCTTCGAATCAACCCATTCAAAGCAATCAAAACCGACTCAGGCATCGAACACGGCGTCACTTTTTTCAGGACTGTGGTGTGGGGCTGGGTTCGGTGGCGTTGGCATCCTTGTTGAAACCTCAAGGTTTGCATGGAGCCGCATCGGATAAAGATCCGCTTGCTCCCAAACCAACGCACTTTCCGCCAAAAGCCAAACGCGTCATTTACCTGTTCATGGCGGGCGCGCCCAGTCAGTTGGATTTGTTTGATTACAAACCGGAGTTGAAGAAGCTCGAAGGAAAGCCTTTGCCCAAATCCATTGTGGGAGAACAACGATTTGCATTTATCGAACCGGATGCCGGTGTTCTGGGGCCACAGTTTTCTTTCTCCAAGTATGGACAATCCCGGGCGGAACTTTCCGAGATGCTCCCTCATCTCAGTGAAATGGTGGATGAGATCAGCATCATCAAATCGGTGAACACCGACCAGTTCAACCATGCGCCCGCTCAGATATTTCTCAACACCGGAAGTCCGCTGTCTGGACGACCCGCGATGGGGGCCTGGGCAACCTACGGGCTCGGAAGTGAGTCTTCGGATTTGCCCGGTTTCGTGGTGTTGAAATCGGCGGGGGGGATCAGTGGAGGCGCTGCCAATTGGAGTTCAGGCTTTCTTCCTTCCGTGCATGCCGGAGTACCGTTTCGTTCCAAAGGGGATCCCATTTTAAATGTGTCCAGTCCGGACGGCGTTGATCGATCGATTCAGAAACGGTCCATTGGATTGATCAATACCTTGAACCAGCAGACCCTGGCCGATTGGAAAGATCCGGAGATTCAAACCCGTATTGATAACTACGAGATGGCCTACCGCATGCAATCCAGCGCTCCCGAACTCATGGATTTGTCCCAGGAAACCGAGGCAACCATGAAGATGTACGGAGCCGAACCCGGAAAGGAGTCTTTTGCAAACAACTGTCTTTTGGCGCGGCGTCTGGTCGAGCGGGGGGTTCGTTTTATTCAGCTGTATCACGAAGGTTGGGATCATCATTCCAATGTGGTGGGCGGTCTGAAGGGCCAATGCAAACAGACGGATCAGGCCAGCGCGGCCTTGTTGCGGGATCTCAAACAACGTGGTTTGTTGGAAGACACGCTGGTTGTGTGGGGCGGCGAATTCGGGCGCACCGCCATGGTGGAATCCAATGCCACCCTGGGGCGGGTCAACGGGCGTGATCATCATCCGGCTGCCTTCACCATGTGGATGGCGGGCGGTGGCATCCGCAAAGGTCAGACGCTGGGTGAAACCGACGAGCTGGGTTATCACGTGGTGAAAGATCCCGTTCATGTGCATGATTTGCAGGCGACCATTCTGCATTGTATGGGCTTGGATCACCTCCGGCTCACCTTTCGCTTTAAAGGAAGAGATTTTCGTCTAACCGATATTCATGGAAATGTCGTTGAAAAGCTTCTGGCATAGCGGCGGTCGTTTCGTGCAATATGCTCGGAAGGACTTTGTCTTACCGATTTAGTTGAGAATCCGCAGATGACGCAGATGTTCGCAGATATAAACCATGGAGCAGGGTATTGTCGCTATGAAAGGGCTTGCTGTATGGGCATCAGTGTTCCGATAGCAAAACCCGATCATTCCTACACTATCTGCGCAAATCTGCGTCATCTGCGGATAATTCGCATCTTATCGGCTCTGTTGTTGAAGCAATACTTCAACCAGTCAATCGATCGAACAAGGGACCAAAACATTTTCAACACTTGAAAGCATTAGTAGATAATTACGGAAAAACGACGGAACGCGCGTTCCTCATCGGAGCGCAGTTCAAGACCCGTTCCTCCTGGGAAATTCAGGATTCGCTTGATGAATTGGCACAGCTGGCCACGA
>Ga0255776_10002664_pt1 | contig 19733 bp, 17 predicted proteins | sample 071ome_19_FD_179974 | JGI IMG/M metagenome (GOLD analysis project Ga0255776, IMG submission 179974) | Coastal salt marsh microbial communities from the Groves Creek Marsh, Skidaway Island, Georgia - 071413AT metaG (version 2) | ecosystem: Environmental > Aquatic > Marine > Intertidal zone >... | reverse complement strand
ATTTTTCAATGAACTTATGTTCTTCGCTCCCCTTAACACCAACTCTATCGTCGGTACTAATCCCGGAAACGGCTGCAAATATAAAACCCTTTTTTGATTCATCAATAACTATTAAATTATTTTTTTTATTTTTTTTTATTGAAAGAAATTCCACACCAATCCAAAGCGTATTGCAGCGTCCCGATATGGATTGGCAGGTGCAGCATAATAGTCATATCCGGTAAAGCTGCTGTTGAAATGTTCCCACTTCAAATAGAGTCGCGTTTGTTGGATTCGTGCATTGATAAAAAAGTCTGCTCTAGGAAATTCTCCAATCAGGGTATTGTTTTGATTGACAAATTCTCCAATTAGGGGGTGGTAGATGTCCGCATAAAAATCGGTGAAGAATTGAAAAGTCAATCCCGTTTGTAAAAACAAGGCGTCTTTAAAAAGCGGTGTAGAAAAAGCAAAGGTGCTTCGGGTGATCCATTCGGGCACATTGAGGGTTTGTGGTTCTGCAAGTACCGTTTGAGAATTTGTTGCTGCTTGTTCTGTTTTTTGATATTGTACGGTGTTGACTAACGAAAATTTACCCAATTCCAATTCTTGATAAAAGCGCAGTTTGAGGTATTGTATAGGTGCTGTCGCCTGAAAGGGTGTGGCATCAAATTTTTCGCCCCAATCTTTTAGCGATATCGTATTGTTAAAATAGGTGTAGTTTTTTATCTGACTCCATTGCCCCTCGAGGGTTCCCCATTTTTTGTCTGCAATAGATATTCCTAGGGTGGTTCGGTTTTGATTTTTTAGACTTTGATCCCAGTTATAATTTTCAAAATCACTCGTATACCGATTCATGTTGAAGTTGGGCGCTTGGCTTCTGAGGTTCAATGTCGATTGGACGGTTAGCCTTTGCAAAAATTCTTTTTGTATTTCGATCCTTAGATCTTGAGAGGCGTATGCTTCTAATAGGGAATTATGCGTATTTGCAGTAAACTGCCATCCGGATAAATGAGTCTGCCAACGTCCAACGATTGCCAATTGGGTTGCCGCTACAGGGGTGTCGTCGGGGGCGTTGTCGTAACTATCGCCTTGAAAAAAATAGGACCACTTATAATAATGAACACCTCCTTCTAATTGTCCCAATTTGGGATGGTCATAGGTAAGGCTTGTTTTGTTTTCAAAACGCTGCACTTGCGAGCGATCCGATAGCCCTTCTTCTATAAGAGGTGTACCATAGTATTCATTGGGGCGGATCGTTTTAAAATTAAAATACTTGGTTTCGTATGTAAAATTATTGGTCAAATACAATGGCGCACTTGTACTGTCTTTTACAGTAGGCCATAATTGATAGCGTTGACCTATGTAGGTGCGTTTGCCACTCAGCTCGTTGGAGCCTCGGATTACGGTTCCCAAGCGCGAACGATCTAAAAAACCATCATAAAAAATCTTAACAACTTCTCCATTTTCGTCCAGTACCGGAGTTCCATCGGGATTGACTTCCGCATAATTGGGTGCCTCTTCAAAAAAGTAAACATCATCGGGAGTCAGCCCTCCGTTAACTTGATTTTCTAAAGTCTGTGAGGCAAAATGCGCCCGCATTCTATAGCGCTCGTTACCCGAGTTATAATGGATCGTTCCTCTAAATTGTCCGGCATTGGCGCGCGAACTAACATACTTTCCCAAAGAACGTAAACCCCGATAGGCTACCGAAAAGTTCATGTTGGGCGAAGTATTGACCGTAACTAAGGCATCGACAAGTTGCCCTTGCTCAAAGGTGGTTTTAAAAAAAAGCTCCGTCAAAGGGGTGGGTACCTCATAATAGGCAATGTCTTCAGATTCAAAATAGGCGTAATGTTTGCCACGTGCTCCAAGGGAGGGACGCAAGGGCTCATTTAAAAAATCATACCCCATCTTGTTGTATCCTTGGCCAACGTTGTTGAGCGGCAAGAGTTCAAAATAATCTTCCCTCAAAAAATTAAAACGATAATCCTTTTGAATGGTTAGCGTGGTGTCTACATAAGCGGTTCGACCGTCTTCATAAAAAAGTTTGTAGTTTTTGATAAACGCCGTTGTATCTACCGCTATCGTGCGGTACGTTCTTTTCTTTCTATTTTTTGCTTCTTGTGATGCTCTGTAGAGACTGTCTTTTGCATTTCGGGTAGCTTCGTCCAATTCGGGTTTTTGAGCCTCAGAACTTGCTTGAGGTAGTGTGTCGTTTTTGACGGCTTGAAGATCGATCTCGGACGTGCGCACTTCGTTAGCTGGTAGGCTATCCTGCATGCTTGTATTTGGGGTTTGTGCCAAAGTGATTGCACTTACAAAACAAAAAACCACAAAAAGGTATTTCATAGCAAACCACCGTTTATGCTGCGAAGTTATAATAATTGTGAGTAATTTGTAGGAAACTTATCCCCGATTAGGAACAAAAAAATGTTGGATCGACAATATAGCGATGGCTTAGAAGCAGGTGTGGACGAAGCAGGACGCGGTTGCCTTGCAGGACCGGTTACTGCCGCGGCAGTAATCCTGCCCGAAAACATCAATCTCCATCTGCTTAACGACTCAAAAAAGCTGACCCACAACCAGCGAGATCGACTACGCCCACAGATAGAAGCACAAGCAATTGCATTTGCCGTGGCCCATGTTTTTCCAGACGAAATCGATCAAATCAATATTCTAAATGCTGCGATCAAAGCCATGCACTTGGCGTTGAATCAACTCACTCAGACACCAAATTTTATTGCCGTCGATGGCAATAAATTTCATCCGTATTCGGGCATTTCTCACCAATGCATCGTAAAAGGGGACGGAAAATACATGAATATTGCCGCGGCCTCTGTTTTGGCAAAAACCTATAGGGACGACTATATGGCGCTTTTAGACCAAGAATATCCCCAATACGATTGGAAACAAAACAAAGGCTATCCGACACTAAAACACCGAGAGGCGCTACAAAAATTTGGAACAACAAGCCACCACAGAAAATCTTTTCAATTGTTACCCAAACAATTGGTCTTGAAGTTATAAGTTGTTATTTTTGGGGTAATGAAAACACCGGCATTATTGGGATTGTTACTGCTAGTAATAGGTTGTGGTCCCTCCCATGAAATAAACGTACAGCCCTACGAACTTATCCCACACGATGCCTTGTTGGTCATCCAAATCAACGATCAAATTTCTGCAAAGGCAGCAATAGACAATCACCCGGTTTTGCAATTTATCACCGCCGCAACGGCACAAGAGGGACTTTTGCTCGACGCTTTGTTGCCCCTCAAAAATAGTCCTGCACTTTTGTCCTATTCGCCCTTAGGGAAAAATCAATTTGCAAGAACCAGCATCTACAAACCCGAACCTACCGATAGTCTGCTTCCAAAAACCGCCTTTTTCAAAGATTATGAAGGGTTTAAAATTGGAACACTTGAAGGGACTACCCCTGCGATCTACCAAACCCAACTGGGAGATCAATATTTGTCCTCAACTTCGCAGCTTGTTGTAGAAAATAGCATTCGAAACTTTATCGCCGGAAAAAAAGGAATAGAGTCCCTTTCTTTTATCAATCAAATCACCAACGTAAACAACGATAGTCCCATCAATATCGTAGCCCATCCTTTAGCAAAGGATTTTCTTAAAAGCCTTTTTGAATCCCTTTCGTTGTTTCCAAAAATCAACACCGATTGGTTGGGGCTCGACCTTAGACTTGACGCACCCATAACCGCAGACGGCGTTTCCTTTCTTGCAGACTCGCTTGCAGACCCTTTGCGGCTCATAAAGGGCCTGGAACGCAAAGCAGCCCTTACCGATGCTTTGGTGCCTAGTGCCTTTGAGAGTTATTTGTCTTTGCCCATAGACAACATTCAGCAACTACAAGACAACCTCATCTACTATAGCCGTCAAAAAAACACCTCAAAACCCACAACCAGCCTTGAAGACTGGCCAACCATTGATGAAATCGCATTGGTGACGCTCAAACAAGGAGTAGGGATGATTTTACACAAAAACAACCGTGAAAATGAGTTGCCACTGGTTGAAGAAAATCAGAAAAATTATCGTGGCGTAACCTATTTCAACGTAAGCATCCCCGATGTATGGACCGCTTTGGCTGCGGCTATTGCCGAGCCCTATAACTTTAATTGGGGGTGTAGATTGGATGATTTTGTCCTTTTTGCAGAAAACGAAGCCACCCTAAGAACCCTTATCAGTAATTATAAAGACGGTAGCACGCTTAGCAACAACAGCGATTATAAAACACTAAAAGCGCAACTGGCAGAAGAAGCCTCTTTTTTGTGGGTGGCCCACGGTGAAAGTATTAAAGGGACTCAAACAACAATTATGTTTCCTGCCAAGTCCTTTCCATTTATTGCGCTGCAGGGCGTGGGCGAAAAAAACTATGCCCATCTTCGGTTGCAAATTCAGGAACATCAAAAATCACAACCCGAAAATACGGTGGTCAACCAACACACCTTGGCGCTAGACTCCCCAGCAGCAATACCACCACAGTGGGTCAAAAACCACCGGACAAAAGGGATGGATATTGTAGTACAAGACCAACAAAATGTGTTATACCTTTTTTCCAACACGGGGACCCTTTTCTGGAAAAAACAGTTACCCGGAAAAATCATCGGACCCATCGAACAAGTGGACCTCTACAAAAACAAACGCCTACAATTGGCCTTCCGTACCGCAGAACGTTTTATGATACTCGACCGTAACGGCAAAGTGGTAAAGCCCTTTGATATTGCATTGCCACAAGGAACAGACCCCATGCCTCTAGCGGTTTTTGACTATGACAAAAACCGCGATTACCGATTTTTGCTTGCGCAAGGCAATCAATTGATCATGTTCGACAATCGTGGGAAAAAAGTCAATGGATTTAAACTTTCTAAAATTGATAGTCCCCTCAAAAGTATTCCAAAACACTTTCGCTATACAAACAAGGATTATATCGTTTTAGCTCTTCAAAACAACAGCCTCAAAATCGTAAACAGACAAGGTAAAGACCGAATCAATGTAAAATCAAAGATCAACTTTAGTTCAAACGCTATTTATGATTATTTGGACACCTTCGCCACCACAGACAACACTGGTGATCTGGTACAAGTTGACACTAAAGGAAATGTTATCGCTTCAAAACTCGATCTGCAATCGGGACATAAAATCGATGCTACAACAAAATCGTTGGTGACACTATCTCAGAATATTTTAACCATAAAAGGGATTCCTGTGACCTTGCCTTTTGGCAGTTATACGCCTCCAAAGATTTTTTACTTAGAAAATACCATCTATGTAGCAACGACAGACCGCGATGCTCAAAAAGTATACCTCTATTATAGTAATGGTACTTCGGTAGGTGGATTTCCCATTTATGGAGCAGGAGTTGCAGACCTAAGCAATGCAGACAATGACCGATCTATCGAACTTGTCGTACCCGCTGAAGACAATACCTTGTTGGTTTATCAGTTGGCCCAGTAAGCTATACCAACTTGGCTTCAAAGACCTTTTCAAAATGGTATTTTAGCCGTTCTTTTACCTCATCTAAAGCTATTTGACGTCCCAATTCTGTGGCAAGCGATGTGACTTTTTTGCCATAAATACCACAGGGTACAATCAGATCAAAATAGGATAAATCGGTTGTTACGTTAAGGGCAAAACCATGCATGGTCACCCACCTACTGGCACGCACCCCCATGGCACAGATTTTTCTGGCTTGAGGAGTATCGACATCCAACCAAACACCGGTCTCTCCCGAACTTCTTGTAGCGGATAAACCATAATCAGCCAACAGCAAAATAATCACCTCTTCTAAAAGACGAAGGTATTTATGTATATCGGTAAAAAAATGATCCAAATCCAACAGCGGATAACCCACCAACTGGCCAGGTCCATGAAAGGTAATGTCTCCCCCTCGATTGGTCTTATAAAACGACACCTCTTTTTGACGGAGTTGTTCATCGTTTATCAAAAGATGCTCCATTGCACCACTTTTGCCCATAGTAATCACGGGAGGATGCTCTACAAACAACAAATAATTTTTGGTAGATGCTAGTGCGTCTCCATTTCTGAGGGCTCTTTTCTGAGCTATGATTTCATCAAATAAGGTTTCTTGATAGGTCCAGCAAGGGCCATACTCCATCTGCCCCAAATCTTCAAAGTGAACGTTTTTGTTTTTCAATTCCAACGTTTTGGGTTGTTTAAAATTACTAACGCAGCAATAACGCCCGGAACCCAGCCGCAAAGTGTCAAAATAAAGACAATGAGTATGGACCCACAACCCTGGTCAAATACCGCCAAAGGAGGGAAAAAAATAGAAAAAATGACACGCCAAAAACTCATAAAAACAAAATGGTATTCAAAGATAGGAATTTTACCCCCTTTTGCCCGTCAATCCGTATCTTTGCCAAAATTAAAACTTCTTATGAGTACACTATCCGAGCAAGAACTTGTCCGTAGAGAAAAACTCAAGGCCTTACGCAATCTAGGTATCGATCCCTACCCAGCAGCACTTTTTCCTGTCAATCATACTTCACAAACAGCAAAAGCCAATTTTGAAGAAGGCAAACACGTGATTATGGCAGGGCGCCTTATGTCTCGAAGAATACAAGGAAAAGCAAGTTTTGCAGAACTTCAAGATAGTGCTGGCAGAATCCAAGTGTACTTCAACCGTGATGAACTTTGCCTTGGCGAAGACAAAACACTCTATAACGAAGTCTATAAAAAACTACTCGATATCGGTGATATTATCGGAATCGAAGGGTCCTTGTTTACCACACAAGTAGGAGAACCTACTGTGATGGTAAAGCAGTTAACCGTTCTAAACAAAACCTTACGCCCACTGCCGCTACCAAAAACAGATGCAGATGGTAAAATCTACGATGAGTTTAATGATCCCGAATTGCGGTACCGCCAACGCTATGTCGATTTGATTGTCAACCCTAAGGTTAAAGACACCTTCATCAAACGCACCAAAATCACCAACAGTATCCGAGATTTTTTCAATCAAAAGGGTTATTTAGAAGTAGAAACGCCCGTCCTACAACCCATCGCTGGTGGAGCTGCTGCACGTCCGTTTGTCACCCACCACAACGCTTTGAACATCCCCCTTTATTTGCGTATCGCCAACGAACTGTATTTAAAAAGGCTAATCGTCGGTGGATTTGACGGCGTTTATGAGTTTTCTAAAGATTTTAGAAACGAAGGTATGGACCGTACACACAACCCCGAATTTACGGTAATGGAACTCTATGTAGCCTACAAAGATTATTTCTGGATGATGGAAACCACCGAAGCCCTCTTAGAAAAAGTGGCCATCGAAGCTACAGGAAAAACAACGGTACGCGTTGGAGCACATAACATCGATTTTAAGGCCCCCTATCCAAGAGTCCCTATTTTAGAAGCTATCAAAGCCCACACAGGAATTGATGTTGCATCTATGGATGAAAACCAGCTCAGAGCGGCAGCCAAAAAGCTCGATATTGATGTCGATGATACCATGGGAGAAGGGAAGTTGATCGATGCTATTTTTGGAGAAAAATGTGAACACCACTACATCCAACCTACATTTATCACTGACTACCCCAAGTCGATGAGCCCGCTGACCAAAGAACACCGCTCCAACCCAAAACTAACCGAACGTTTTGAGCTTATGGTTAACGGAAAAGAGCTGGCCAACGCCTATTCAGAACTTAACGACCCCCTTGACCAACGCCAACGCTTTGAAGAGCAACTAAAACTATCCGAAAAAGGGGACGATGAAGCAATGTTTATTGACCAAGATTTTCTTCGCGCACTCGAATACGGAATGCCCCCAACTTCGGGTATCGGGATCGGAATCGATCGCTTGGTGATGCTGATGACCAACAACAGCTCCATTCAAGAAGTTTTATTTTTCCCCCAGATGAAACCCGAGCAAAAGGCCATCGCGCTCTCAGAAGACGAAAAATTGGTTTTTGACCTCTTAAAAAATCAAAATCCTGTTGCGCTAAACCAACTTAAAGATCGTACCGCCTTGAGCAATAAAAAATGGGACAAAGCCATCAAAGGGCTTACCACCAAAAAACAAGCTCAGGTTACCAAAGACGACAACGGACTTTGGGTTTCTATACTTTAATAAAGTACAGACTTATATGCCCAACTCTTAGGGTGATTTTTGGAGTTTAACTTCCCAAATTTTTGTTAAGCTTTAAACCTCGTGCAATACCTGAGGTCAAAAAGAAGAACTAAAAATTTACCCAATGAAAAAAATAATCATGTTCTTCCTTTTTGCCTTATCAACGATTGCAGTTGCACAACACAACAGTCATGAAGAAACACAAAAACTAACCCCAGAACAACGCGCTACCTTGCAGGCCAAAAAAATGGCGCTACACCTCGACCTGACACAAGACCAAGAAACCCGTGCAGCCGAGGTTTTCAAAACCCATTTTGAAACGCACGAAAAAATCAGGCAAAACAAAAACTCTGAAACCAAAAATCGGTATCAAAGAACCTTAAAACAACTCGAGCATCAACAAGAGTTGCAAAAACAAATGGCCCAAATACTCAACAAGCAACAATATGCTACTTGGAAAGAACGCCATGAAAAACAAAGCAAAAAAAGACACAAAAAACGGCAACATCAAGGCGAACACAAACAACATGGCCAAAAGATGAAAAAGAAAAATGCAGCCTAACTGCATTTATTAGCTCCCTTCTAAAACCCTGTGCAAACGCATGGGGTTTTATATTTTATTAGATTGAAGCAAGCCAATCTTCAAAAGCATTGAGGGTAAAATCAAGATCATCTTGGCTAAGCGCATCATTCAAAAAATAACTTTCAAAGGCACTCGGAGGCAGATAAACCCCACGATCCAACATTCCATGAAAATAGGTTTTAAAATGTTCATTGTTACCCAAAGCTGCCGATTCAAAATCCACAACCGGCTGTGCTGTAAAATGCAGCGACAACATCGATCCCAAACGATTGATTTGATGAGGCAAACCCTTTTGGTCCAAAAGGCCTTGCATACCTTGATGTAGTATTAACGTTTTATGATCCAAACGCTCAAAAACTTCGGGATGCGAATTGAGATGTTCGAGCATGGCATAACCAGCAGCCATTGCCAAGGGGTTGCCGCTTAGCGTTCCGGCCTGATATACCGGCCCGAGAGGGGCAAGATGTTCCATAATTTCGTGGCGGGCTGCAAAAGCACCAACAGGTAAACCACCACCGAGTACTTTTCCAAAAGTGGCAATATCTGCACGGATTCCTAAGCGTTCTTGTGCACCTCCTTTTGCCAATCGAAAACCTGTCATTACCTCATCAAAAATGAGCAGTGCTCCATACTGATCACAAAGTGCCCGTAAGCCTTCCAAAAATCCTTCTTTGGGAAGAATACAGCCCATATTTCCTGCAACAGGCTCAACAATAATCGCAGCAATTTGGTCTGGATGTTGCTCAAAATGTTGTGCAACACTTTCGATGTCATTATAGGTTGCCAATAAGGTGTCTTTGGCAGTACCTTGTGTAACTCCTGGACTACTCGGCGCGCCAAAAGTCACAGCACCACTCCCTGCTTGAATCAGAAAAGCGTCGGAATGTCCGTGATAACAACCTGCAAATTTGATGAGTTTTTCGCGCCCAGTAAACCCTCTTGCCAACCGCACAGCACTCATACACGCCTCGGTGCCCGAATTGACCATCCGTATCTGATCGATATTTGGAAGCATCGAAACGGCTAATTCTGCCAGCTGGGTCTCCAGCTCGGTCGGCATCCCGTAAGAAGTACCCAAATCTGCGCGCGCCTTTACGGCATCTATGACCGGTGCAAAAGCGTGGCCTAAAATCATCGGACCCCAACTTGAAATATAGTCGATCAGGCGATGGCCGTCTTCGTCATAGAGATACGCCCCTTTGGCTTTTTTGACAAATATAGGGGTTCCACCAACAGCTTTAAATGCACGGACTGGTGAATTGACCCCGCCAGGGATTACTTTTTGAGCTGCTCGAAAAAGGGCGCTACTCCGCTGATATAACATGCTTTAGTAAATTTTGGGTATGGAAAGCTCTTGACCAGGAAAAATCGTTTGAGCCTTGAGTTTGTTGTGTTCGATCAACAGATCAACACTGACTTTATATTTTTTAGAAATGCTGTAGAGTGTATCTCCTTTTTCTACGCGATGCACCGCTGGAGCAATGGGAGATTTTTTTTCTTCGACCGGTTCGTTTTCAACAAGGTCTTTGGTTTTGATCTTTCGGTCCGAATCAAAACGATGTAAGTCATAACGTTCAATCAGATCAATCAATTTATCAGGATATTTTGGATCGGTTGCATAGCCGGCTTTTTTCAAGCCCTTGGCCCATGCTTTGTAATTGGTAGATTTTATGTCAAATAAAAAATCGTAACGTGATCGTGTTTTTAAAAACAAAGAATGATCTCTATAAGATTCTTTGGCATCTTCATAGACTCTAAAACATTCGCCTTTTGCGTCATCGTCATGAAAGATTTGTTTACCCGTCCACTCCTTATGACATTTGATTCCAAAATGATTATTTGCTTCCTGAGCCAATCGCCCTTGGCCAATGGCCGACTCCAACAATCCTTGCGCTAAAGTAATACTGGCCGGAATTTTATAGATCCTCATCTCCTGTTGGGCTATGGGTGCAAAGGTCTCTATATAGGCCAATGCACGATCTTTATTGGTTATTTTGGTGGTTGGCGCGGAGGGTTTGGGTACTTCAAAAGGACTTTGTGTTTGCTTGGTTATGGCTTGTGAGGTGGAGGTCTTTGAGGTATTGATACGTACCTTTTTGGCTGTTCCACAACTCGTTAACATCAATCCAAAAAGGATGCAAATTAGTCCAAAAGCACGCCCCCTTTTTGGGCCAAACGTTGATTGATTCCTGCGATTCCTTGCAGCCCTCCCGTGTGGATAATAAGTACATTTTTGCCCCAACGCCATAAACCTTTATTTATAAGGTCAAAAATACCAAAAAGCATTTTTCCAGTATAGATAGGATCGAGGGGAATTGTAAACTTTTTTTTAAAATCGTTAATAAACCGAATTAATTCTGGAGGTGTTTTGGCATATCCCCCCATAGAATAATCATGGTTAATCATCCAATTGGAGTTGGGATTTAGTATTTCGACGCTGGCTTGTAGCGCTTTATTTCTGAGAACTGCAAAACCCAAATATTGTTGGTTTAACGCCCCTCCTAAGGCCAGACCTGCAAGGGTCCCTCCAGTGCCAACGGGGGTGCAGATGGTTTCAAAATCCAAATCTTCTTGGCCTATAGCATCGGCACACCCCTGAAGGGCTAAGGTATTGGTCCCACCTTCTGGAAGGATCATATAATTTGGAAAACTTTTGGACCATTGTGTCAAACAATAAGGGGTCGCTTTTTCACGATATGCTACACGCGAAATATAGTGCAATTGCATGCCTTTGCTTTTACAAAATTGAAGCGTGGGATTTTGCGCATGGTGCTCTGCCCACTCCAGGCCTCTTACAACCCCAACAGACCGAAGTCCAACCGCCGCAGTGGCCGCAGCGGTAGCTGCCAAATGATTGGAAAATGCACCTCCAAATGTAAGTATCCCCGTTTGCCGCAATTCTAGGGCTTTTTTTAGGTTGTAGTGAAGTTTCCAAAATTTGTTTCCAGAAACCTCCGGGTCAATCAAATCCCCTCTTTTAAGAGTCAGGTTTATCCCGTTAAGGGTTGTTAGGTATTGATTTTTGGTGTGTGTGTTCAAAATTTAGCAAACTGATTCGGTGTCTAAAGATACATTACCTTGGTCGAAATAGAAATTTGAAAGAAAACACTACCTTTAAAATAAAAAATGCCCTTAGAGCCCCTGCCCCCATTAGAAGAAGGAGACTATTATTATACCCCCGAGGGGTACCGGGTGTTTACCAAACAATACCACCTTAAACGAGGCTATTGTTGTCAAAGTGGCTGCCGCCATTGTCCTTATGGCTATGACCCCAAAAAGGGCTTTTAGTTAGGCATTATTTTTGTAGTAGATACGTTAAAAAAACAATGAAAAGATCAATTCTAATTTTGTTAATAGTACTGACCACGGGTTGTAGTAGCATTCGTGTATATTCTGATTTTGATTCGGAAGCAAGCTTTTCAAATTATACCAGTTTTGCTTTTTTTAAAGAAGGAGTTGATCAGGTCTCCATTTCTGATTTGGACAAACGACGTATTCTTAAGGCGATTGACACCCTGCTAACTGCCAAGGGGCTTTCTAAATCTGACACTCCTGATTTGTTGATCAATATAAATACCAAAGCCAAAGAGCGAATCTCTGTCTATTCTAACAATGGATGGGGATGGGGATGGGGTTGGAATCCCTGGTTTTGGGGTGGGCCGCAAACACAGACCGTTTCATCTCGCACCGAAGGCACCCTTTATATCGATATGATCGATCGGAAAACCAATCAGTTGGTTTGGCAAGGAATTGGCAAAGGAGGTATTCAAGAATCGATGAAAAACCGCGACCAGCGCATTGCTACTTTTGTCGCAGAAATTTTAAAGCAATTCCCTCCAAATCAGGAGTAAATAGCTTCTAGGAAAGCAGGGCCACAGCTGCTGCTAATGCTTTTTGAATCCCTTGACTGTCACTACCCCCAGCTGTTGCAAAAAAGGGTTGTCCACCACCACCACCTTTGATATATTGTCCTAGCTCCCGTACAATAGCTCCAGCATTGAGGTTTTCCGCTGCTACGCGTTCTTTAGAAATATAGCAACACAATAGTGGTTTGCCCGATACTTCGGCAGCCAAAACCAGTGCTAAATCCTTTCGATCTTTGCCCAACTCAAAAGCCAAATCTTTCATCACTTGGGCATCGCCTTCGATTTGCGCCGTAAGGTGCGATTTTCCATTGATCGTAACAATTTTTGCTTCCAGGTCTTGGATTAGGGCTTTTGCTTTTAGCTTATTGAGCGATGCAACTTCTTTTCGCAAAGAGGCATTTTCTTCTTGAAGTTGTCCTACTGCTTTGATAAGGTTTTGTGGTCTTTTTAACAATTCCGACAGGTTTTGAAGCATGGTGTTTTGTGACTCAAAATAATCTTTGGCAGCGTCGCCAGTTATGGCTTCTATACGGCGTACGCCTGCCGCTACCGCACCTTCAGAGAGGATCTTAAAATGCCAGATTTTGCTGGTGTTGGCTACATGTGTACCTCCACACAACTCTATCGATTGACCAAAACGAATGGTACGAACAGTATCGCCGTATTTTTCTCCAAATAAAGCCATTGCACCTGATTCTATGGCTTGGTCATAGGGTATGTTGCGATTTTCTTCGAGGGGTAACTGCTCTTGGATGCGCGCATTGACAAATTGTTCTACTTCTTGCAATTCTTCATTGCTGAGTTTTGAAAAATGTGAAAAATCAAATCTAAAAACCCCCGAATGCACCATAGATCCTCGCTGCTCGACATGGGTCCCTAAAACTGCTCGAAGCCCTTGATGCAGCAAATGAGTGGCCGTATGATTGCACGCCGTGCGCGATCTTTGTAACGGATCTACAACTGCGTTAAACGTTGCATCTACCTTATCGGGTAGGGTTTTCGTATAATGCAAAATTTCGTTGTTTTCACGCTTGGTATCCGTGATATAATAGAGATTTCCGTTGGGAGCCTCTAGGTATCCTTTATCGCCTACCTGTCCTCCACCCTCTGCATAAAATGGGGTTAGATTGAATACAAGTTGAAAATAATCACCTTCTTTGGCTGAGGTGATTTTTCGGTATTTGGTGATTTTTACTTTGGTAGCTAACAAATCATAGCCTACAAACTCTTGTTGATCGTCTTGCAGAAGTACTTGCCAATCGTCTACCGCAGCCTCTGCAGCTTTCCGGGAACGCTCTTTTTGCTTGGCCATTTCGGTTTCAAAACCAGCGGTTTCTATTTCATAACCGCGCTCTCGCGCAATAAGTGCTGTAAGATCTAAAGGAAATCCAAACGTGTCATACAACTCAAAAGCTTCGCTTCCTTTAACGGTATTGCTTGGTGTATTTTTGAGCACATTTTCTAACAATATCAATCCTTGGTCAAGGGTTTTGAGAAAAGAGGCTTCTTCTTCTCGTAGCACGTTAGTGATTAGATTTTGTTCTTTTTTCAATTCAGGGAAAACACTTCCCATCTGGTTGACTAAAGTTGGTACCAGTTGAAAAATAAAGGGTTCCTTTTGCTTGAGAAAGGTAAATCCATAACGAATTGCTCGACGTAAAATACGGCGAATTACATAGCCACCACCGGTATTGCTAGGCAATTGACCATCGGCAATTGCAAAACATACCGTGCGTAAGTGATCCGCAACAACACGAATTGCACGGTCAATTTCTAAAGTTTGTCCATATTTGGTTCTTGTGCGTGTTTCTATTTCTCGGATAATCGGCGTAAAAACATCGGTGTCATAATTGGACGTTACTCCTTGCAAAATCATACAGAGTCGCTCAAATCCCATACCTGTGTCCACATGTTGTGCAGGCAATTTTTCAAGACTTCCATCGGCTTTACGGTTGTACTCCATAAAAACAAGATTCCACACTTCGATAACGTGAGGATGGTCTTGGTTGACCAATGTGGCTCCAGGAACTTTTTGTTTTTCTTCTTCAGATCGTATGTCTACGTGGATTTCTGAGCATGGACCACAAGGCCCTTGATCGCCCATTTCCCAAAAATTGTCTTTTTTGTTTCCCATCAAGATACGGTCCTCTGGCAAGATGTTTTTCCACAAGTCATAGGCCTCTTGGTCATAAGCCAATTGGTCGCTGTCATCGCCTTCAAAAACGGTCACATAAAGCTTGTCTTTGGGGATTTTGTACACTTCGGTTAGCAGCTCCCATGCCCACTCAATGGCTTCTTTTTTGAAATAATCACCAAAACTCCAGTTGCCCAACATTTCAAAAAACGTGTGGTGGTATGTGTCAATACCAACTTCTTCGAGGTCGTTGTGTTTGCCAGAAACACGCAAACATTTTTGGGTGTCTGCCACGCGATTGGCATCCGCTTGTGCCTGCCCCAAAAAGTATTCTTTAAACTGGTTCATCCCAGCGTTGGTAAACAACAAGGTGGGGTCATTTTTGAGCACCAGGGGTGCCGATGGGACGATTTTGTGTTTTTTAGATTCAAAAAAATCGAGGAACTGTTGGCGAACTTCGACTGCTTTCATGTGCTGTGGGTCTATTTTTGGATATGCAAATGTAAGGCATCTCAGACAATTTTCATGATGTAAGTCCTTGCAATGCACCGCATTTGGAATTTTTGTATCTTTGTGTCAACTCGAAAAAGAAAAACTTCGCTTTCAATGGCAAAAATTAAATACTACTACGACCCGGAAACGCTTTCGTATCGCGCCATCGAAACTTCTAAAGTCCGTCAGTTTTCCAATCTATTACTGTTTTTCTTTACAGCACTTATTTTTGGAATTAGTGGTTTGTTTTTGTTATTAAACACTTCGTGGCTCAACACCCCTACTGAATTGGCTCAAGAACGAGAATTGGACAATTATAAATTGCAGTTTGACATTCTCAATCGCAGACTGGGGCAATTGGAAGAGGCCCTGGGTAATGTAGAAGAGCGCGACAATAACCTCTACCGTGTTTATTTTGAGGCTAGTCCTATACCAGAAGCTCAGCGCCGCGTTGGTTTTGGAGGGGTCAATCGCTACCAAGATTTGGAGGGCTTTTCAAACTCCGATTTGATTATCAATACCACAAAAAAAATCGATATTCTTACCAAACAGGCTGTGGTGCAGTCCCGATCCTTAGATGAGATCGAAAAGCTGGCGCGTAATAAATCAGAACTGCTAAGTGCTATACCCTCTATCCCACCAGTTTTATGGGAAGATATGAAGCGAATGGCTTCCGGATACGGGTACCGCAAAGACCCGTTTACTAAAAAACGTCGTATGCACTGGGGCATGGATTTTACCGCACCGACAGGCACTCCAATATACGCCTCTGGCGATGGTGTTGTCAAACGTGTCGATAATCGTGCCACCGGCTATGGGAATCATATACGCATAGATCATGGTTTTGGCTATGTAAGCCTGTATGCCCATCTGAGCAAATACAACGTAAAGAGGGGACAAAAAGTAAAACGAGGAGATGTAATCGGTTATGTGGGTAGTACAGGTCGATCTGTAGGCCCGCATTTGCATTACGAAATCTTTAAGGATGGTGTCCGTATCAATCCATTAAATTTCTATTACGGAAAGCTGTCTCCTGAAGAATTTGAAAAACTGCGTTATACCGCCATACAAGAAAACCAATCTTTGGATTAATGCGGATCAATTTGCCTGAAAAACGGTATTATTCCATAGGCGAAGTAGCCAACGCATTAGACGTCAAAACATCCTTATTGCGTTTTTGGGAAAAGGAGTTTAAACAAATTCAACCCAAAAAAAAGCAAAGTGGTGTCCGCAAATACACTCCTGAAGACGTCGAGCAAATCCAATATATCTATCACTTGCTTAAAGAAAAGGGGCTGACTATAGAAGGGGCTAAAAAAGAACTAAAACGTATGCCAACCGATGATCCAAAAAGGACACTCATCGATAAGCTCCAAAAAATAAAAGGGGCATTGACCCAAATCAAAGATCAATTATAGTACTTATTTTTTTCTAAAGAAAATAGTCATTGGCACCCCAGTAAAATCCATTTGCTCACGTAACTTATTTTCCAAAAACCTGCGGTAAGGATCTTTTAGATACTGTGGTAGGTTGCAGAAAAAAGCAAATTGTGGGTAAGGTGTCGGAAGTTGGGTGCAAAATTTGATTTTAACATATTTACCCTTTATGGCCGGTGGGGGATTATGCTCTATGATAGGCAACATAAGATCGTTGAGTTTACGTGTCGGAATTCTACGAGAACGATTTTCATAGACCTTAACGGCAATTTCCAAAGCTTTGAGGATCCGTTGCTTATTGTGTACAGAAACAAAAATAATCGGAACATCTGTAAATGGCGCAATTTTTGACCGGATGTCCTGTTCAAAGTGCTTGGTAGAATGGGTGTCTTTTTCGACCAAATCCCATTTGTTGACTAAAATGACAATCCCCTTGTTGTTTCGGTGTGCAAGCCAAAAGATATTTTGAACTTGTCCATCAAATCCGCGTGTTGCGTCGACCATCAATAAACATACATCACTGTTTTCTATGGTGCGTACCGAACGCATTACTGAATAAAATTCGATGTCTTCTTTGACCTTGGACTTTCTTCGGATTCCTGCGGTGTCTACAAGTTTAAAATCAAAACCAAAACGGTTGTATACGGTATCAATACTGTCTCTTGTGGTTCCTGCAACATCCGTCACGATATAGCGTTCTTTGCCAATCAACGCATTGATAAAAGAAGATTTGCCTGCATTGGGACGGCCAACTACGGCAAAACGGGGTAAGCCATCTTCAGGCTCGGGTTCTTGTTCTGGAAAAACAGCGACAAGGGCGTCCAAAAGTTCGCCAGTTCCACTCCCATTTATGGCCGAAACAGGATAGAGGGTTTCATACCCCATGGCATAAAATTCTACCGCAGCCGTAACGCGATCACCATTATCGGCTTTGTTAACCGCCAAAAAAACGGGCTTGTTGGCGCGGCGTAAGAGCTTAGCAACTTCGGTGTCCATTCCTGTAACACCTTCCGAAACATCGACCATAAAAATGATTGCATCGGCTTCTTCGATGGCTAGGGCAACTTGCTTGTCGATTTCTTTTTGAAAAACATCCTCACTGCCCTCGATATAACCGCCGGTGTCTATGAGGGTAAAATCTTTGCCATTCCAATCGGCTTTTCCATAATGACGATCTCGTGTTACACCACTGGTCGGGTCTACGATAGCTTCGCGTTTTTGGATGATTCGATTAAAAAGAGTGGACTTCCCCACATTGGGTCGACCTACAATGGCAATAATATTTCCCACGCCAGTTCTATTTTGGGCAAAAGTACACTAATTTGTAGACTTTGAGCTTCTCAATGTTGATAACCAAATCGCTTGAGTTGTTGGCTGTTGTTTCGCCAATTTTTGGATACTTTGACAAAAAGCTCAAGGAATATTTTTTTGCCAAAAAAAGCTTCAAGCGCCACTCGAGCACCTTGACCTACTTTTTTTAGGTTTCCCCCCTTGTGTCCTATTATAATTCCTTTTTGGGTTTGGCGTTCTACAAGTATTACGGCTTGGATTTTGATCAGGGTTTCGTCTTCCAAAAAGGCTTCTGTGATTACTTCAACCGCGTAAGGTATTTCTTTGTCGTAGTGTTCTAGGATTTCTTTGCGTATGGCTTCATTGACAAAAAAACGCTCGGGCTTGTCGGTCATCTGATCTTTTGGGAAATACGGCGGGCATTCGGGCATCAAGTTTGCCAAAATATCGATCAGCTCAGGCACAAAAAAACCTGTTAATGCCGCAATGGGGTATATGGAAGCGTTGGGCAAAAGATTTTTCCAATGGGCAACAGCAGCCTCTAGGCTTTCTTGATTGGCCTGATCAATTTTATTAATCAACACCAGCAGCGGGCGTTTGGTAGTGGCAATTTTTTCAAAAAGAAGTTCATCCTTGATTTTGGTTTCTCCAATAGCAATCATATAAATGAGTACATCGGCATCTTGCAGTGAGGCGCTTACTTGCTCCATCATTGCTTCTTGGAGGCTATAGGCTGGTTTGATAATGCCCGGTGTATCTGACAAGACCAATTGGTAATCTTCGCCGTTGACGATTCCCAAAATACGATGTCTGGTTGTTTGGGCCTTAGCCGTTATAATGGACAAGGGCAGTTCCATCAAGGCATTCATCAAGGTAGATTTGCCGACATTGGGGTTGCCTATTATAGCGACATAGCCCGACCGATGTTTTGTTTTTTCCACATCGCAAAGATACAACCTTCATTGCTTGCTTGTGAATGGAAAATAAAGTTGTTATATTTGTACTCTAAATCGCGAGGTAGAGCAGTAGGTAGCTCGTTGGGCTCATAACCCAAAGGTCGCAGGTTCGAGTCCTGCCCTCGCTACTACAGCAGCATTAAGTTTGTAAAACTCTTTTTCTATATTTGATAAAGAGTTTTTTTTATGTCTAAAGTTTCTTGGAAGGTTAAGTTTGAAAGTAAATCAAATATCCGAGTTAAGAAATTAAATAAGTCTTATTGGGGTAATCCTATTGGATCGAAAATGCTCATTCCTTCACCAAAGGTGATTCAAGAATACATTAATAATAGTGAATTTGGTGATAAACTCGATGTCAGAACTATGAGAAATGACTTAGCAATTGAGTTTAATGCTGATTTTACCTGCCCAATGACGACAGGTATTTTTTTAAAAATTGTTGCTGAATATAACTATGAAAAATTCAAAGAAAAAAAAGAAATCGAGGAAATATGCCCGTTTTGGAGAATTATTGAACCAAAAAGTAAACTTGCAGAGAAACTAACTTTTGGTAAAAAATTTATTATTGAAAATAGAATAGTTGAAAAAATAGACAATTAAAAAAACACATCTTCATTACAAAGATTAAATATTTTTAAGTTCATTTTTCCAGATTTATTAAATAATACTTTTAATTTGATTTTAACAACTATTTCATTTTTATATACTAAAATATCTCCCCTTACTAAAACAATAAAACGGTTATACTTTTATAGTGTAACCGTTTTTTTTTGAAGAAATGATTTGATCTAATACTTTACTTAGTGCAGGAACTGACATCAATTTCGCTATATAAATTTGGGTCTTGGTTAGGATCTTCGACCTTGTAAGCCATCATTGAAATTTTAACAATT
>Ga0255776_10002656_pt1 | contig 19788 bp, 19 predicted proteins | sample 071ome_19_FD_179974 | JGI IMG/M metagenome (GOLD analysis project Ga0255776, IMG submission 179974) | Coastal salt marsh microbial communities from the Groves Creek Marsh, Skidaway Island, Georgia - 071413AT metaG (version 2) | ecosystem: Environmental > Aquatic > Marine > Intertidal zone >... | reverse complement strand
TCCGTGGCGATGGGCCCTGGGGCGAGAAGCTGAGCGCGCATGGGCTTCTGCTGGCGCTTGAGCTCCAGGGAGAGGCCCTCGGTGAGCGCTGTCACGAAGAATTTTGTGGCCGTGTAGGGGATGGCCCCTTCGAAAAGGGCATAGCCGGCGCCGGAAGCCACGTTCATCAGGCGTGTGGGTCGATCCTTGCCATAGGCGCTAAAGGCCGTAGTCAGATGCGCGAGCGCCTGCATATTGATGGCGATCATGTGGTTTAGGGTTTCCAGCGGCGTATCCCACAGCGCATCCCAGTGGCCCAGGGCCGCATTATTGATCAGCACATCGAGGGCCAGGCCTGGTAAGGCTTCTGCGAGCTGGCTGACCTCCGCCGGCTCCGCGAGGTCGACGGGGTAGCACACCACTTCCGGTGCGCCCAGGGCCAGAAGCTCAGGCTTCATGGCCTCCAAGCGAGCCAGGCGCCGCGCGGCAAGCACCAGCGTATCGCCTCGGGCAGCGAAGGCCTTTGCCAGTTCAGCGCCAAGGCCAGCGCTCGCTCCCGTGATCAATACCTTTGCCATAGGGCCTCCTCAGCCTTTTAAGCCGGCTTCAAAAATTTTGCTTAGGGTTTGGAAGTAACGGGCATCAAGGCCCTTCGTCACCCTGCGTTTATTGAGCGCGGCAACCCGCCCTCGGTTGATAAACCAATGCTCCGTGAGCGCGCTGAACGCCGCGAGGATCATGTCCGCCTCGAGGTCGTCCCGAAGGACACCCCCTTCCTGTAGGGTTTGAACAAAGGCGATGCCTTTCTGCTGAAGCTCGCCCTCCACCGCGCTGGGGTGGTAATGCCCCTCGAAGGACTCCAGGGCAAAGAGCCGGGCCACCTCGGGATGAGCGCAAAGAAAGGAGAAGTAGCTATGGAGCGAGGCGTGGTAGTCCGACTCCAGCGTCTCCGACACGCCAGAAAATAGGCGCCGCTGCTCCTCTGCGTAGCGGGCAACGGCGGCGTCCTTTACGGCGCTATGCAGGCCCCGCTTATCCCCGAAGTAATGGTGTAGAAGGCTTTTGGTCACGCCTGCCTGGGTAGCGATCAGGCTCAGGGGGACGGCGGCATAGCCGCGCTCGAGGAATAGTTCCGTAGCGGTTTCCAAGATTCGCGCGCAGGTGCGTTCCCGACTGCGTTTCGCTGTTAAGGGGGAGGTGGAGGCCATCGCACTTCTTTAGCTAACTGGACGTTCGGTCAATAAAGCCTATTTGTGGAACTATTTCAACCGGCAGCAGTCCAAGGCGGTGAGGGGAATTCCACCAAGGAGTGTTTGGGCGATGGTTGTCACTGATTTACTCGGTTTTTTCTTTAATGTTTGGGTCCTGCTCTCCATTGTCGGTTTGGTGGTGCTCAAGCAGTCTGTGCGCTTTGTTCCACAGAACACGGCCCTGGTCGTGGAGCGCTTCGGCAAGTACCGCACTACCATGGAGGCGGGGTTGAACTTTCTTGTGCCCTTTATCGATCGCGTGGCCTATAACCAGACCCTTAAGGAGCAGGCGGTCGACGTGCCCAGTCAAGGCGCGATTACTCGGGATAATATTTCCCTGGTGGTTGATGGCGTGCTCTACATTAAGATGGTCGATCCCTACAAAGCGTCCTATGGGGTGGAGAACTACGTGTACGCGGTTACCCAGCTTGCGCAAACCACCATGCGCAGCGAGATCGGAAAGATCGAACTCGATAAGACCTTCGAGGAGCGGGAGGCGCTGAATACCAACATCGTTGCACAAATCAACGACGCGGCCACGCCCTGGGGCGTCATGGTCATGCGCTATGAAATCAAGGATATCGATCCACCCCGCACCGTTTTAGATGCGATGGAGCGGCAGATGAAGGCCGAGCGAGAGAAGCGCGCCGTCGTGCTTGAATCGGAAGGGGCTCGCCAATCGGCCATTAACGTCGCAGAGGGGCAGCGGCAGTCTCGCGTGCTCGCGGCGGAAGCGGAAAAGGCTGAGCAAATTCTCCGAGCGGAGGGAGAGGCCAATGCCATTCTTGCCGTGGCCGAGGCGAAGGCTGCTGCGCTTGAGACCATTGGCGCCGCGGCCAATACGGAGCGTGGGCAAAAGGCCATTCAGTTGAATCTGGCTGAGCAGGCTATCGAAGCGAAGGCTCAAATCGCGCGGGACTCCTCCGTGGTGCTTTTGAGCGACGGCCAAACCAACGCCGCGAACATGGTGGCCGAGGCCATGACCATCATTCAAAAGCTTACCCCCAAAGCCAGCGCCTAAAATGTTTGCCTACCTTCATGCACATCAGGTTGAGTTCTGGTTTGCCTTGGGCGCGGTGGCGCTGATTATTGAAATCACCATCCTTGGGGCGGGCAGCTTCGTTCTCCTGTTCATGGGTATTGGGGCACTTGCTACCGGCCTGCTTATGGCCCTTGGGCTGCTTCCCGAGCTCTGGGTAGCGGGGGCCGGCGCCTTTGGCGGCTTAAGTTGCCTCTTTGGGGTGGTGCTTTGGCGGCCCCTGCGCCGGTTCTCGGAAGGCGGAGTGCCTCGGGCAGGGCAGAGCTCCGATTTCCTCGGACTTCGCTTTCTCCTTAAGGAAGATTTGAAGGCTGGCGAAGCCGTCTCGTTGCGTTATTCCGGGGTGACCTGGTCCCTCGTGGGGTCAGGGCTTACGGGGGCCGAGGTGATCCCTGCTGGATCGGAGGTCGAGGTGGTGGGTGTTGAGCCCGGTAAGTTTTTTGTGGCGCGCCCGGCGGAGCGTGAAGGGCAGAACGAAGCGGACCACGAGTAGCTGGCACTTGATCTGAGGATGGGATCATAGGCTGGCGTCTTCAGAACGCTATTAGGGACGGTCATACCTGTGCGCGCGGGGTCTAGGCTGCGGTCGCATGGTATTCGATGAGATCCCACAAATTACCGTAAAGGTCTTCGAAGACGGCTACCGTTCCGTAGGCCTCGCGCTTCGGCTCGCGTCTAAAAACCACGCCCTTGCTCTTAAGGTTTTCATAATCCCGCCAGAAATCGTCGGTCGAAAGAAACAGGAAAACCCGACCGCCGCTCTGGTTCCCCACAAAGCGCTCCTGCTCCGAGTTTGAGGCCTTTGCCAGCAGGATACCTGCGCCCAAGGAATTCGGTGGAGAAACTACCACCCATCTCTTGCCGGGCTCTGGAAGTGCCGTGTCTTCCGTAACTTTGAATCCAAGCCGTTGGGTATAGAAATGAAGCGCCTCGTCGTAATCTCTGACCAAAAGCGCGAGGTGCACGATTTCTTGTTTCATGGCCTCTCCTTAACCTCGCAAGGACGCCGCTTTGCCTACGAACGGTTAGGGACCGCGCCGCGGCGAAAAGAGGCGGCTCTGGTGAGACCACTCAGGGGCTAGCGCCATGCTTCGTAATGATGAACCCAGCATTCGTCCACGAAGGCCTCCATCCCCGAGGGGATAACCGCCTTATTCCAGTCCCTGCCCGCAAAGGCCTGGAGCGCCTCGGCGTTTTCCCAGTGCGTCACCATGGCGTATTCCTCAGGTGCCCAGGGGGTCGGTCGATAGATAGAGACGTCAAGGCATCCAGGCGCGCTCTCGACCGCGGCGATGGAGATCGTGGCAAAGCGTTCCTCGAAGCCATCTCGAAGCGCTGGGTGGATGCGTACGCGAAAAACTCTCTTGATCATTAAGGGGACCGCGCTCGCTTATGCAAGCTTCAGCAGCTGCTTGCCGAAGTTCTCCCCCGTATAGAGGCGCTGGAGGGTGCGGGGAATGTTTTCGAAGCCTTCTTGCACGTCCACCTCGTAAACCAGCTCGCCCTTTGCGGCCCAGGCGCTCAGGGCCTGGATGGCCTCGCCGGCGCGCGGGAGGTAGTCGAGGACAATGAAGCCTTCCATGCGGGCGCGATTGATGACCAGGTTCATAAGATTAGTCGGCCCTGGGACCGGTTCCGTGGCGTTGTAGTTGGCGATGCCGCCGCACAACACGACCCGGGCCCGGAGGTTCAGATGATTGAGGGCGGCTTCGAGGATTTCGCCGCCCACGTTGTCAAAGAACACATCGAGCTTGGGGGGGCACAGCTCGCCGATGCGTTGCGCCACGTTCTCCTTTTTGTAATCGATGACTGCGTCGAAGTGGGCTTTCTCCAGGAGCCAAGCGCACTTTTCTTGCCCCCCGGCAATGCCCACGACCCGGCACCCCATAAGCTTGGCCACCTGGCCCGCCACGGAGCCCGTCGCGCCCGCGGCGCCGGAAACCAGCACCGTATCGCCGGCCTTGGGTTGGCCCAGGTCCGTCATGCCGAAGTAGGCCGTGAGCCCCGTGATTCCGAGGAGTGAAAGCATCATTTCCGGGCTGACGCCCTCGGGGAGCTTCGTCACCCCCATGGGGCCCTGGCCCGGGCTGGCCACGGCGTAATCCTGCCAGCCGCCGGTCAGCTGGACGAGATCCCCCGGTTGGAAGCCCTCGTGCTTCGATTCCACCACTTCTCCCACGGAGCCCGCGCGCATCACCTCCCCCAGGCCCACGGGCGGTAGATAGCTGGGTGCATCCATCATCCAGCCGCGCTGAGTGGGGTCGAAGGAGAAGACGCGGTTCTTCACCAGAAGCTGACCGTCGGTGATCAAAGGTACGGCAGCTTCGTGGTAGGAAAAATTCTGCGGGCCCACCATGCCGTGGGGGCGTGCCGTGAGAAGCCATTGGCGGTTGATCGTCATCGTTGGAGCCTCTTGCTAGTCGTTTTCCGGAACCCCCCAAGAGTACTGTGCTTGCCAGCTCTGCGCCTATCCGCGCTAGGCATCGACCTTGGGGGTTGGGGCGGAAGGCAAGGGGGAGAAGTCCAAGGGTTGCTAACGCCGGCGCTGGGGACTGAGGAAGAAAAGGCTTAGGCCCGCGATGGCGGTCGCCACGGCCAGCAGGGAAAAGATTTTGAGGAGCCAGGTGCCGATCTCATCGCGAGTGTCGTAATCCATGATGTGGAGGGACCAGAGAAAATCCCACCAGCGCCAGGCCGTATTGCGGATCGCCAGGACCTGTCCGCTTGTGCCGTGGAGGTAGGCTACGGTGCTGGGGTCGTTGTCGTGGTAAACGCGCCAAAGGGGGAGGGGCGCTCCGCGGTATTCGACGCCGGCCTCGGCAGTCTCGATCCACTCCGCCTGATTTGGCTCAAGGTTCGTTCCAAGCCTCCCCATCACCAGGGCCTCGGTGGCGGTTAGGGGCGCTAGGGCCTTGCCGTCGCTGTCGTACCACTTTACGGCCTCTTCCGTTTCCACGCTCACAATGGCTTCGCTCGGAAGGCGCCAGAGCACCTTCAGGCTAGAAGCCGGATCCGAGAGGGCCGGGAAAGTGATATTAGGCAGAAGATCTGCTTGCGGCGCCTTTCGGTGGTCGCTGCCGCGCACGCCCTCGATGTCTACGAAAGCAAAAAACACCCCGCTAAGGGTCCAAGCGAAAAGCTGAACTGCGCAGAGTAAGGCAATGCGCCGGTGCCAGCGCCGAACCTGGCGCTGGCGTTCAAAGCGAGTGGTCATGCGCCTGTCCTCCCCGCGCGATTTCGCCCCATCATCCAAAGCGCCGGAAGGAGCAGAAGCACTGCGGCCACCGTAGTGATTAGCCCTCCGAGCATGGGCGCCGCGATGCGCTGAAGCAAATCTGCGCCGGCCCCGTCGCTCACCAGAATGGGTGCGAGCGCCAAGGCGGTGGAGCTGGAGGTCATCAGCACGGCCCGGCGCCGCTCGAGGGCGGCTTCAAAGGCCTGGCGAAGGATCGTTTGCGCTTCCGTTGACGCTTGGGCATGGCGATGCAGGGCGGAGAGGAGCAGGAGCGCCATCTCCGCAGCAAGGCCCGCCAGCGCCAGCAAACCCACCACGAGGGCGACCGACCATTTATGCCCCAGGGCCCAGCTTAGCCATAGGGCGCCGGAGCATGCGGGGGCCAGGGTGACCAGCGTAAGGACCACCGTCTCTAGCCGGTGGCTCTGAAGCCAAAGCAGCAGAGCAATAAGCACGACCGTCAGCGCGCCAAGCTGGAGAAGCCGCGCCTTAGCTCGGTCCCACTCCGCAAAGCGACCGCTCCAGCGCCAGCTGTAGCCCGGCGGTAGATCGAGGTTACGAAGGCGGTCCTCGGCCTGGGTCTTGAAGGCGCTGGTGGCCATAGCGCCGGGATTGATGAACACCCAACTCTGGGGAAGGGCATTTTCGCTCTTGATCATGGCGGGGCCACTTTCCAGGCGTAAATCCATTATCGCGTCCAGCCGAACCCTCTGCCCCGAAGGCAGGGTTAGGGGCAGGGCGGCCAGGGCCTCCGGGCTGCTTCGATAGTGTTCGTCCAAGCGAACACGAAGGCTGGTACGCCGTCGTCCATCGATCACCGTGCCCAGGGTTCGCCCTCCTAGCGTCTCCGCCAGTACGGTGGTGATGCCCTGGCTCGTAACACCGTAGCGCGCAGCCGCATCGTCCTTGAGGTCCAGGGTGAGGTAGCGACCGGCAACGCTGCGTTCCGCATAAACCGCGGCGGGCCCGGCGATGGGCGCGAGGCGAGCGGCAGCCGCCTGGGACAGATCGGCCAGGACCGCGAGGTCCGGGCCCGAGAACTTTAGCCCCAGGGGTGATTGCATGCCCGTGGAGAGCATGTCGATGCGGGCGCGGATGGGTTGCGTCCAGGCATTTGATAGCCCGGCCATGGTGACCTGCTGTTTCAGATCCCTTTCGATGGCGGCCCGGTCGCGCCCCGGCCCCCACTCCGCTTCAGGCTTCAACTGAATCACCGTTTCGAACATGCCCAGGGGGGCGGGATCGGTGGCGGTGTTCGCTCGGCCAGCTTTACCAAAAACTTGAGCGACTTCCGGTACGGCCTTCAGCAGCCGATCCGTTTGCTGCAGCACGCTGGCCGCAGCCCCCGGCGATAGCCCCGGATCAATGGTCGGCATGTACAAAAGATCCCCTTCATTGAACGGGGGAAGGAATTCGCTATCCATCTCGAGGGCCGGATAGAGCGCACTCAGAGAGAGGAGAAGGCCCGCCGCAAGCGCGCCTCGGGGGTTTCGAAGGCCCAAGGCAAGCGGCCCGGAAGGACGGAGGGGGGAGCGTGTGCTTAGCGCTTTGACCCTGGGCGGCGTGGTCCGGGGCCGGAGAAAAAGCCCCACGAGAATCGGGAGAACGGTTACGCACAGCACTGCCGAGGCCGCCATGGCCCAGGTCTTGGTGATCGCCAGGGGGCCGAAGAGCCGACCCTCCTGCCCTTCGAGGGCAAAAATCGGCAGGAAGGAGAGGGTGATAATCGCCATGGAGGTGAACAGTGTCGGGCCCAGGTCAAAGGCCGTCTCGCGCACAGCGTTCCACCGTGCCGGCGCATCGGCGCTGGGCCCCAGGGCATCTAAGCGCTGCTGAGCGCGGTCAATGAGCACGATCGCGGCATCGACCATGGCACCAATGGCCACGGCGAGGCCGCCGAGGGCCATGACGTTGAGCGTGATCCCCTGAGCGCGGAGCAACAAGAACGTCGCCAGAAAGCCAAGGGGCAGGCTTACCAGCGTGACCCCAAGGGGGCGTAGGCGGCGCAGGAAGAAGGCGAGCACCAGGGTGACGATGAGCAGTTCCTTGCCCAGGAGCTCCCAGAGCGTAGCGACGGACCGTTCGATGAGGGCAGAGCGATCGTAGGTCAGGCGGATCTCCGCGCCCGCCGGCAGGCTTGCCTCGAGCGCTTTCAAACGCGCCTTCACCGCATCGATGGTGGCCAGGACGTCCGCGCCCTGGCGCATGATGACGAAGGCGCCGACGACCTCCCCTTCCCCATTGAGCTCGGCGATTCCGCGACGGGCAGCCACGCCGCGCTGAACCCGGGCCACGTCCCCCACGCGCACCTCACCCTGCGCGCGGGTCACTCGAAGAGGCAGGGCGGAAAGCGCCTCCAGATCATCCAGGCGTCCATCGGCTCGAATCAGAAACTCCCGTTCCCCGAGCTCCATGAGCGAAGCGCCCTGCTCAAAGCTTGCGCTACGTACGGCGCTCACCAGTTGTTCTAGGGAGAGATTCTGGGTGGCGAGACGCTCCGGATCCGCCACCACCTCCATGACGTCCTCATAGCCCCCCACGACCGCGACGTCGGCAACGCCAGGGAGGCTTTGTAGTTCGTAGCGGAGGAACTCCTCCTGAAAGCGGCGAAGAGCGGGAAGGTCCTGTTGCCCCGTCTCATCCACCAGGGCATAAGCCAATACCCAGCCTAGAGCGCTGGCGTCGGGGCCGAGGCTTGCGGTTGCGCTAGGGGGAAGGCGGCTTTGCATTTCTGCAAGGACCTCCCCCACGCGAGAGCGAGCCCAGTAGGGATCGGTGCTCTCTTCAAACAGGGCATAAAGAAAGGCGTCGCCAAAGAAGGAAAAGGCGCGCACATCTTTTACTCCGGGGACCGCAAGCAGGGCCGCGCTCAAGGGATAGGTGAGCTGGTCCTCCACATCCCGCGGGCTCTGCCCAGGAAACTGGGCTTTCACAATGACCTGCACCTCGGACAGATCCGGTAGCGCATCCATCGGCAGCTGGCGGAGGCTGACAGCACCTGCAGCCGCCAGCAGCAGCGCCAGCAGCAGCGTGGCGGCACGCTCCCTAAGCGCGAGCGCGAGGAGGGCGCGGATCATGGCGAGGCCTCCTCGTGATCCATGGTGCTGTGATCCATGGTGCTGTGATCCATGGTGCTGTGATCATCCTCCGCCGTGAGGCGCGCCAGCTCCGCGGCGCGATTGGCTTCCGCCTCCAGGAGGAAGGTGCCCTGGGCCACGACCTGATCCCCTAGGGCGAGACCGTGAAGCACCTCTGCATAGCGACGGCCTCGCATGCCTAGGTGCACCGGTGTGGGTCTAAAGCGGTCGTTACCCATGGCTTTTAATACGCGGTCCGGTTCGCCGTTGACTCCGGGCAAAATGGCGCTGAGGGGAATGCGTCTTGTGGCATCTGCGCTTGCCCAGCGAAGCTCCGCGGTGCCGGTCTCTCCAGAGCGGAGCCCAAGGGCCAAGGCGTCCGCCTCCGTGATTGTGGCGCGGCCTCGCAGGGCGCGGGCATCGGCGGTGAGGGTTTGATCGATCCAGGTTAGGGAAACGGGGAAGGGGTCCCGTCCTGGAAGAGAAATGTTGACCACATTCCCAGCGGACAGCTTTTCTGGAGCGCCAGCGGCGAAGAACACCTCCAGCCAAAGGCCTTCGGTGCCGGTCAGGCTCAGAAGCGGGGTTCCCGCTTTCAGAAAGGCGCCGGCGTTCGCGGAGATCGCGGTCACCAGCCCTGCCTCTGGCGCCCTGAGCACCAGGGGATTCTGAAGCTTGCCGTCACTCTTAAGGGCCTCAAGGGCATCCTCGGGAAAGCCCTGACGCTGGAGGCGCTTAGCCGTCGCTGCCTGAAGCGGTTCATCGCCCGCAGCTTTGGCGGCAAGCCAGGCATCCTGATCCTGAGCCCAAGCGGGTACGTCAACCTTAAAAAGCGGCGCGCCGCGCGCAACGCGCTCTCCGGCGCTGGCCACCCAACGGTCAAGAATCCAGCTGTCCTCGCGAAGCACGAGATCCCAGCGCGCCTGGTCGGGAAGCGAAACGACGACGCTGCCCCGAAGGGTGCTTTCTAGCGGCCCTTCGCTGACGGCCGCTAGGCGAACGCCAAAGGCTTGCTGGCGCTCGGCGCTAACGGTGACCACACCGCTGCTTTCCGGAGCTTCGTAAACGGGCACAAGATCCATGCCCATGGGGGACTTCCCCGGGCCCGGGCGGCGATAGTTCGGGTCCATGGGGGCAACCCAGTAAAGGGGCTCCCCCTTTGCGGCTTCTGAGGCCTGGGCGAGCTGGGGCGCGGTTAGGGAAAGGGCCAGGGCGAAGGGAAGCCCCAGGATTGGGAGGAGACGGGCGTTACTCATGGTCAAGCTCCTGGCCAACAAGAAAGAGGAGGGCGGACTCGCTTTGTGCTCGCTGCCGTTTGAGGTCCAGGGCAGCGCTTTGCGTTGAAAGCAGCGCGAGGGCCGCGGCTAAGGCACGATCGAAGGGCAAGGTGCCCTCAGCAAAGCGCGCCAGGCTGCGCTCCCAGTGACGCTCCGCCAACGGGAAAAGGGTTGTCTCGTAGTGGGTGAGAGCGTCCGATTGCTGTTTGGCGGCGCTTCGACGGCTGTCGTAATCCGCCTTCAGGGCTCGGAGGGCGTCCTGAAGCGCAGCGCGCTGTCCTTCCTCCCGAAGCTCTGCGGCGGCAAGGCCCTGCGCCTGCTTTTCTCGACCGAATAGGGGTAGGGAAATGGTTATGCCGGCGCTTAAGAGGTCCGGGCGCCGACCTAGGGGGCTGAGATCGTCCCGGGCACCGTAGGCAAAATCGACGGCGTAGTCCGGGCCGAAGTCAGCTTTGGCGGCATCGCGCTGCGCCCCTGCCATTTTCCAGCCTGCCTCGAGGCGAAGAGCGGCAGGATGTGCGGCTAGCCGATCTTCAACGGCGGCGCTGGTGGGCCAGGAAGTAAAGGTGGGAAAGAGCTCGGTCAGGGAGGCGGGGGACCCTTGAACTAAAAGGGCCTCGGGCAGCCAGCGCTGGAGGCTTGCTTCGGCGGAAGCCACCGCGGTGTCGTTTTGGAGCTGGGCCTGCACCCGGGCTTGCCTTGCGAGGCGCACCTCCAGCACGTCGCTTTCTCCCCCCCGGCCCGCCTTGAAGGCGCTTAGGGCCTGAGATTCCAGCTGGGCCAGCACGGCCTCCTGACGGCCCAGGAGGTGCCCTTGTTCCTGACGCCACGCGAGCTCAATCAGTCGCTCCCGCAGCGCGGCGCGAAGTTCTAGGGCCGCGAGGTCGCGTTGCTCCGATGTTTGCCGCGCGCCCTCTAGCGCCGCGGTGAAGCGCGCCGCTCGGGCTCGCCCGTTCGGAAGGGCCTGACGCAGGCTGACCTGGAGCTGGGTCATGGGCTCCTGATCCCAAGCGAAGGTGTCCGCTGGGAGATTAGTGAGTCCGAGGCGCAGTTGGGGGTTCGGTAGCGCTCGGGTTGCGCGGGCCTCGGCCCGCTGCGCTTCCGCCTCCTGGTTTAGCACCTGGAGCGCGAGGGCATCCGCTACCGCTGCGCGCTCGGCTTCCAGGCGGGAAAAAGCGGCCTGGGCCGGGGACACGGTAGCAAGGGTGGCGGCCATAGCCGCGGTAAGGGCAATTCGTAGGAACATAGAATCCTCTCAAGGCAAGCAAGCGCGAAAGCGTTGGTGCCGAGGGGATCTATTCGGTGAAGTGGCAGTGCAGGAGGGTTAGGGGTGGCCCGGTGCTGACTGGGGGGCCTCGAATCGTTGGCTGGCCGAAGTGTTGGTCGACCGTGGTAAACGCCGGCGGCAGCGTCACGCTGGTCAGCAACATTTCCGCCAAGAGGTCGCCTTCGCTGGAAGGGGCTGGGGCGCTGGGATCGCAGCAGTCGCCGTGATCAGTGCTTTCCTGGGACGAATGGTGCTTCGCCGGCGCTGCCATCGCGCCACCGTGGCAGCCCTGTTCCTCCGCGGAAGGCGCTTCGTGGTGTGTGAGCGCTGGCGAAGGCAAGCAGATTGCTTGGCAGAGCGCGGGCACGAGCGCGAGCGCAAGCACAAGCGCCCGTCCTAGCGGGGCGCCGAGTTTATTTTGGTGTTTTCGGGCGCTCATGCGGCGCAGTGAAAGGGATTGGAACGGTGGGGTCAAGTCGCGGGCGAGGGACGGTGCTTGAGCAGCTGAAAGTAGATCACCCCACACAGGCCTAGCACGGCCAGCCCGAGCCACTCGATTTCGAGGGGCGTGTAGCGAAAGAGCAGCACCAAGCCGAAGATCAAAGTCCAATTCACCGCAAGGTAGGCCCAGGCGCCGAGGCGCTCCGGGGCCAGGGCGAGGTTTTGCGTGTAGAGCCGGGTGAGGGAATCGAGGGAATTCACAAGAAAGAGGATCCCCACGGCCACCATGAGCAGGGCGAAGCCCGGGGGGAGGGCGGCAGCTTCGAGGTGAAACTGGTAGAGCACGGCGAACCAAAGCGCGAGCGGCACCGAAGGCACGATCAGCAAAAGCACCAGCACCGTGATCGTGCGCTGCCCCGCGAGGAAGCGTGCAATGAATTGGCCGATCATGAGGCTCCAGGTAAACCACCAGAACAGATAAAACTCGTGGTAGTCGCTTACGGGCGCCAAAAAGCGGGGAAGGTACTGGAAGTACGCGGCAAGGTCCTGTCCCCGGGCGAGGACGGTAGCGCCTGCCGGGTTGGCCAGGACGGCGCCGTAGAAAACCAAAGCGAAGAATATGAGCGAGGACCCAACGCTCAGCCAACGCAGGACCTGAAAACGTAGGCTCGAGGCCACTGCCAAGAGCACCACTGCTGCGACCAGGGTGAGGTAGGTCAGGGGCGTGAAGCCTGGAAGATAGTCCGGGACCATGTCGAGGAACAGGTAAGCGGTGAAAGCGCAGGTTCCGAGAATGATGGCGTTATGCAGGGTCTTTACCCACGGCCGTTCGAAGAGCCGAAGCTTGGGTTCAAAAAGGCAGAAGTAGGCAGCGCTCAGGAAATAGAGCCCCCATACCCAGAAACCCCAGAACCCGAATTCGATGGCCAGGGGGTTGGCGAATTGATAGGCCGCGCCGGTGGCGTAGCGGTCAAAGTCGAGCAGAGGGAAGAGGATCAGGCCCACATCGAGGCCCGAGGTAAAGAGAATGGCGAGGAGCGTGGCGGTCCCCACGGGCTGGGGACCGTAGAGGCGCACCGAGCCGTGGCGAAGGGCAAGAGCCACGATGGAGAGGGAGGTGATCCCCAGCGCAAGCGTTAGGACAACGGTCATGAGATGGCGGCGCTCTGGCCTTCCCGCTGACGCGACGCCCAGTGCGGATCGATCCACGCCGGGGCCTCATCGGCGGGCAGGGTCTCCCCCCGGATCAAATCGGAGGCCCGCTCCGCCACCATAATCGTTGGCGCGTTGAGGTTGCCGTTGGGAAGGGTGGGGAAGATCGACGCGTCGACCACCCGCAGCCCGGTCAACCCGCGAACGCGACACTCAGGGTCAACGACCGCACGGGGGTCGTCGGCGGCGCCCATGCGGCAGCTTCCCGCGGGATGGTAGGCCGTCTCGACGTTCGCCCGTACCCAAGCATCCACCGCGGCGTCGTTATCGAGATCGATAGCCGGCTGGATTTCGTCGCCGCGATAGGTGGCCAGCGCGTCCTGCTGCAGAATTTCCCGGGTGAGACGCAGGCAGCGTCGCCAAGCTTCCCGGTCCCGAGCCGCCTCGAGGTAATTGAATTGGATCTTGGGCTCATCTTTGAGGCTCGCGCCGCCGAGGCGCACCGTTCCCCGGCTCTCGGGCCGGTTGGGTCCAACGTGTACCTGAAAACCGTGGCCTTTGAAGGCAGCTTTGCCGTCGTAGCGGATGGCGGCGGGCAGAAAATGATATTGGATATCGGGCCAGCGTACGCCGGCCTGGGAGCGAATGAAGCCGCAGCTCTCGAAGTGGTTGGTAGCGCCCAGGCCCTTTTTCGTTAGCAGCCAGCGGGCGCCGAGGCGCGCCTTGGCCAGGGGCGATAGGTGGCCATTGAGGGTGATGGGCTCGCGGCAGCGGTACTGGAAATACACTTCAAGGTGGTCCTGCAGGTTCTCCCCGACTCCGGAAAGGTCATGCGCTGCTGTAATGCCGTGAGCCTCGAGGAGGCCAGGGGCGCCGATGCCAGAGCGTTGGAGAATGATCGGTGATCCGATGGCGCCAGCGCAGAGCACCACTTCGCCGTCCGTAAGAGCTTCCTTTACGACTCCGCGCTGGACGTAGCGAACCCCGCAGGCGCGCTCCCCCTTGAGAAGTACGCGCTCCACCTCGGCGCGGGTTTCGATGGTCAGGTTGGGACGCCCCTTGGCGGGCGCAAGGTAGGCGAGATCCGTAGAGCAGCGCTCGCCCTTCCGGACAGTCATGTGCATGGGGCCGAAGCCTTCCTGCCGAAAACCGTTGTAATCCTCGGTGCGGCCATAGCCCGCTTGAACGCCGGCTTCGATGAAGGCTTGGTAAAGCGGGTTCTCCATCCCATTGCCGTTGCAGGTGTCGAGGGGTCCGTCGCCGCCCCGGTAGCGGTCTTCCCCGCCCATCCAGCGCTCGGCGCGGCGAAAATAGGGGAGGCAGGCGGCATAGGACCAGCCCTCCGCACCTTCCGTCACCCAGTGATCGAAGTCGCAAGCATGGCCGCGCACGTAGACCATGCCGTTGATGGAGGAGGAGCCGCCGAGCACCTTTCCCCTAGCGCAGTCCATGCGCCGTCCATCGAGGTAGGGTTCCGGTTGACTCCAGTAGCCCCAGTTGTAGCGCGCTTGCCCCATGGGAATGGAAAGGGCCGTGGGCATGCGGACGAAGAGCCCTCGATCATCCGCCCCGGCTTCTAGGAGAAGTACGCGCCGCTTCGGGTCTTCGCTGAGCCGGGCCGCCATCACGGCACCGGCGGAACCGCCGCCGACCACAATGGCATCAAAGGTCTGCTTGCCCATGGCGCTGTGCTCCCTTCCTGCGCGCTCTCTTGTCGCTACACCTTACCAGCTCCCAGTGACCCCATCGGCCTAAACGCGGGTTGGGCCTCCACGGCCTCGCGATGTAGGGTTAGGGCAGCACGTCGGCGAACCAGGGAAGGACGCCATGAGCAAGCTACTCCTCACCTTAGACGGCGGTGGTATTCGCGGGGCTGCCGCTACTCAATTTCTGATGCGTATCGATCAGGCCCTGAAACTCCGGCATGGACGCACGCTTCGGGACTGCGTGGATTTCTACGCCGGCACGAGCACGGGCAGCATCATTGCCCTGGCTCTGGGGACCACGCGCCTTTCCCTAGAAGCGCTGAACGACCTGTACGGCGTGGCATCGGCCCGGGCGATCTTCGAGGAAAATCGGGGCTGGCTTGAGATCGACGGGATCAATGCGCCGCGCTACGAAGCGGAGGGCAAAGCCTCCGTGCTTCAGCGGGAGTTTGGGGAGGCGCGCCTAGGGGATGTGCCGGCGGGGAAGCATGTGCTGGCCGTGGCCTACGCCGTAGAGCAGCGTAAGCCTCAGGTGCTGAAATCCACGGACCCAAGCCATCGCGAGCTACTGTCCTGGCAGGTGGCCGACGGATCGAGCGCGGCCCCGACCTACTTCCCTGCCCGGTCCCTGACCCTGGATGGCACTCAGCAATGGCTCGTCGACGGTGGGGTGATCGCCAATAACCCTGCCCTTTGCGCGATAGCGGAGGTCCGCCGGGCCTGGCCTGGCTATGGTCTTGAGGATGGGCGCGTGCTCTCCGTGGGGACCGGCTACCGCACGCGAAAGATCAATGGGCCGGCCTCCCGAAAGTGGGGTGCCCTCGGCTGGGTGACCCAGGGCCAGCTGGTGGATCTGTTGGCCGATGAGCGGGTGGTGGCCTACCAGGCCCGGAATCTTCTGCCTTCGGGCACTTATATTCGGGTCAACGCGGAGCTCGCCCAGCAGCCGGGCCTTTCCGAGGCCCCGGACGACGCCATGGACGACATTTCCGAAGGCAATATCCGGCGCCTAAAGGCCCTCGGGGATTTCTGGTTCGACGCTTACGGCGAGGCGGTCCTGGCCTTGCTTCTCGATTGCTATAAGGGGCCTTCCCTCGACCGCATTGATGTAACCACGGGACGCCCATGGGAAGTGCTTGCCTAGGGCTCACGGCCATCGGTTACCCTGGAGACGCGAGCGCGGTCATGACGAAGGACGAAAGCATTTATGGCGCTACAGGACCTGACTGACGAGGCGCTCTTAGCCCTTGTCGAGCCCCTAATGGACAACTGCCTGGAAGGCTCCAACGCGCTTAACCACGAGCAGCACGTCCGGGACTTCACCAACCGCATGAAAGCTATCGTGACCCCAGATAACCTTCGGCGCCAGCTAACGCCGCGGCGCCACGGCGTATTCACCACCCGCACGGTGGTCGGCGTGTTTCGCCAAAGGGCGGGGGTGGGGGTGGTCTGGCTTCAGCGGTGCTCGGCCTCCGATGACGAACTCGTCAATCACGCGATTTTTGTGGATACACCGGAGGGTCCCAAGATCGATCATTGCCTCATCTGCTAGGCCCCTCTGGTACGCTAGGCGCTCATTCACTTAGGGGGAGAACGACCGTGAACTACGATGACGTTGTGCTGGGACGCCGGAGCATCCGGGGCTACAAGCCCGATCCCGTGCCGAAGGATCTCATTAAGGAGGTCCTGACCCTAGCCATGCGGTCTCCCTCTTCCATGAATACCCAGCCCTGGAACTTCACCGTCGTTTCCGGGGAGGTGCTTAACCGGATCCGCGCGGGTAACACGGAGCGCAATTTGGCTGGCGTACCCCACTCTCGGGAATTCCGCATCGGTAGCGCCTTCGAAGGGGTCCACCGCGATCGTCAGGTCGGCGTCGCGAAGCAGCTCTTTGGCGCCATGGGCATCGCCCGCGATGACAAGGAAGGACGCACGGACTGGGTGCTTCGGGGCTTCCGGCAATTCGATGCGCCGGTGTGCGTCATCATCACCTACGACCGAGTGCTGGCCGATAGCGACGATACGCCCTTCGACTGCGGCGCCGTGACCACGGCCCTGGTGAATGCGGCCTGGTCCCGGGGCCTCGGCGCGGTCATCAATAGCCAGGGCATCATGCAGTCTCCGGTGGTGCGGGAACACGCGCAGATTCCTGAGGATCAGGTGATTATGAAAGCCGTCGCCCTGGGCTGGCCCGATGACAGCTTCCCGGCGAACGCGGTGATTTCCGAGCGCAAGAGCGTTGACGATGCCGCCCGTTTCCTAGGTTTTGATGACTGAAGCACCGCTTCGCATTGCCATGTGGTCCCCGCCCCGGGCGCGGTCCACCATGGCCATGCGGGTCTTTGAGGCCCTTGGCTGCGCCGTTTACGACGAACCCTTCTATGCCTATTGGCTGAAGGCGACGATGCGGGAGCAAGATCCCGGCTATGCGGAAACGCTGGCGGCCCATGAAACGGATTGGCGGGCCGTGGTGGCTTCTTGTCTTGGTTCCGTGCCGGGGGGCAAGGCTGTTTGGTATCAAAAGCATATGGCCATTCACATGCTGCCGGAGGTGAGCCTCGCCTGGATGGGGCAGGTGCGGAACTGCTTTCTGATCCGCGATCCAGCGGAGGTCATTACTTCGATGACCGAGTTCCGGGGCTTGACCCATGACACAGAAGAAAGCGCTCGCCTGGTGGGTATTCCCCAGCTCGAGCGCATCTTCGATGAGGCTTGGGCTCTGGAGGGGCGGGCGCCGTTGGTGATTGACGCCAATGACCTCCTCGCCAATCCCAAGGGCGTGCTAGCTCGGTTCTGCGCCGCGGTGGGCATGCCCTTCGATCCCGCGGAGTCCATCACCTGGGCTCCGGGAAAGCATGAAGGGGACGGAGCATGGGCGGATGCCTGGTACCAAAAGGTCTATCAAACCACCGGCCTGCAGCCCCACATTCGGAAGGAGACGGTGGTGCCTAAGGCGCTTGAGGCGGTGGTTGCGCGCTGCCGGCCGACCTATGAACGCATCGCGGCCCACCGCCTGTAAGGAGGACTTCCATGCAGGGCATTCATGATCTAGGCGGCCGCCATGGCTTCGGCGTCCTCGAGGTGGAGAAGGATGAGCCCGCTTTTCATCATCGCTGGGAGGCGGCGGTATTCGCGATGATGTTTGCCGCGGGTCGGGCCGGGGCAACCGGTAATTCCGATCGCTTTCGCCATGCCATTGAACGTATTGATCCTGCCGCTTACCTAGAAGACAGCTACTACGGTCGCTGGCTCGGGGGCCTGGAAACGCTCTTTGTGGAGGCGGGCCTGGTGACTCGGGAGGCAATCGACGCGAAGGCAGAGCGCTTGGGCGCGCCGCTTGATGGGCGCGTGGCCTCCCGGCCCCAGGTGCCCCCCGATCCCATCGTTGGTTATGGCGCGCCAGGTTGCCGGCGGACGTTGCCCGTGCCCCCGCGCTTTGCTCTGGGCGATGCGGTGCAGACCACCTTGGTCGCAAGCCCGGGCCATACGCGCTTGCCCGCCTATGCTCGAGGCCGTCCGGGTCGGATCACGGCCCAGCACGGGGGCTGGGTCTTTCCCGATACCCATGCCCATGGGGCGGGGGAGCAGCCTGCGCACCTTTATACCGTTGCCTTCGAGGGCCAGGACCTTTGGGGCCCGGGGTCGGAGCCGGGGGTGGTGGTGCATCTCGATCTGTTTGAGCCCTACCTGCTGCCGAGGAAGGAGGCCCCATGAGTCACGACCACGACCACGATCACGAAACGCCCTCAGGGCCCGCCCTTCGAGCCGAGGCCCTGGAGGCCCTTCTGTTGGAAAAGGGGCTTTTGGATCCTGCGGAGGTCGACACGGTGATCGCCAATTACGGGGAGCGGGTGGGGCCCTTGAATGGCGCTCGAGTCGTGGCTCGTGCGTGGACCGATGAGGCCTATCGCCAGCGCCTTCTGGCCGATGGCACAGCCGCCGCGGCGGAGCTGGGCATCGTGGGCGGCCCCGGAGGGCAAATGGAGCGCCTTGTGGTGGTGGAGAACGGCCCTGCGGTTCATAACGTCGTGGTGTGCACGCTGTGCTCCTGCTACCCCTGGGCGCTTTTGGGTCTGCCGCCGCGGTGGTACAAGGACCCGGCCTATCGGTCCCGGGTGGTGCGCGAGCCTCGCGCGGTCCTCCGGGAGTTCGGTCTTGAGGTGCCGGCGGAGAAGGCCCTGAAGGTTTGGGACTCCTCAGCAGAAGTGCGCTACCTCGTACTGCCGGAGCGCCCGGAAGGGACGCAGGGCTTCTCCGAAGAACAGCTTATGGCCCTTGTGCCCCGGGAAGCCATGATCGGCGTCGCTCTGGTAAGCGAACCGCAGGGGGAGGCAGCCTAGTGGCGTCGCAAAAGAGCAGCGATGCGCGGCTCCAGCTGGGCACGGAGGTGGCACCGCCCACGGAAAACGGAGAGCTGGTGTTTGAGGCCCCCTGGGAGGCGCGGATCTTCGCGATGGCGCACCACCTGTGCGACGCCGGGCTCTACAGCTGGGATGACTTTCGGGACGCACTCATTGCGGAGATCGCTCAGTGGGACGCCGCTCACCCGGCGGGAGAGGGCTACGTCTACTACGAACGCTTTCAGGCAGCCCTCGAGGCCTTGCTCGTCAATCGGGGCCTTTTTGCTGCCGGAGCCCTTGAGGCCGAGACCGCAAAGCTGGCGGCCCGGCCCCATGGGCACGATCACCCTTAGGCGTTACGGTGCTTCCCGCTCGTAGAAGGCTTGGCCGAGGTAGGAGCGGATAGGGCCGCAGTCAACCTGAGACGCCATGGCGGCCCATTCCGGGGAGTTCGCCATACTGTTCTCGATAAAGGTGGTGTAGCTGTCCCCCCAGGCTTGGACGCTCTCAAAGATTCGTACCTTGATCATTGCGCCCTGTAGCGCATCGGGAATGCCCTGGCCGGCATACCAGATGTGGGAATTGGCTGAGGCGCCCAGCTTCTCCATGGCCTCGGACCAGGCCTTCTCCGCTGCCCGGTGGCTCATCCGGCTTGCCCCCTCTTTTAAGCGGCAGGTCGAGAAGAATGCATAGCCTGGCCCCTCTTCCTCCGGCGCATTGCTTCTATGCACGAGCTCGCCTCGCATTAGCCACCGCTGATTCATTTCCCGGACCTCATCAAAAGCGTCCTCCATGGCCTTTCCGCTTTTCAGGTAGGCGCTTAGGGAAGCGGCCAAGGCACTCGGGTTGGGCGAAAAGCCGAGCCATACGGCGTCGAATCTTCCATCCACGGGCAGGGAGCTCTGGCTCATAAAATGAGGCGCCAGGACATAGGCGTTGTATTGAATGTCCTCGGCTTTAGCCAGGGCAGCGAAGTCGGTTCGCAAGGCCATCATGTCGTCGAGGGATTTGCCCTCTTTTAGGGC
>Ga0255776_10002646_pt1 | contig 19833 bp, 13 predicted proteins | sample 071ome_19_FD_179974 | JGI IMG/M metagenome (GOLD analysis project Ga0255776, IMG submission 179974) | Coastal salt marsh microbial communities from the Groves Creek Marsh, Skidaway Island, Georgia - 071413AT metaG (version 2) | ecosystem: Environmental > Aquatic > Marine > Intertidal zone >... | reverse complement strand
AGACTCGGCCGCCGTCACCCCCTTCTGGATGATGGCGTTAACGTCGGTCAGCGCGCGCAGCGGCTTGGCAATCAGTGCGGCGGCGGTAATGAACTGCATGAATGCTTCGGCCGACATACTGCCCGCGGCCACACGTTGCAGCATCAGATAAATCATGACACCCAAACCCAACGCAATCACTTGCTGTGACAGCGGCACATTAATGGCGTTGGTCAGTTCAAATTTCATCACCTGACGACGGTTATTGTCGGAGGCGCGAAAGAATCGTGCCTTTTCCTGCTCGGTTGCCTGATACGTGCGAACCTCGCGGTAGCCGGTAATGGATTCACTCGTGACCTGAGTGACCTCACCCACCGTCGCCTGAATACGACGGCTGTACTTACGGAAAAACTTACTCGCCAGCGAGACCAGTGCGCCTACCGCAGGGACGATTAACAGGAAAATGGCCGTCAGTGTGTAATCGAGCCAAATGAGATAGCCCATCAGCAGGACAACGGTCAGGCCTTCCTGCACCAGCGTCGTCACGGCACGCGTGCTAGCGCCATTCACCTGATCGATATCAAAAATAACCCGCGAGATCTGACGACCCGAGGATTCATTTTCATAGTAGGTGCTGGGCAGGTGCTGCATATGGCCGAACAGCTGCGTACGTAATGCATGAACGACTTCACGACCCACGCGGGCGGTAAAGTACTTGCCTAAGAAGGTGCCGGTGCCGCGATACAGGAACACCAGAAACAACGCGGTCAGTACAAACCAGATGTTTTCATCGGTGGGGTTGACCAGTGTTTTTTGAATTTCGCCCATCAATTGCGCCATCAGAGGCGCCGACGAGGCAAACATGGCGAAGCCCAGCACACTTAACAGGAAGATTCCCTTGTGAGGCCAGACATAACGCAACAGGCGTCGATAGACGCCTGTGGAGTTGTTTTGTGACATATTAGTTATTGCCGGAAGGTTGGCGAGTGGTGATGCTGAGATTAATTAACCCCAACTGCCCCGCCGCATCCATGGCCCGGACCACCGACTCGTGAGAAGTACGGGCATCGGCAGAAATGACTACCGGCGCCAGTTCACGGTCTTCAAGAACTTTGGTAATTGCCCGCTTGAGCGTATCGACTTGGGTATTCACCAGCACCTGACCGTTCACGCTGTACTCGCCATCGGCACTGATGACGATATCAACCGCTTGCGGTGGGGTTTCGCTGGCTTCGGCCGAAGCTTCAGGCAAGCTGATATTGAGGTGATTTTCTTTAGTGAAAGTGGTCGACACCATGAAGAAAATCAGCAGCAAAAACACAATATCAATCAGAGGGGTCAGATTAACTGACACCTCTTCTTTGCTTTGACGACGGAAATTCACTCCGCGTTCTCCGAATCATCAGCCACTTCGCGCTCGCCGTGCAGTACATCCACCAGCTTGATGGCTTCCTGCTCCATAAAAACGACGATTTCATCCACGCGACGTTGCAGAATACGGTGGCAAATCAACGCGGGAATCGCGACGACCAGACCCGCAGCGGTCGTAATCAATGCCTCAGAAATACCACCAGCCAACAAGTTCGCCTGTCCCGTGCCCTGCGCCATGATTTCGGCAAAGACTTTGATCATACCGATCACGGTACCCAACAACCCCATCAGCGGCGCAACGGCGGCCACCGTGCCCAAAGCATTCAGGTAACGCTCCATTTCATGGATTTCGTGAGAGGCGACTTCTTCAATACTCTCTTTCATGATCTGGCGACCATGACGCGAGTTAATCAGACCGGCCGCCAGGACGTTACCCAGCGGGCTGGATTCGCGTAGGGTGCGGATTTTACTGGCATCAAGCTGTTTGTTTTTCATCCAACCCCAGACCTGAGCCAACAGGCCCGGCGGTGCGATTTTTGTCGCACGCAGCGTCCAGAATCGTTCGACCGTGATTGCGAGGGCCAAAATTGAAGCGATGATGATCGGCACCATCATCCAACCACCACTCTGGATGATCTCCAGCATATCCAGCGTCTCCTGCCAGTGTTATTTTCGCGCTACTCTAGCACATGGTTGGTGGCTGAAAAATCCTTTTGCCGCCAACGTGGCCGGCCCCAGGCGTGAACATCCATTTTCGCAGCGGCTCGACGTTGCCCCCGTGTGCGTCCATCGGGCTCAAGATAGAGACGCCCTTCGCTGGCCGTGACCCGAATTTTCGCCTTAGTAGCAAGCAAACGTGCCATCACATCGGCGTGCGGATGGCCGAAGCGATTGCCCCACCCGGCGCTGATCCAGATTTCCTGCGGAGCAACCGCGGTAAGAAAATCCGCTGAGCTACTGGTTTTACTGCCATGGTGCGCCGCCACCAGCACATCGCTTTGCAAGGCATCTCCATACACATCGACCAGCGCACGCTCCGCCTGAGCATCGATGTCGCCCGGAATCAGCACCGTCCAGCGTTGCATCCAGGTAAGCTGCACAACACAACTGTGAGTATTGTCGTCGTGTCTGGCCGCCAGCGGCACACTGAAAAAGCGAAGACTGAGATCCCGATCGAGCACAATCTCAATTTGCTCTCGCTCGGTGCGCTCATGCTCGGCGTGTTCAGGGAATACTCTGACGTCGTGACAGGACTCGAACCCAAGCGAGTCAAGCTGAGCCTGCAAACCAACCTCTAACGCTTGCGGCTGCCCAGCCCACAACTGCTTCGGAGTAAAGCGTTCCATAAGCTCCTGAGCACCGCCGGCATGATCGTTGTCGCTGTGCGAGATAATCATAGTGTCCAGTTGACGCACTCCTTGCTTGTGCAACGCCGGGCCAACCACGGAGGCGGCCATCGAAAAGCCCGATTCATAGGCCGCACCGGTATCAATCACCAAGGCGGACTCTGGCGTCACTGCAATCAGAGACTGCCCCTGCCCAACGTCCAGCAATGAAATGGCCGGCGAGGTGTGCGAGCCCAGCCCCAACGAATAAATCACCAGACCACCAATTGCAGCGGCTATGCCCCAGACACGACTGCCCAACCACCATAACAGCGTTAATACCATCAGCAAGGCGATGGCGGGCTTCGGCACTATCAGCAGTGACCAGTCGAGCTGTTCGCACCATGCTATCCACCACCAGAACCCCTGACTCAGCATCACCAGTGAACTGTCTGCAATGGAGTACAAGGGCGTCAGACAAAGGAATGCCAGCGGAAGCATCAACAAAGACACCAGTGGCACGGCAATCAGGTTGGCCAGCCAATGCACCAGCGATACCGGCGTATCCATCCAGGCGCCGATGGACATTAGCGTCACCAGGATAATCCACTGCGGTAACCCCAACAGAGCCCATTTGGGATAACGCCGCCCAGAGAAGAAAAAGACCAAGGTCGCCACCGCCGCAAACGAATAGACAAAGCCACTTTGTGTCCAGGCCAATGGGTTCACCATCAGTACAACCCAGGCCGCAATTAACAGGACGCTGCTGCGGTTCAGCCTTCGCGGTGCCTGCCAGAGCAACAGCGCCAATGCTGCCATCACCCAGGCACGAATTAAGGGTACCCCGGCGCCGGCCAGCCAAACGTACAGCGCCATGACCGATAACGCCGTTACCACAGGCACGCTACGAAGCGCTCCGACGGCCCCGCGCTGGCCGCTACTCCAGCGAATAAGCAACAAAGCACGCCACAACAAGACGCCAACACCCCACCCCAGCAACATCATCATGCTTAAGTGGAGTCCACTGACGACTAACAGGTGTAAGGTGCCTGTGTCTCTGACCTGCTGCCACTGGTGCTCGGTAAATGCCTGCCCATCGCCAAGTACCAGCCCTTGCACCCAGGCTTTCGACACCTCAGACAAACGGTGAATTCCCAAGGCTGACGCAAATTGAGCGCGAGCGTGCTCCATGACACTTGCATCATTGTCGCCCACAACCTCCGCCTCGCGCACATAGCCGACGGCATCGATGCCCTGAGTCATCAGAAAGGCTTCGTAATCGAAGGCCAGGCCATTCTCATAATTACGAGGCGGACGCACTCTGACGGTGGCGTTAAGACAATCACCCTGCGTAAGCGGTGTAGCGGTCAACGGCCGGTACCAACTCAGTCGCAGCCGGCGCACAAACTCATGGCCATTGGCTTGCATATCAAATCGTTCGACACGCTGGCCGCGGCGATTCACTCGAACCTGTGGCTGCGATACTACGCAGCCTTGTATCTGGAGGTCGTGCCGATGTTGATTGCCTGCAACATTCTTCTGCTGCGCACCTACTCCCGCGGTAAGCAGAGGAATCGTTGCTTGATGTCGAGTGTCCAACCGATGCCCCAGCTGCGTATTCATCCAGCTATGAGTGGCAACGTAAGACAGCAGCGTGCAGACGCCTATGAGCATGAGTACTGGGGGCGTTGGGCGCCATGCTGCGGACTCTGAAAAAAGCCGAAAAGAGCCACGAAGCCGACTATCCTTCATGGCATGAACCCACACCAACATCAGAAGCACAGCCAGCAAGATGGCAAGACCCATTTCAGGCTGCAGGCAAGTGGCGAGAAAGATCGAGATTATCTGAGTGAATATCAGAAGATTCATTGCCTCTCCATGGCGTTGCGGGCATAATTCCGGCGCATTTTTGAAACGGCGGCACCATGCCCAAAAAGCTTTTTAAACGTTTATTTCCGTCGCCGGAACAGGTTAAGAGGAAACGCTCCCTGCGATTCCTCTCACCTTTGTTTAGCAAGCCGAACTTGTGGCACGTCAACCGTCGTGCAGTCGCTCGCGCTTTCCTGATTGGTGTATTCACGGCGTTTCTACCATTGCCGTTTCAGATGGGCATTGCTGCTTTTCTGGCCTTCTACATTAACGCGAACGTACCCATCTCGATAGGTCTGGTTTGGATCAGCAATCCGATAACCATTCCCCCGATTTTTTACTTCACCTATTTGCTGGGCAGCGAACTGTTAGGACTCCCCCCGGGTGACTTCACGATTGAGCTGTCGTGGCATTGGGTGTTGCATGAGTTATCACGCATCTGGGCACCGCTGTTTGTGGGCTCCCTGACGGCGGGCATCATTCTCGCGGTGCTGGCGTACTTCACCATGCATCTGGTGTGGCGCGCTCAGGTGATTCATAACTGGAAGCAGCGCAAGCTGAAGCGCCAGCGCCGGGACGCCTCTGAGTCCTGATCGGCGTTTGATATCAGCACTGCCAGCCCGCCTCCCCTAAGACCGGCATCCTTACCAAGTATCGGCCCACTCTGCAGACTTTTAGCTTTTGGTAAGCACTCCGCCGACCAGCTGATAACAAGCATCCATACGCTGCGCCAGCGACTGATCGTGAGTCACCGTCACAAACGCCGTATTCGACTGTTCGCGCAAGGTCTGCATCATGGCCTCAACCTCACCGGCGGTGGCTTGATCTAGGTTGCCGGTTGGCTCATCCATTAGCACTAGCGCAGGGCTTGCGACGATTGCTCGGGCAATGGCCGTACGCTGGCGTTCTCCACCCGACAACTCAGACGGCTTATGATCGATACGAGCGGCCAGTTTCAGGCGACTCAGGCTCTCAGCCGCACGCTGCTTGGCCTCAGCACGGTCAACGCCATTCAGTAGCAAAGGCATCATCACGTTTTCGAGTGCGGAGAACTCTGGCAACAAATGGTGAAACTGGTAGACGAAGCCAATGTGCTGACCGCGTACGCGAGTTCGCTCCGCATCACTTAATGACAGAAGCGACTGGCCTTGTACCAGTACGTCACCTTCATCGGCATGATCGAGGCCACCCAGCACATTTAATAGCGAGGTTTTACCAGACCCCGAGGCGCCCACAATGGCAATCGACTCACCCGCTGCCACCTCGAGATCAACATCCTGCCAGACAGTGACCTCCTGAGGCCCACTGCGGTACGTTTTCTTCAACTGGCGTGCTACCAGAACCGGATTACTCATAACGCAATGCCTCCGCTGGTTGCACTTTCGATGCTCGATAGGAAGGATATAAGGTCGCCAGGAAGCTGATGGTCAGTGATGCGCCAACCACAATGGCTACGTCTAACAACTTCAACTGACTCGGCAGATAAGAAATGAAGTACACATCGGCACTCAGTATCTGGAACTGGAATAAACGCTCAATGAACGCAATGAGGTCAGAGATGGTCAGCGCGCCAATAATCCCGAGCGTACTGCCCAACAGCACCCCAACCACACCAATGGACAAGCCCTGAACCATAAAGATGCCCATAATGGTTTTTGGGGTCGCACCCATGGTACGCAGAATGGCGATGTCGGATTGCTTATCCGTGACTACCATGATCAGCGTAGAGACGATATTGAACGCTGCCACCGCGACAATCATCAGCAGCAACAGACCGATCATGGTCTTCTCCATACGAATCGCTTGGAACAGGTTGCCATGAGTGCGCGTCCAGTCGGTGCCGCTGTAGCGACCGTCCAGCTCATCAACGATTTCCCAGATCCCGGCGGGGGCGTCGAACAGATCATTAAAACGGATACGCAGTGACTGAGCCTGCGCGTCAATGCGGCCCAGCTTGCGGGCGTCTTCAATATTGATAACCGCCAGGTTCGAATCCAGCTCCGCACCCACCGAGAAAATACCCGTCACGGTGACACGCTTGATGCGCGGCAACACACCGGCTGGTGACAGCGTTGCTTCGGGCAGCATCATAGTAATCTTATCGCCAAGCCCGACTTTAAGATGACGCGCCAACAACTCACCGATCACGACCCCAAAGGCGCCCGGCTGCAGACTGTTTAGGGCGCCTTCCGTCATGTGCTCAGGCAGGATGGACACACGCCCTTCTACTTCCGGCTCGATTCCGGTAATCATGACCCCCTGGACACGACCACCATAACCTAGCATGCCCTGCAAACGAGTGAGTGGCGCCGCCGCGGCAACGCCGGGCAGGCCTTCAACCTGTGTTGCCAGCACCTGCCAGTCTTCGATACCACCATATTTGTACAGCACAGCATGCGGGACCATGCCCAGAATGCGCTCACGCAACTCCCGGTCAAAGCCGTTCATAACCGACAGCACCAGAATGAGAACGGCCACCCCGAGGGTCATGCCAATCATAGAAGACAGGGAGATAAACGAAATAAAGTGATTACGGCGTTTGGCGGCGAGATAACGCAACCCAATCCAGAACGGAATGCCAGAACTCATGTGCAGGCTCTATCTATGACGCGAAAAGTGGCGCCAGTGTGCCTTAGATTGCGCTGGGACACCAGCTTACAAAGCCTTGACGCTTCGCCATCGTTTCGTAACCAAACGGCGCAAAATGCGATACCTGTGTCGTCATTGATGGCTTGTTTCTGACACTGTATCCCCTACGATATAAAGGTCCCTTCTGGAGGTGCACTATGAGCAACCCACGCCTGACTACAACCAAGACTTCACGCCTGTTTACTCCGCTGACACTGGCCATGGCCGGCGCCATGGTGCTACCAACCATTGGCCAAGCCGAGATTGTTGAGATCCCAGCGGAAGAAATGACCGAGTCCTACATTCGGGATACCACGGTGATCGTACGCAAACAGGCACCTACTCAAGAGAATGCTCGCCGCACCCTGATCCGTGTGTCGCCATTGGAAGACGACTTCTCTGAAGGAGAATCAACCGCAGAGGCGGCTCAGCTGCAGCGCATTGAGTATGAAGCAATGCCAGACGACAACACCGCTCAGCTGCAATACGAGTTCCAGCGAATCAGTGCAACCCAGTACGCCGCCCCAGATTACGATCACGACCGTTACGCAAACGACGATAACCTTCGCCGCCTGCTCGGCTTGGCCGACGACGAGCCCATCGACTACGCCAACCTGCGCTATCCATTGACCTCCGTTGATGGCGAAACACCTCCAGAGGGCATGAACCTGACGCCTGAGACGTTTCAGATTGTGATTCCTAACACCGGGAACTATCGCAACGACTCATACTCAACCCAGAATGGTGAAATGGGCGTGACCGTCACCCCTGAAAACATCACCTTTGAGATGACGTTGCCGGGCCGGTGATTTTTAGTGAAAAACATCGCATTTTTTTCGTCAGTAAATTTAAAGAAATGCGATTACACTTAAAAACATTATATTTTTCAATAACTTACAATCGGCTCAGCAATTCGTAAAGAAAACATACAAGTGTGGCGTTCTGTCTATAAATACGATAGAGTGTTTTCACACTATAAGAATAAAGAGACTCAGGATCATGCGTTTCGCCACATACTCCCCAGCCGCATTGAAGCAGGCACCCAGCGTACAGATGGTAGGCAACTACAAAGTCGAATTTGCTGCGTACGACAGCGAAGGTAATTCTGAAAAAACGCCAGTGATGTTCCTGGGCGGCGCATTCCAAAGTTTCTCGTCTTTCCGTAATGAAGTAGAGCAGATGCTAGAGCATTGCCCTGTGATTCTTGCTGACTTCCCGTCTCAGGGCAGCAATGACCAACTTGCCCCCGATCTCGACATGGAAGACTATGCCGATCTGATCGCGGGTTTCCTCGACGCACAAGGTGTTGAAAAAGTGCAGTTGATGGGTGTGTCTTACGGCTCCGCGATGGCGACCCTGTTCGCCGCGGCTTATCCTGAAAAAATTGAACGACTTCTGATTTCTGGTATTACCTGCTTCCGTCGCGAAAGCCTGATTACCCTGTTGGAAGATTCTCTGGCGCTGCTGGATTCCGGCAATATGGAATCCTTTGCGACCACCGCGGTTTGTAATTTGATTAACCACAACCGCATGGAAGATACACGCATTGGCGCGACCTACCGTCGTCTGCTGTACCGCCAGATTGCACGTCTGAACGACAATGAGCGTCAGCGTTATGCCCAAAATACCCGTCGCCTGTTACGCTTCCAGGGATTCAAAGCCTTCCCTGAATGCGAAACACTGATTGCCACGGGCGAATACGACAACTTCACCCTGCCGCAGGAAAACGCTGCCGTCGCGCGTCAATGTAAGAACGGCCGCTTTGCCGTGATTCGTAACGCAGATCACCTGGCGCAATTTGAGCAGAAATCCGCTTCCATGGAAGTGGTATGCCGCTTTATGAGCGGTCAGTCTCTGGAAGGCATTGAAGGCGTCGATATGTACGATCCACAAGGATTCGACTTTGCCAACCAGCGCCTGCAGGCTCGCCTGCGCCCAATGGAGCAACCTTACACTCTGGTAGATGCAGCGACTGGCAAAGAACACACGGTACGCATCAACAACATCAACTTCAGTGGTTGTGAGCTGGAACAGATCAACGTCGATATGGCACTGACCGAAGCCTCAGATGAGCTCTACCTGACGCTGCCTGAAACCGGCCACCAGTATCATGTTCGTGTATTGGGTAAAGACAAGAAGCGTATGCGTTGCCTGATTATCCAGCGTGATATGAAAGGCGCAGAAGCCCTGCTGAACTATCTGGATCAGCACCTGCTGATGATTCGCGAAGACGAGCCCAGCGTTGAAGAAGTTGCTGGCCAACTCGCCTAATATCTTAAAACCCTAGCTTTGTACGACAGCTTTCCCCCGGCCCGCGATGATTGCGGGCTTTTTTGTGCCTGCGTAAGGCACGGTATTCAGGAAATCGGTATTCGGGAAATCAGGTTCGCCGGAACGGCGGTAACGAGTCCAGCAACAACTGACCGTATCGATGTGAGGTCAGTCGCTTATCGAGAATACTGACCCGCCCCTGATCCGTCTCTTTACGAATCAATCGACCACAGGCCTGAATTAAGCGAATGGACGCCGCAGGTAGCGTCAGCTCCATAAACGGATTACGCCCACGACTTTCCATCCATTCCGAGATGGCAGACTGAATCGGATCGTCTGGAACAGCAAACGGGATTTTCACAATGACCACGTGCGTTACGTATTCGCCGGGTAAGTCGATACCCTCGGCAAACGAGGCGAGGCCGAAAATCACATTGCCCTTCCCTTCATCAATCCGTTGCTTATGGCGACGGACAATTTCGGCTTTAGGCAGAAAACCCTGGCACAACAGATGGTCGTACCAATCGCTGATAAAGTGATCGCGTGTCGCTTCAAGCTGCGCGCGAGATGAAAACAGTACCAGCGTGGCCTCTTCCGTATTCACCGCATCAGCCAACCAATCGATAACATCACTTTGGAACGTTTCACTTTTCGGGTCAGACGCCAACTGAACAACGGATAACTCCCCCAATTCAGGGTAGTTAAACGGGCTGGCAACCCTTTCGTAGGTCGCCCAGTCTGGCAGGCCGGCTTCCCACTGCAGCGTGTGAAAGCTATTCAGCGCCGTCAAGGTTGCCGACGTCACCACTGCACCGTAACAGCGATTCCAGAGCGTGCGTCGCAACTGGGCCGCCACCGAAATAGGCGACGCCGACATGATGATGTCCCAATCATCGCCATACGGGGTGCGTGCCAACCAGCGTGCTACCGGCAACTCCCCCTCCGCTTCTTCGGCGGCGAGCCATGACAGGGCCTCACACAGCTCTTCTGCTTTGGCCAGCATAATGCCAATGGGCGCTTGCCATTGCTCTGCGGTATCACGGGCAAAATCGCCCGTTTCGTTGGGATCGAGCGACTTCTGTAGCGCGTCGTTCAACTTATCAAGGGTCTGCACGACCGGCTGCGCCGGTGCCTTCATGTTCGTTAGCAAATCACGGAATGCCTCGGGAGCGCGACCGAACTCAAAGCGCAGCCGCTCCTGATCTCCCAGCAGGTCCATGACCAGTGGCCAGACGAGGCTCATGTTCTGAGACAGCGCCTGCAGGTGCTCTGGCATTTCTCGCAACGAGTGCATCAGACTCTGAGGAATACCGGCATCGGCGACAAACTGCTCGATCAGTTTTTCCAGCTGTTTCAGCATCTGTCGCGTCGCACGTACACCCAGGCTTAAGCGGAAGTGGTTTAACGCTTTGTCGGCCAGATGGTGGCCTTCGTCGAATACGTAAATCGTCTTCTCAGGCCCAGGGAGTACCGCACCACCGCCCAGTGAGAGGTCGGCCAGCACAAGATCGTGGTTGGCGACGATGATGTCGGCGTTTTCCATATCCGCCCGAGCTTTGTAAAAGGCGCAATTCTGAAAATGCGGGCAGCGTCGATTGGAACATTCACGGTGCGTTGCCGTCAGGTGACTCCACTGACGTGCGTCGATTTCGTCGGGCCAGCGGTCGCGATCACCGTCCCACTCGCCGGAACCGTACTGCTGCAGCATGGTCTCGTAGAGTTCGCGGTCGGCCTCTTCAGGAGTCTGCTCAAACAGATCGACCGTCGACAGAATTCCGGACAGTTGCTGCAATGACTTGTCTAACTTAGTCAGGCACAAATAGCGCCCGCGACCTTTGGCAAGTGCAAAATTAAAGGGCAACGACAGGTGCTTTTTCAGCGCGGGTAAATCTTTATCAAGAATCTGCTCTTGTAGGGCAACGGTCGCTGTCGATACCAGTAATTTCTTCTCGCGCTCAATCGCAACGGGGAGCGCTGCAATCAGGTAGGCCAGCGTTTTGCCTGTCCCGGTGCCAGCTTCGACCACGGCGATGCCTGCCTCATTGTCACGTTCGCCTTTCTCACCCTCTCGCACCGCACCCAGTGCTTTGGCGATTTCGGCAATCATAACCCTCTGGCCGTAACGCGGGCGCAACGACATGGCGGCAATAGCCTCTCGGTACAGCCCCTGAATACGTTCTTTGGTTTCTTTACCCAGCATCAGCGTGCCTGCCACCCGTGACTGCGACCTACGACGACTGGCCAACCCTGAACATCCAGAGTAATCCCATCGCGGGTGATTTCTTTGAGAATAATCCCATCCCGAATCGGCTCACCTTCACGCCAGAGGCGATCATTCATTACGACCGAGCGTTTGTCGGGCACCGAACTGTAGGTGTGGCCGGTAATCGTGAGCGTGGGAATAGACTTCAGCGCTTGCAGAGGTGGTGTACTTATCTCACTTTGTTGGACGTCAGCCGTTGTCGTTTTTACCTTCGCTTGAGCCACTCTCTCCTTAGCTTCTGCCCCCTCTGCTTCTTTCCCCTTGGTTTCTCTCCCCTCTGCTAATTGGGGCGCAGGAGCAAGGGTAAGCTGCGCTTCAGAACGGGTAACGCCAGTTTTATCCGAGGTGCGTTTCGTCATCTCTAATAGGTTGGGCTGAGTATTTTGGGCGGCCGAATCTGACGTGCTAAACGGCATACGCTCCCACCACAAAAGCAGTACAAGGAGTATGAGCAAAACAACCAGTACCGCCATTACCCAACGTAATCCGTTGGAGTCTGCCGTTTTACTTGCCGGTAAGATTCTATCCGAACCCCTTGTTGCAGAACCCGGCGCCAGACCAACCGTGCTAGCACCCAACCCGACCGTTCGGTTTGCATAGTTACTTCGGCGAGAGCTAGAGGAGGACTCAGCTTGGATGTCGTTTGAGACGTTACGGTTTGTCTGATCCGCATCGCGCTGAGCCCGTTCGGCCTCAGATTTTTTCAGGGCATCAAGAATATAAGACACTATTCTGCACTCGCCTGCAGATACATCAGTGTTTTCGGACCAATAATACGATCGGCTTTTAAGCCCTGAGTAATCTGAAACTCAGCGACCGCTTGTTCCAGTAGAGGGTCGTAGAAGTCCGGATCCGCTGCGACGGTGACACCGCCCGGGCCAATGCTGGTCCAATCCTGATTCCAGGTAATACCCAGCTCTGAACGCACCCAACGAACAACTGGCGAGGTTTGTCCCGGTTTTAACGGCGATTGGTAAGAGACTGGCGGACGCCAATGCACCAACGCCTCGCCCGCATAACCGCCTTGATACTCGGCCAGGGCCTGCCAACGACCGTCAATGAGGCGCACCACACTGTTTTGACCAATCGCCTTGAGTTCGCTGATCGCCCAGTCTGAGCGAACGCATACTGCGCCAGCTTCATCACATGGGTCTCCCTGAATATTCAGGCTGTCAGCCAGTACCTGATTAGGATCGGTTTCATCCACACTGCGCAGCGCGTCTTTCACCGCACCCTGTACCGCACTCAAACCGCTCGTCAGCGTAGAATCTGAAGACGATGTATTCGTTGCCGAAAATAGCCAGCCCACCATCACGGCGACCATGAAAAAACCTGCAACCATCGCTGCTTTTGGCCACCATTGAGTTTCGGTTGCTAACTGACCCAACGGGTAAGAACGACGCGACTTGGCAGGTTTGTAGGGTTCGCCGAGCACCTCGGTAACCGCTTGACGCGCAATCGCCCGGGTTACGTGCGTGCTTTCCGTCGCATAGGCACCCAATAAAGCACGATCCGCAATGCTGTTGATCAGCCTTGGCGTCCCTTGGCTGGCGCGCCAAATGTCCGTGATCGCCTGCGCATCAAAGAGCGCCACCTCACTGCCCGCACATGACAAACGATGATTGAGATACGCAGCGACCTGATCGCGGGTCAATAAATTCAGGTGATATCGGGTGGTGATGCGCTGATTCAGTTGGCGTAAATCATGGCGGGCTAACACATCACGCAGCTCTGGCTGACCAACCAAAACCAGCGTCAGCAGCTTTTCGCGATGAGTCTCCAGATTGGTCAACAGACGAATCTGCTCCAGCAATGCCGGCGGCATGGCCTGGGCTTCATCAATCACGCATATCACACGCTGATGACGGCTGTAGAAATCGAGCAAAGCTTGATTAATGACGCTGTACAGCTCTCGAAGTGAGGCGTCTTCTGGATAAGCGATACGCAAGTCATCACACAGGCTCTGCATGAGCTCCAATGGTGATAACTGAGGGTTGAAGATGTAAGCAATATGGTCGCCTTCTGGCACCGACTCCATCAACGCACGACACAGAGTGGTTTTACCGGTGCCTACTTCGCCGGTCAGGCAAATCAGACCGCCCTGATCGGTCAGAGCGTAACTCAGGTGCGCCAGCGCCTCCTGATGACCCGGTGACGGGTACAGAAAGTCTGGATCAGGAGAAATAGTAAAGGGCAGCTTCGTTAGCCCGAAGTACTCAAGGTACATGCGCACACCTATGTCATTAGCGTTCGCATGATACCGGATTTACCGTCACGCAGAAATGACTCGCAGTGCGTCGTGCAATACGAGAAACAGGTTAAAAGGAATAAGAAAACCCGGCGGCTATACGCGCATCACGCGCCTGATCCGGATTCCAGTGATCTACCAGATACGTCAAATGACCAAACCGATGTGCAACGGCAAGTCCCAACTGACGTTGAGTCGACACCAGCGGCGTCAACGCCAGCCCCCGCCACTGAAACTGACGTCCAACCGTCAGGTTAACGTATTCACGATACCAAGCGAGATCGGCCTGCCAGCCCTGCGGCAAATGCTGCGCCGACAAGCGTAACGACGGCTGAATTTGCGTAGTAAACGGCTTAGGGTTATCGTCCCCGCCGGCCGCGGCGCCATTACTGGCACATACGGGGTCCGCCACCTCGCCAACCTCCGCACAGATCTGACGATGGGCAGAGTTAAACATATCGAAGTGATTCCAGGCATCGCGCACGCGAGCTTTAAGATGCCAGGACTCCGACACAGCCCACTCTCCGGCCAGATGCAGCGCATAGCCAAACCACTGAGTGGATGCATTTCCCTGTGGGTCCTGATATTCCGGCAACGTCCCAAAGGATGGAAAGCGATACTCATCGAAGTAGTAACTAAGCCCTGCGGACAAATTCGTACCATCGCCCTCAAAGCTGCGCCCAGTGAATTCACCAAACTGATAATGCAGTAGCTTATAAAGGGTGAAACTCGGCGTTACTGACCAACGCTGACCGGAAAACTCATACCCAACACCAATGCCTTTAGCTTCAAACGATTCGGCAATTAAGGACAAATCCTGCGTGCCAGCGGATTCCTGCCCAAACTCAGCATCCAGATAGACATCCACCGTGTCAGGAGAAAAGCGCAGAGAATAAAACCAGCGTCGCTCCGCCATTAACTGCACCTTATTGTAATCAGCCACCAATTGCAGGCGCCCATCAGCGTAGGCAAATTCTCCGCGCTGAGCACTCTCCTCCCAGCCGTTAATCATCTGAGCAATGGGGACAGGCTCTGAGGTTGCCTCCAACTCAAGCGTGAGTGAGATATTAGCGTGGGAATTTCCAGCACCGTCGGCGGAATAGACGGTGCTCCCAGGCATGGTCTGCGCTGAAGTACTTGTTGAAACTTGAGCGCCTGCCTGCTCGTTATCAACCGCAACACTTTCAGCGGTAACCAACAGGGCAAGCACCAACGTCGATGTGCGTAAAATCGCAAGCCAGGCAACACGGCCCGGCTGTCGACGAAGTGGCTCAGGAGCCACCCAGCACCATCCAACTGCCATCAACAAATCGCGCAACAAACACGTCTGGGCGCTCTTCACGAATGGTGGCTAACAAGGCACCACGGAAGGTTAAGTAAGCTACGGCGTCGCAGTCGCCATTCGACGACAGCTTGTCACGATCGTTTAGGCCGCAGGCTGTTTCAGCGTCACCCTGCAGATACTCAGAACGAGAGACGATATTAGTGAGAATAGACTGCTCACGACCACCTAAATTAATGCCACTGCGATAGATATTCAGCGTGCCGAGCTCGACCTCAATGGTCTCCTCACCAGAAAGTTGCTCTTCGGTAACATCGTACTCAAAGAAGAAGCCCTGGGCATCAGCACCAATCGCAACACCAAGTAACTCGGAAGCATCATCCAACTCATCGTCGGGTGCGTAGGCGTAACCCATAGAGGTCGAATAAATATCATCCACGCGACGCTGCATCGTAAATTCGAGCAATACCGGAATCAACTTTTCTTCAACGATCATATTGCTGGTCAAGGTGAGATCGAGGCGGTCAATCCCCAGCTTAATCGCTGACTCAAATTGCCCAGTAAACGGCCCATAAAGGGTTCCGGAAGTCATCTGATTAAAGCTACCATCGGGATTTACAATGTCCTGCCCGGTCTCAGACAAGTCGATGACATAGGTTCCGTTCGACGGCACATCGTAGGTAGTAAGAATCCCGGAATCAAAGTTGCCTTCAATTAATGAATCCAACGACACGTTTCCAGCAAGCTTTAACGGCTCAGAGCACGTACCAATGACTTCACGCTCTTCAATCACCGCATTTTTACTGACCTGACATGACTGGGATTGCGTTGTATTGGTCTGGGCGTTGTAGGGGTAAATACGAATACGCGTGATGGTATCGTTGTAGTCTAATTCCTGATCGAAGATATCCACCACAACACCGGTCGATAAAGTCTCGGTACCACGGTAGAGGGAGGTGACCATCTCAGGAATAGTCGCCACGGAGCCTGAAGACTCGTTGAAGAACTGATCTGCCGACGGCCACTTCTGCTCTGGGTAGAAGAAGGCCGATCCTGTGCTTCGAATCTGAGAAATAATCGCACTGCGAGTATCCGTTTCGGTGGCAACCGAACGCAGCCACAGTACCACGGTCACCGGGTTGTAGCGTAACTCTGACGTGGCGTAGGGGTTTTCAACGCCGGCGAGGTTGGCCTCAAATAGGATGGAAAAGTCGTGTACGCCACTGTCATCGCCTACGTCGGATAAGGTTCCTGTGAAATCAAGCAGCGGCCAAACTACGGCAATCTGAACAGGCTCTACATCACTTCGACGCGGAATCGCCGCATATTCCTGCTCATAGTACAAACGAACAAATGGCTGTTGAACAACGGTACCGTCAGAAATAGTATCCTCTTTCCAGGAATACGTTCTGCCATTTTGATTAAGTGAGTTAAGCGTTTCGTCAATTACAAAATCAAACTGCTCAAACGTCGACGCGTCTTCCGCTCCCTGAGGCTGAAGCAGTAGAGTTAACGACGAGTCGATCGTCACGGAACGAGCTGCTTTATCGACAACAACATCACCCGAGGATGTCACACACGTATCCGGAGCGTTCTCACATTCAATCAATAAATCTGCGGCGTCTAATAAGCGTGGCAGTACACCGTTGGAACCAACCAACTCCTCACTGACATCACTGAACAGTGTTTCATGGACGTCGTAGTAGGTGTTCATGCGACGAGCATGATCCGGGTCGACAAAACTGGACTCATCGGGATTTTCTGCCCAGAAATTATCAATCGCGACCGTCAAGTCAGTGATAAATTCTTTCGCCGTATCAATGTTGCTTTGCCAGTTCGCCAACGACTCCGGAACATCCACATCAACGTTGGTGCGCTCGTCTTCAACTAGAGCAAGGCTTCGAGCGCGTAACTGCACCAATGCAGCCGTTGCCTCGGACGGGACCTGAGCTCCCGCAGACTGAAAGCGATCTATATTCGCCGACAACAGATACACTGCGGCATCGTAAATCTGAGCCAACGACACCCCCGTTGCTGGCGTGCCCTTCTGCAAGAGCTGACCCTGATTGTCAATCAGATCCCCGGTAATCTCTGTGAGCATTGCCATGTACTCCTGATCGGAGTTTTCCGCCAGCTCGGGCAACGCGGCAACCAATGCGCCATAATAAATCGATGCCTGAAACTGCCCACTGGTTAAATCCACAGACGTCGTAATCTGACTAGGGCTAATGGGTATCACAGAAATCACGTCACTGACGCCGAACATCTCAGAGATATGACGGTTGGATAGCTCAATGCTGTATTCGTTATAGGCACCGGTTTTTGCAGTATCCACTGCCTCACTGATGTCATCACGCAGAGCGACGCCGTTGACGTTCTGTATCGCATCAATGTACACCGTTCGAGCCAGACTGGCGGCCAGGTCCGTGATCCAATTAATGTTGATCTGCATGCCGTCGGATATTTCGCCAACACCCGCTCGAATATCAAGACCATCCGGAATATTGATATAAGACTTGTAAGCAAGAGATCGACAACCGCTTGGGTCCTCGCAGCGATAGCCCACAACGCCATTGTCATCCGTTGCGATGAACACTCGAGTGGCGCCGACGGTTAAATTATCAAGCACCAGATCGTAATCGCCTTCCTCGTCTGACTGACTCGCTTCACCGTCAAACACAACATCACCGTTGTCGTTCGTTACCCGAACCGGGCCACCCTCAAGGTTAATCGGTGTTGCGCTGACACGACCAGCAAGAATGGCCGCGCCCACCCGACCCGAGACGTCGGTAATTTCTTCGGTTTCAATCGTGCGGGTGGTGCTGGAGTTGCCGGTGCAGGCGCTAAGTAAAATTGCTGCGCTCAGCGCTGTCATTATTCTTATGGTCATGCTGACGTCCCGAGTACGTGAGTCTGTATTCTATGGCTGGTAGACCACCAGAATAGCGAACGGATCGTTGTTTTACTGCCCCCTTACACGAAAAAACCCGGCCGAGGCCGGGTTTTTTACAGTGCTTGACGCTATTACTGAGCTTTGAACTTCAGGCGGTAAGCGTGCAGCAGTGGTTCGGTGTAACCACTTGGCTGCTCTTTGCCTTTGAAGATCAGATCAGACGCTGCCTGGAAGGCAATACCATCGAAGCCAGGAGCCATGTTGATGTACGCCGCATCGCCTGCGTTCTGACCATCAACGATCGCTGCCATGCGCTTCAGGCTGTCTTCAACCTGTTCGCGAGTACAGATACCGTGCTCCAACCAGTTAGCAACGTGCTGAGAAGAGATACGCAGAGTTGCGCGGTCTTCCATCAGACCAACGTTGTTGATGTCTGGCACTTTAGAACAACCAACGCCCTGATCAACCCAGCGAACAACGTAACCCAGGATACCCTGACAGTTGTTGTCGATTTCTTTCTGAATCTGCTCTGGCGTCAGTGCAGCGGCTTCTTCAGCCGTCATCAGAGGAATAGTCAGAATGCCGTCTACATCAGCGTGTTCGCGGTTTTTCAGTTCGTTCTGAACCGCAAATACGTCTACCTGATGGTAGTGCATAGCGTGCAGAGCTGCGGCAGTCGGAGATGGAACCCATGCGGTGTTCGCACCAGACTTAGGATGGCCGATCTTCTGCTCCATCATCATGCCCATTTCATCTGGGATAGGCCACATGCCTTTACCGATCTGTGAACGACCCTGCAGACCAGTTTCAAGGCCCACATCTACGTTCCAGTTTTCGTAGGTGTTGATCCACAGCTGCTGCTTCATGATGGTCTTAGGTACGAATGGACCTGCCAGCATAGACGTGTGGATTTCGTCACCAGTACGGTCAAGGAAGCCAGTGTTGATGAATACAACACGGTCTTTCGCAGAACGGATACATTCTTTCAGGTTAACGGTGGTACGACGCTCTTCGTCCATGATGCCCATCTTCATAGTGAAGCGTGGCAGACCCAGCGCATCTTCAATACGACCGAACAGTTCGTTAGCGAATGCCACTTCTTCTGGACCGTGCATCTTAGGCTTAACGATGTTGACAGAACCGGTAGTCGAGTTCTGGAACGGAGAGTTACCCTTCAGATCGTGCATAGCGATCAGAGTAGTCATCATGCCGTCCATGATGCCTTCTGGGATCTCACTGCCGTCAGCCAGCAGGATCGCAGGGTTAGTCATCAGGTGACCAACGTTACGAACGAACAGCATTGAGCGACCTTTCAGCTTAACGGTGTCACCGTTCAGGCCAGTGTACTCACGATCTGGGTTCATAGTACGAGTGAAGGTTTTGCCGCCTTTGGTCACTTCTTCAGCCAGGTCGCCTTTCATCAGGCCCAGCCAGTTACCGTAGGTCACAACTTTGTCAGCCGCGTCTACTGCAGCAACAGAGTCTTCGCAGTCCATAATGGTGGTCAGAGCCGCTTCCATCAGAACGTCTTTAACGCCTGCAGCGTCGGTAGAACCGATTGGGCTGGTTGCGTCGATCTGAATTTCGAAGTGCAGGCCGTTGTTAACCAGCAATACCGCCGTTGGAGCGGCTGCGTCACCGTTGAAACCAACCAGCTGAGCTTCGTCTTTCAGGCCAGTGGTGCTGCCGTCTTTCAGAGTAACA
>Ga0255776_10002641_pt1 | contig 19846 bp, 16 predicted proteins | sample 071ome_19_FD_179974 | JGI IMG/M metagenome (GOLD analysis project Ga0255776, IMG submission 179974) | Coastal salt marsh microbial communities from the Groves Creek Marsh, Skidaway Island, Georgia - 071413AT metaG (version 2) | ecosystem: Environmental > Aquatic > Marine > Intertidal zone >... | reverse complement strand
TAAGCAGTGAGCGGACCGCATCGATTCCCTCTGCTTTCCAGAGCCGGCGAACATCTCCGAGATCCCAGCACCCAGTGGCCCGCATCGAGACACCTTTGGGTCCTGATCGGCGAAGTTCCCCTCGCACGATGATGAGCCAGGAGCTGAACAAGGTCGCCGAGTAGTGCTCTTGGACGTCATCGAAGAATGCGGCGTCGATCGGACCCGTGGAATCGTCGAGCGTCACGAAGATGACGCGTCGACCACTGCGTACCGGTGGACTTTGGATCGCGACTTTGACCCCGGCGACCCACACGGTGCTACCGGATCTCTGCTTGAGCAGATCACGCGACGCAACAGCTCGAATCTCAGCAAGCAGGTCTTTATAGAAGTCGATGACGTGCGCACTGACATCCAGACCCAGGACCGACATCTCCGCCCGCACCCGATCGCTTGCCTTCATGTCCGGCAGCCCGGTGGCCGGCACGTACTCGGCCGCCGATCCAAGGAGATCCAAGGACAACTGCGCGTCAATATTCGCTGAACCGGCGTGCCGATCGATGTCGGCGAGCTGCAACAGCAGGTCGCGTCGTGTTGTCGGTGCTGGATGCAAGGCATCGAATGCACCGGTAATGATCAGGTTCTCCGCGGTGGGACGAGAAAGACCGGCCCGACGCACGGCATCGGCAAGGGAAGAGAACGGACGACGACGCACCAACGCCTGAACCTCCTCATCGCTGATGCCTGATACCTCCGTCAACGGGATGCGAATCGCCGCTCCCTCATCTCCCTCCACGCGATACACGTCCTCGGATGCGTTCACATCGATCCCTCGGACGGCGATCCCGTGCACCCGTGCGTCGTCGAGCAGTAACCGCTTGGGATACATCCCCGGATCGTGCGTGAGCACTCCTGCGTAGAACGCCGCTGGATGGTGCGTCTTCAACCATGCCGATTGATACGTAGGTAGCGCGAAGGCTGCAGCGTGCGCTTTGCAAAAACCGAAAGACGCGAATGCACGCAGGATCTCCCACACTCGGTCCACGCTGGGGACGTCGTAACCGTGGTTGATCGCCGTGGGATAGAACCACGCCCGAACATCGTCCTGTCCCTCCGGGGAACCCATACTCCGCCTGCATTCATCCGCCTCGGCAAGCGAACACCCCGTCATGGTCGCGATGATGCGCAGTACCTGCTCGTGGAAGACCACCACTCCGTAGGTTTCACGCAAAATCGGCTCCAGATCCGGATGCGGATACTCCGGCGCTCGCCACCCCTGACGGGCCATGAGGAACGGCGTAACCATGTCGGACTTCACCGGCCCTGGCCGGAACAGCGAGATGTCGATGATGAGGTCGGAGAATCGATCCGGCGCGAACTTGCCCAGCAGTTCACGCTGACCCGGTGATTCGATCTGGAAGCACCCCAGAGTCTTCGTCGAGCGAATCAACTCGAAGGTCTGCGGATCATCGAGCCGATCGCTGTCAAGATCGATGCACTCACCCGAGCTGCGTTCGACCTCGCAGACCGCGTGCGCGATGGCCGATTGCATCCGAACCCCGAGCACATCGAGTTTGAGTAGTCCCATGTGTTCGACATCGTGCTTGTCGAAGTGACTCATGTGGTATCCCGCTGCACTGTCCTCGACCGGGGTGCGATCGAGAAGCGTGGTGTCCGACAGGACCACTCCGCACGGATGCATGGCGATGCTCCGAGGGAGTCCGTCGAGTCCTTCGACGAGATCGAAGAAATGATCGAGATGGCCACCGTGAGCCATACGACCCAAGTGCGAGTTTCGGAGTTCGGGTAGATCGCTTAGTGCACTCCTCGCCTGCCGCGCACGCACATGCGGGAAAGCTTTGGCGAAAGCATCGACCTCCCCTGCATCCATTCCGAGCGCCGCACCGACATCGCGGACAGCATGGCGAACCCGATAGGTCTCCATCATCGACACGCTCGCCACTCGATCGTCGCCAAAGCGATCACGAATGAGGTCGTAGACCTCCAGCCGTCGCGCCGACTCGACGTCGATGTCGATATCCGGTAGTACTCGACGCAGGGGCGACAGGAATCGCTCCATCAATAGACCGTGCCGGATCGGATCCACCCCACTGATACCTAGGAGATGGGTGACGAGGCTGCCTGCACCTGAACCACGAGCCGCGACCCGGATGCCCTCGGCACGCACCATGTCCACGACCTCCGCGACGGTGAGGAAATACCCGGAGAAACCCAGTCCGACGATGGTGCGGAGTTCGGCTTCGAGCCGGTGTTCGGCATCGTGCCGCTCGGATCCGGTGTAGCGGTCAGGCAGCGCGCGTAGACACCGTTGTCGCAATAAAGCATCGGCTTCACCGGCGGGGTCGATGCTCGACCGCCCCAACAGCACGTCGAGTTCGGGGACGAACACCTCGCCGAGGCCGAGGTCACGGCCGGGATCCAGCGCGCAGTACTGCGCCAGATGCCAGGTGTCTTCCAAGAGGCGTCGGCCACCCCGCTCGCTTTGACTTCCTGACGAGTGCGCGATCTCAGCGGCGATCTCAGCCATTTCCTGTCCCGATTTCAGGTACGCGTGGGGCTCGCCCTGACGCTCGAGGCGCGGTGAGCTCAACGGCACGAGCAGTCGGGATGCATCCAGCACCTCGGCGACTCCGGCGTTCTCGGGGCGGGCGTATCGCACCGCGTTGGTGAGGATTGCCGGCATCTTCTGTTGCCGCGCCCACCCGAGCATTCGTGCTGCCGCCGCTGTGGAATAGCGGTGGCGTCGACGCACCGGAAAGCCTTGACGTCGGTGCGAGGTGATCCCGAGCGCGAGATACCGGTCGAAAATCGCCCGCCATGGACGCGCGGCAGCTTCGGCGAGAACGGGACGGTCGGCACACAGGTACCGACCGACTTCGGAATCGGCGCCGAGGATGGCCACCAGCCCCTCGCTGTGGTCTCGAAGTGCCGACCATGGAACCCACGGCTCACCACGGACGGTCTGTTCACCGGTGTGAGCGGTACTGACGATCCGACACAACGACGCCCAACCCCTAGCCCCGGTGGCGATCAGGAGAACCCGCGGACGGGTTTCGTCGATCCAGCTACCGCCGCGCGCCGGGGTCTTAGCCCGCACATCGGGATGCACCCGCACGGGCTGGGTCGATTCGACCGCGATGTCCACACCGAGCACCGGCCGCATTCCGAGACGGGAACATTCACGTGCCCACCGGACCGCCGCGTACAGGCCGTCTCGATCGGTGAGCGCGATGATCGACTGATCGAGTTCGGCTGCCCGCTGCACGAGGGCTTCCGGCAGCGTGGCTCCGTAGCGCAGTGAGTGACTCGACGCTACGTGCAGATGGGCGAACGGTGGTGTGCCAGCACCCACGCCTAACCGACGGCGCGCAGACGCAACTCGAGCGCCGGCTGATGGGCCAACTCGAGCACGTCACACACCCGGGCGAGGAATGTCTGGGCATCGCGGACGAGATCATCCGCCGCACGGGCACTGACACACGGAATACCGGCCTCGGCAGCCGCCCTGGTCTGCGCACCTGCAGCGAAGAAATCCGCCCACTCCGACAATGGCGGGCAGACCTCGCGCAACACCACCCATGCGCTGCGCACCCGATGACGAGTCGCACGACTATCCGAACGACCACCCCGTGATTCACGCGATTGCGGGGCCACCACGGCGATCACCGCGGCCGCGGCACGTAACGCGGCCAAGTGCGCCGCGGCGTAACGCTCGTGCGGGGTATCGGCCAGTGCCGCGCGCGCAAGGCTGCGCTGGGCACCGTGGATCAAATCATCGGCAGCGACGGGAGCGATCTGAGCATCGTCGACGTGGGTCGAGTTCATCGCGAGGGTCCTTTCTTGTTTCCGGGTATCGGAGTGCTGGTGTGCTCGACCCTGTTTCTCGACCCAACTATTCGACCCAACTATTCGACCCTGCTACCTGCGCAAAACGAGCCCCGGCCGCTGGGGCTGGGGTCGAGGCAACCCCAGCGGCCTACGGGCCCGCTTCGTCGAGTTCCGAGGAACTCCACCCCAGCCGCGAATCCGGGGTGCTTGGTTCGATGAGGCAGGTGATCGAGCAGCCACCCTGGGCGAGTACCCCGGAAGGCTATTCGAACACTTGTTCGAACCAGATCGAACGGTAAACCCGACCCCTGACACCCGTCAACCCCTCCCCCTTTTTCCCACACTCCGGGGAGTCGACGGTGTTTCCCCCGCTATCGGCCGAGAACCAGCTTTTTCTCCCACTTATGGCCCCACGTGCGAGAGGGAACCCCATCAGGCAGGCTCGTCGTCGTACGTTTTTTGTTCTGACTGTTCCCGCTCTAATGAGGTGTTTTCCATGGCTGCCACACCAGCCGACCTGCTAACCGACAACCGAATCGCCGACTTCTGCCTCCTCCACCCCCGTTGGAATCGTGAGCGGAACCGTGACGGCGACGCCCTGGTCGCCGAGATCACGGCCAAGACCTTCCTCCAGGGAATCGACTACGTCACCAAGGTGGCCAACGCCGCCGAGGAGATGGATCACCACCCCGACATCGACATCCGCTGGCGCACCCTGACTTTCCGGCTATCGACCCACTCCGCCGGCGGGATCACCGATCTAGACACCACCCTCGCCGAGCGGATCGACATGATCGTCGATCTGTTGCCCTAGCGAGCCGGGCACGCTTCGCCGCTAGCCTGCCGGGCGTGAGCGAGTACACCGAACAGCAGTCCGTCATCGTCGTCCGCGAGACCCTGAAGCGGCTCGGTGCCCGCGGCGAGGTCCGCCGGCTCGACGACAGCGCGCGCACCGCGAAGGAAGCAGCCGATGCGCTGGGCATCGAGGTCGGTCAGATCGCCAGCTCGCTGATCTTCCTCGCCGATGGCGAACCGGTCCTCGTGATCGCCTCCGGAGGTCACCGAGTCGACACCATGATGCTCTCGGCCATCCTTGATGGCGCCGAGATCACCAAGGCCAACGCCGACGACGTCCGCGCCGCCACCGGGTTCGCGATCGGTGGCGTGGCTCCGGTGGGGCATCCCGAACCGCTACGCACCATCGTGGACATCGCGCTGTCGCGTTACGACGAGGTCTGGGCAGCCGGTGGTCATCCGCACTTCGTGTTCCCCACCAGCTACGACGAACTGTTGCGCATCACCGCCGGTGAGGCCGCCGAAGTCGGCGGATGAGGGCCACCACTAATTCACGACTCGGACTCGGCCAGTTCCTTCAACCGCACCAAGGACTTCACGATCGCCTTCTGGTTGTGCTCATAGGCGTTCATGAGCTTCAACGCCGGTGGGAACCGGGCGGTGGAACCATCGAAGGTCTCGGTGACCTCGGTGGTGTTCTCATCGATGGCTCGAAGTTCGTAGCGCCAGCGGTGGTGCCCGGGATGGCACCAGGCGATCAGCGTCGGATCGCTGAACTCCACCACGGTGTTCTTGATCTTGTAGGGGAAGCCCATCTTCATGTCCATGCCGAACTTCGCGCCCTCACTCAAGCGATGCGGGCCGGTGAAGCCTTTCCTCACCGTGCCCGATCCATCGAACTCCGGATGCCGGTAGGGATTAGCGATGATGTCGAAGACCTTCGCCGCTGGGGCATCGATCACGATGCGTCCTGCGCGGCGGTACTTGTGACCGGTGTCGACGATGTCTGCCCGCACGCTCATAACCCAACAGTAGAAGCAACCTGACTCTCGAGCACCTCGACGAACTCGTCGACGACGGCCTCGTGTTCAGGCTTCATCAACACGCTTCGCAGAATGCGCGCCCGCGACTGATGACCGGTGAGCGCGATGCCACGACGTTCAAGATCATTCATCGACATCGAGTACGTGGCGACGTGCCACTGGTCGGCGCGATTGCACCGGGCGAGATTGTCGAAGATGCCGGCGGAGTCCGCGTCGACAGTTGCCACGTCCGTTGCGCGCGTGAGGTAGCCGACGATGTCCAACTCGGGCACCTGGGCCGATCGGAGCGAATCGGAGGCCTCCAGCCGTTCGTGCATGCGGCGGGCTGCGCGAAGGCCGGGGCGAAGGACCCGGCCTAGGCCCTCTCTTGTGAGCGGAAAGACTTCCGTCGTAAGCCAAAAGGCGGCGGCCGAGGCGCCCGCCCGTGAACACTCCAGGGATATCTCACCCAGGTGGAGTTCGTCGCTGGAGAAGTACGTGTATGGCGAATCGTGTTGGTAGTGCGTACCCACAGCTGGGTCGGCGAATAGCACCGCCCCGCATCCATACGGCTGCAGTCCGTGCTTGTGCGGATCGACCACCACGGAGTCGGCGTCACTGATCGCCGCGAAGTGGCACGATGCGATGCCGTCGTCGGAGTCGTCGGCGACGAGAGCGAAGAAGCCACCGTACGCAGCGTCCACATGCACGCGCGCACCAGACGCCCGAGCCAGCGGAATGATGTCCGCGAGCGGATCGATTGCGCCGAGACCAGTGGTCCCCAGCGTTGCCACGACGGTGCCGACTTCGTGCGTCTGGAGAACGGTTTTCAGGTGATCGAGGTCCATCCGACCGGCGTCGTCGACTTCAACTTCGATGCACTCCACACCGAGTACGCGAGACATCCGCGAGTGCGTGTAGTGAGCATCGCGACTCACCGCCACGGCAGCCCCGGGCCGCTCCTCACGGCCGACCCAGAGCGCTTCCAGGTTGGCGATGGTCCCGCTCGACGTCAAATGCCCGAGGTGTCCTTCGAAGCCGAACATCGTCGCTAGCCGCGACACCGCTTCCTTCTCCATCGCTGCTGTCGCCGGCCCGCCATCGAGAGCGTGATTATTCGGGTTAATCAGCATCGTCGCGACGTACCCGACGACAGCCACCGGGTGCGGTGGCTTGAGCATCTGGCCGACGTAGTGCGGATGGAAGAACGGGTACTGATTCCCTGTCAATCGATCGAGGAAACCGTCAAGGTGACGCTCCCACTGAACCGGGTTAACAGCGAGTTCGGACGCCGGCTCGAAGTGCCCGAAGGATTCCTGCCACGCTTCCACAGCTTCGATCGCAGTGCGGAGCGCGTCGGGTAGGTCGATGCCGAAATCCGACCAATTGCTCGACATGGCGATCACCCTATGCTTGCGAGGCGTGAGCCAACGCGTGTACACCGGACCGCGATCGGAGCCGGGTCGTGGCGGCACGGGTTGGGTTCGCTTCATCCCTTGGGTGTTCGTTGCGCTGACCATCGGTGTCCAAATCGCGTGGGTCCTGGTTCCCGATTCGGCTCGGATCGTCATGACATCCATGTCGGTGACCGTCTTCTTCCTGGCTTCGGTCAGTCACGCCTATCTCAACCGCGGCGTCGCCTGGACGCTCGGTTTCTTTTCCATCACCCTCGCCTTCGGCTGGTTGATCGAGGTGCTGGGAACCACGACGCAATTCCCATTCGGCGAATACGAGTACACCGACGCCCTTGGCATCGCGGTTCTGGGCGTTCCGATCCTGATCCCGATGGCGTGGTCGATGGTCGCCTATCCGATGCTGCTCGCGGTGCAGCGTCTGTCGACCACGAGCCTGGGAGTGGCGATCATCGGCGGCTGGCTGCTGATGTCCTGGGACCTGTTCCTCGATCCGCAGATGGTCGGTGAGGGCTATTGGGACTGGAAGACCATCGGCTGGGAGTTGCCAGGTATCGACGGGATACCGCTGCAGAACTTCCTCGGCTGGTGGCTCGCCGGCATCGTCTTGATGTTCCTGTTGGATCGCCTTCCACGAAAGACGGCCAACGACGCCGCTCCGAACACGCTGTTGCTATGGACCTACGCATCCAACGTCCTCGGGGCTGCCGTCTTCTTCGGCCGTCCGAGCGTGGCCATCTGGGGAGGCATCGCCATGGGCGTAGTCGTGATCCCGTGGGCGTGGCGCCTATGGAGTCAACCCCAGTGGTGAAGCGGCTGGTGCCACTCCTGGCACTCGGAGCCGTTGCCCTGACGGCCCACACGGCGTGGAACCTGCGCAAGTTGCGCCGTCCTGAGCCTTCCGCGACCCCCATCGACGAAGCCATCAGCGTGTTGATCCCGGCACGCAATGAGCAGGATTCACTGACCGATGCGGTTCGAAGCGTTCAGGCGCAAGAGAACGTGGCGAACCTCAGCATCCACGTACTCGATGACGGATCGAGTGACGAAACTGCTGCAATCGCCGATGCCGCTGCAGCAGCCGATCCACGGGTTCGAGTGACCCACGCGCCTGACGCCGACCCACCACCGGGTTGGTTGGGCAAGAACTACGCGTGCGCTCGCCTAGCCGACTCGGCTTCCGACGCCCGCGTGCTCGTCTTCATGGACGCCGATGTCGTCCTGGAAAGCCACGCCGTTAACGCCCTGGTTCACGAATTACGCCGCACGAACTCCACTCTCATCGCGCCCTACCCTCGACAACTCGCTGAGACTTGGCTCGAGCGCCTCGTCCAACCGCTCCTCGCCTGGTCCTGGATGACGACAGTGCCGCTTGGTATGGCCGAGTCTGGCCAATGGGCGTCGATGTCGGTGGCCAATGGACAACTCCTCGCGTTCGATGCCGAGGGTTATCGGCGCATGGGCGGCCACGAATCGGTTCGCTCCGAAGTGATCGAGGATGTCGCGCTGATGCGTCGTGTCCGGGAGGCCGGTGAGCGAGCAATAACGGTGGACGGCTCGTCGCTCGCCACGTGCCGCATGTATCGCACGCCAACCGACCTCATCGACGGCTACACGAAGTCCGCGTGGAACGCATTCGGTGGGCCGGTCGGTTCCCTCGCCGCAAATTCACTTCTCATCGGACTGTACGTAATGCCAGCCGCAGCGGTGCTGACGGGCAACGGTCGCAGTCGCGCCTGGGGACTTATTGGCTACGCAGCCGCCGTGACCGGGCGAATCCTCGTGGCGCGGGACACCGGCGAACGCGTGCTTCCGGACGCTTTCGCTCAACCGTTGTCCATCGTGGCCTTCGCCTCCATCAACGCGCTTTCCTGGTGGCGCCACCTGCGCGGCCAGAACCACTGGAAAGGACGGAGGCTCACCGCATGAGTCGCGTCGTCGTTATCGGAGCAGGCGCCGCCGGACTGGCCACGGCCGCACGCCTCGCGGTCAAGGGTCACCAGGTACAAATCCTCGAACAGTCCGACTCCATCGGCGGGAAACTCGCGACCTACCGCCGAGACGGATTCGCGTTCGACACCGGACCGAGCCTGTTCACCCTGCCGGCGGTCTATCGCGACTTGTTCTTGAAGACTGGGAAAGCGTTCGAAGAAGAGGTCGACCTTCAACCCGTCGAACCGGCCTTCGGGTATCGATTCGCCGACGGCTCATCGGTGACGATGCCTGGGGTCGATCCAGCCCGATGCGCTCGCGCCCTCGGCAACGCCTTCGGTGGGAATACAGAAAGCGAATGGCGCGCCCTGATGGATCGTGCGGGCAAGATGTGGCGACTCACGCGGGAGCCATTCCTCCAATCCCCACTTGAGGGGTGGCGCACCCTGCTGCCTCTGGCCAAGCCCGCCGACATACGAACCATCGCGCCCTGGTCCACACTGCGGGGGCTCGGACGCTCGATGCTTTCCGATCCGCGTGCGGTAACCCTGCTGGATCGCTACGCCACCTACACCGGTTCCGATCCCCGCAAAGCACCGGCGGTGCTTGCGACGGTGCCGTACGTCGAGCAGGAATTCGGTGCCTGGCACCTCGGTGGTGGGCTGGGAACGCTCGCCGATGCCTTGGGCCGCCGATGTGAGGAACGTGGCGTCGAGATTCGAACCGGCGTCAACGTCTCGCAGATCGTGACGAACCAGGCGGGGGTGACTGGTGTCATCGCGGACGGTCAACACATCGCCGCAGATGTGGTCGTAGCAAACGCGGATGCCGGGCAGGTCTACCACCAGTTGCTCGATGATCCCCGCGCCCGTAAACCGGCGCGCGCCATCAATCGCAGCGACGCGAGTTTGGCAGGTTTCGTTCTGCTGCTGGCTGTGCGCGGACGTACGCCCGGCCTGCTCCATCACAACGTCTGGTTTCCCGAGGACTACGACGCCGAGTTCGATTCCATCTTCGGTCGAGGTCCCAAACCAGTAGACGATCCGGCCATCTATGTATGCGCGCCTGATGATCCACAGATGCGTCCCGACGACGATCACGAGTCCTGGTTCATTCTGGTCAATGCGCCAAGGCACGATCCTGCCAACGGGGTCGATTGGAGCAACTCCGAACTCGCTGAGTCATACGCCGACCACATCCTCGCGGTACTCGCCAGGCGCGGCATGGATGTGCGCGATCGCATCCTGTGGCGCGAGATCCGAACTCCGGCTGATCTCGAGGTTTCCGCCCGGGCCCCCGGTGGATCGATCTACGGAACCTCCAGCAACGGCGCCCGCGCCGCATTCGACCGACCGGCGAATAAGTCCGACATCCCCGGGCTATACCTGGTCGGGGGAAGTACTCACCCTGGCGGAGGTCTTCCCCTGATTGGGATGGGGGCGGAGATCACGGCCTCACTCATCGGCCGCGCGTAGCAAGTTTATACGCTCGCTACGCTGGCGTGATGTCCGGCGACACCCCCGACTTGGTTCGGTCCCCCCTGGATGCCGCACGACTCCGGCCCCGTGTGCAGGCCACCATCGACGACGTCCTCGCGCGTCAGGGACAACTCCTCGCATCGGTGAGTTCGGACATGGAACCGCTTGTCTCTGCGCTGCGCGACCTGCTGGCCGGCGGTAAGCGACTGCGACCCGCCTTCGCCTACTGGGGTTGGCGCGGTGCAGCAGGAATGGTCGACGAGGGCAGTGGCCTCGAGCAAGCCGTCGTGCAGGCCGTCACCGGACTCGAATTCCTCCAAGCCTGCGCGCTTATCCACGACGACGTCATGGACGGTTCGGACACCCGACGCGGTCTGCCTGCAGCCCACCGGCGATTCGCCGGTTTGCACCGCGGCGAACAGTGGCTCGGATCACCGGAGTCCTTCGGCGTCGGTGCAGCAATTCTGCTGGGCGACCTGTGCCTCTCGTGGGCCGATGAAGTCTTGCTCACCGCGGATCTCGACAGGGACGCACTACAGCGAGCGAAGCGGATCTACGACGAAATGCGCTCCGAGCTCATGGCCGGTCAGTACCTCGATCTCCTCGAACAAGCCTGCGGCGGCGGTTCGGTCGACCGAGCACTTCAGGTAGTTCGGTACAAGTCCGCGAAGTACACCATCGAGCGCCCGCTACACATCGGCGCGGCCCTAGCCGACGCTTCCGATGAAATCTTCGCCGCCTACAGCGGCTACGGGCTCCCACTCGGTGAGGCCTTCCAACTCCGCGACGACGTCCTCGGAGTGTTCGGCGATCCCGAGCAAACCGGCAAGCCGGCCGGTGACGACCTCCGCGAGGGCAAGCGAACCGTGCTCATCGCCATCGCCCATGAACGGGCCGATGATGCGCAACGCGCCCACCTGCGCTCCCTACTCGGCGACCCCGGTCTGGACGCATCGGGCATCGACACGCTGCGCTCGATCATCGAAGACACCGGTGCGCTTGCAAGCACCGAGCAGATGATCGACGAACTCCTGCAGACGTCGTTGGCCTCGCTCCAGGGAGTCGGCATCGCCGACGATGCCCAGCAGGTTCTCACCGGCCTGGCGTACGCAGCGACGCGCAGAAGCGTCTAAGTCGCGGCAGACTAGAAGACCCGCACCGTTAAGGAGCCCGATGACCCTGCTCGACCAGGCCAGCCGATTCATGCCGTGGACCGGACCGCGCACCGTCGCGGGCCCCACGGACGATGTCGTGATCGTGGGAGCCGGCCTTGCAGGCCTGTCCGCCGCCATGCGACTGGCCGGCGCAGGTCGTTCGGTCACCATCCTCGAACGCGAGTCGATTCCCGGCGGCCGCGCAGGTCAGATCTCCCTGCAGGGTGCTAGCGGCGAATACCGCATCGACACAGGTCCAACCGTCCTGACGATGCCCGACCTCATCGCCGATGCCTTCGACTCCCTCGGCGAGAACATGAACGATTGGCTCGAACTTTCACCTGTTGCCCCGCTCTACCGCTCGTTCTACCCAGACGGCTCCGTGCTCGACGTCCACGCAGACGTCGACGAAATGGCCGAGGAAATCCGCACCGTCATCGGTCCCGACGAGGCGGCCGGCTACCGCCGCTACGTGGACTTCGTCTCCGATCTCTACAAGTACGAGATGAAGGACTTCATCGACCGCAACATCGACTCACCGTTCGATCTGGTCACTCCGGATCTCGCGAAGCTGCTTGCCATCGGGGGCTTCCGCAAGCTCGCCCCCAAGGTCCGCGAGTTCCTGAAGGATCCTCGAACCGAGCGGGTGTACTCCTTCCAGGCTATGTACGCAGGCCTGTCTCCCTACGACGCCTTGGCGATCTACGCCGTCATCGCCTACATGGACTCCGTCGCCGGCGTCTTCTTCCCCAAGGGCGGCATGCACGCGGTGCCGCAGGCGATGGCCGCCGCCGCCGAGAAGCACGGCGTGAAAATCCGTTACGAAGTGAACGTCGAACGCATCGAGACAGTCGGAGATCGCGCAACCGCAGCCATCACCACCGATGGCGAGCGCATCACCGCGGACGCGTTCGTGCTCAACCCCGATCTGCCCGTCGCCTACCGCGATCTGCTCGGTCGCGAGCCGTGGAGCATCCGACGCTTGGACTACTCCCCCTCGTGCTACCTGCTGCTCGCTGGTTCGTCGGCTAGTTACTCCAAGATCGCCCACCACAACATCCACTTCGGCAAGTCATGGAAGGGCGTGTTCGAGGACCTCATCGACCGCAAACAGCTGATGAGCGATCCGAGTCTGCTGGTGACCAATCCGAGTCACTCTGATCCAAGCCTTGCGCCGGACGGCAAGCAGATCTACTACGTCCTTTTCCCCACCCCCAACCTCGATTCACCCATCGACTGGAACCTCACCAAGGACCGTTACCGCGATGAGGTCATCCGCACCCTCGAAGAACGCGGGTACGTCGGCTTCGGCGACGCAATCGAAGTCGAAGACATCACCACCCCGCAGGACTGGGCCGATCGAGGAATGGAGCGCGGCGCTCCGTTCGCCTCAGCGCACTCGTTCCTCCAAACCGGACCCTTCCGACCTGGCAACCTGTGGGGCGAGAACGTGGTCTTCACCGGCTCAGGAACACAGCCGGGGGTCGGTGTTCCGATGGTGCTGGTGTCCGGCCGGCTCGCCGCCGAACGCATCACTGGACCGGACCCCGCTTATCGCTCACGAGCACGCCGCTAACCGCGGTCGTGCCAGGATGCTGCGATGAGTTCTCGGGATCTGAATGCTGCGGGCATCACCGATCCCGCTATGCGCGAGTCGTACGAGATGTGCCGACAACTCAACGCCGCACATGGCAAGACGTACTACCTCGCCACCCTGTTGCTGCCACCAGGCAAGCGCCCGTACGTCCACGCCCTCTACGGCTTCGCCCGCTACGCCGACGAAATCGTCGACGATCTCGCTTCCACCCTCTCCGACCAGGAGAAGGCCGATTGGCTCGGATCCTGGGGGGACGCCTTCCTCGCTGACCTCGACAAGGGTCGCTCTGACGACCCGGTCTGCCGCGCAGTTGTGGACACCGTGCGACGCTGGGAGATCCCCCGCGAATACTTCGAGGCATTTTTGCACTCGATGCGAATGGATCTCACCGTCACCGAGTACCGCACCTACGAGGATCTCTACGAGTATGTCTACGGATCAGCGGCGGTCATCGGCCTGCAGATGGTGCCGATCTTGGAACCGTCCGATCAGACCGCCTACGAATACGCCATGAAGCTCGGTGTCTCGTTCCAACTCGCCAACTTCGTGCGCGACGTCTCCGAGGATCTTGACCGCGGCCGCGTGTACCTCCCCATGGAGGAACTCGAGCGGTTCGGTGTCACCCGTGAGGTTCTGATGCAGCGCACGGCAACGCCCGAGGTGAAGGCCGCCCTGCGCCACCAGATCGATCGGGTGAAGCGTCTCGAACTCGAATCTCGGCCGGGAATCGACATGTTGCACCCCTCATCTCGAGACTGCATCGATGCCGCTCGCGTCCTCTACTGCGGTATCGCCGATGAAGTTGTTCACATCGACTACGAGGTCTTCAAGAAGCGCGCAACCGTACCGATGAAGCAACGCCTGTGGGTGGCGCTTCTCGCGTGGCGCCGCGCGGTGAAGGCACGACGAAAGTTCGGAGCCGGGCACGTGCAGGGAATCAATCCGTCCTACTCGGGGCGTTAGCGACCCTTCCTGACCGTGCGCCACAGCGGCGGTCCGGCCGTTGGGCGGCGGGACAATCCCCATCGGCCGAACAGCACCCACAGGCACAAGGACAGCAACACCAGCGAGAAACCGAACATGAGGTCTTCAGCGGGAGCGAACGAGATTCGGCCATCACCGAGGAATGGCGGAGCACCCTCGGCAGGAGACGACGACCCGATGATGGCGTCGCCGTCGTACTGCACGATTCCGAACCCGGTGAACATCCCATTGGTGATCAACTGGAAGAAGAAGATGATCGCGTAGGAGACCCAGAAGACCTTTTTGGTGACCAGCTTTGTGCGGAACAAGAACAGGTCGGCCAGCACCGTGACGATCACGGCAACAACGGCAATCTGGGTATACGTCATGGTTGTTCCCCTTCGACCGGCCCTTGATCTGCACCGTCACCTACCGGCCAGCCCTTAACACTGCGGACTGCCTCCAACGTGAGGATTGATGCCAGCGGGATGACGAGGAAGAACAGCAATTCATCGAGCGGAACATCGCCGGGCAGATAGATCCCCAGGATGCGCGAGGTGTCGAAGAACCAATGCCCCTGGGAGATTGCATATGCATCCCAGATCAAGAAAGGCCAGATTACGAGCACCATCACCAGCACCAGCCGCGGCCAGCGGGCGATCACGTGCGTGCGCAGGACGATTTCCAGCCACAAAGATCCAACGAGCACGAAGCCCAGGACGCCGACGTAGGCGAGGGATGCGGGCATGTTCCAATACTTGCCCATGGCCTCCTGCGTGATGTTGCTCGGGGGCGAGTGCACCGGCAAGAGCGCGCTCGCCCAGGCACTCGTGAAGGTTCAACGAGCCAGCAGTCGTACGGCACTGCTGGTACCGGAAGTTCTCCGTGAGTTCGTCGACCGAGTGAACAGGACTCCCACCGTGGACGAACAACGAGGGATCATGGAAAGCCAACAGCGCGCCGTGGAGTCTGCCCTGCAACAGGGAGTTGATCTCGTGGTGAGCGATCCGGCTCCGTTGATGACAGCCGTCTACAGCATCCAGTACTTCAACGACCACACGCTGCTGCCGTCGGCCATTCACGACATCACCAACGCGGACCTTGTCGTGTGGTGTGCTCCAGACGTGCCGTGGCAACCCGATGGCAAGCACCGCGATGGTCCACAAGCCCGAGATCTGACCGATCAGTTGATCAGGTCCCAGATCGAGCCAGCCCTCACCGGCACCCGCCTCATTCGGGTCAGTGGATCGCCCGCCAACAGACTCGACAAGGTCCTCACCGCACTCGGCTCAAGCACGCCCTAGCGGCAGCGTGGCTCCCTGGGGAGCCACGTGGGCCGACCTACACTCGCAAGAATGGAGACGAGTCCGCGCCCAGGCCTCGTCGGCAAAACCGTCGGGTCGAGGTACGAGATCCGTGCACTGCTCGCCCGCGGTGGAATGGCCACCGTCTACGAAGCCGTCGATCTCAGGCTCGATCGGCTCGTTGCACTGAAGGTCATGCATCCGCACCTTGCCGCAGATCCCGGCTTCGTCGCCCGCTTCGAGCGGGAGGCAAAGTCCGCTGCCCGCCTCGCGCACCCGCATGTAGTTGGCGTGTACGACCAAGGCGAGGCCGACGGTCTCGTCTATTTGGCGATGGAATTGATCCCGGGCCGCACCTTGCGTGACGTGATCCGCGAGTACGGACCGCTAACTTCCGAGCAGGCCCTTGTCCTGCTAGAGCCGGTTCTTGAAGCGCTCGCCGCCGCCCACGCCGCCGGCCTGGTCCACCGTGACATCAAGCCCGAAAACGTGCTGATCTCGCACGATGGTCGGGTCAAGGTCGCCGACTTCGGACTTGCTCGCGCCGTTGCGACATCGGAAACCAACGCGACCGCCGGCATGCTCATCGGCACGGTCGCCTATCTCGCTCCCGAACAGGTCGAGCGCGGTCACGCGGACGAGCGGACCGATATCTACGCCGCCGGTATCTGCCTATTCGAGATGGTCACCGGTCAGGTACCGCACGCGGGTGACACTCCCCTGTCCGTCGCCTATCAGCACGTGAACGCCGACGTCCCCGCACCATCCAGCGTCATGCCCGGCATCCCGCTGGAAGTCGACGCCATCGTGCGCACCGCTACCCGGCGCGACCCGAATCAGCGATACCGCTCCAGTGCAGACTTCCTCGCAGACATCCGACGCACCCGCGCTGCTCTGCCCGCGCCCACTCCGTTCATCGACACCCCGGCAATGAACGACACCCTGGTCGTCGGAACCGGTGTTCCTGTGGCAGATGGGTACGACGATCACCACGGCTACACCGATGCGTACGAAGGCGACGCTGAGTACGAACACGAGTACGACGACGAGTACGACGACTATCCGCGGCGCCGCCGGAGCGGAGTACGCGCCGTCATTGCCGCCGTGGTGGTCCTTGCAATCGCGGGAGCAGGTTTCGCTGGATGGTGGCTCGCTGCCGGACCCGGCACGTACTCCCCCACGCCCGATGTCATCGGCCAGACCTTCGATCAAGCAACCTCGAGCCTGTCCGTCGACGGCCTAACCTTGACCGCCACCGCGGAGGAATACAGCGAGTCGGTGCCGGCCGGTTCCATCCTTGCCACCGATCCGGTCCCCGGGGATGGCATCCGCCCCGGTGGGACGGTCGAGGCGGTCGTATCGCTCGGTCCGGAGCGATACGCGGTCCCCGATGTGCGGGGATCTACCCCGACCGAGGCGACTAATGCCATAGTCACAGCGGGATTAGCAACCGGTGGTCGCGTCGAGGCCTTCGACGACACAGTTCCCATGGGCCAGGTAGCACGAACCGATCCCGCGATCGGCGACCCGGTGCCACCCGATACCCCGATCGATCTCGTCATTTCCAAGGGCCCCGAGCCAGTCGAATTGCCCGACATCACCGGCAAGAAGCAATCGGTGGCCACCAAACGCCTTGAGGAAGCCGGGCTGCAGGTCACGGCTACCAAGGAGTTTTCCACCAGCGTTGCCGAGGGACGCGTCGTGTCCATGTCACCCAAGGCGGCGACGGTTGTCGATTCCGGCAGCACCGTCGAACTCGTGGTGTCCAAGGGGCCTCCTCCTGTCGAGGTTCCTAATCTCATCGACATGCGGCGCAAGGTTGCCGTCGAGGAACTCCAGCGACTCGGACTCAAAGCCAAGATCGACGATGGCGAGGTGACCCGACTAAATCGGGTTTTCGATCAGACTCCATCGCCGGGTGAGATGGTTCCGCGAGGCACAACCGTGACACTCCGCATCATCTAGCGGCAGATCAACTAGTCGAGCATCCGGCGCAGTCTGCGCAACTGGCTCTCCACGTACGGCCGGGCTCGTCGCGCACCACCGTCCCGCGCGACCTTTGTCTGGAAATCCTCGAACACTGCGATGACCGTTGCGATCGAAGGTTCCCACCCACGTCGCTGACATTCGTCGATCCACTCGGCCGGAGTGCGATGACCGCGCTCGCCATTGCATCGACGACAGGCAGCCACTTCGTTCTCCAGCCAACTCGGCCCCCCTTTGACACGGGGCACGAGGTGTTCAGTGGTAGCTGCGACTAGATCGGTGTCGATAGTTCGGCGACACCAAACGCACTGGGCACCATCGCGATCAACGATGACGGACAGTCGCGCCTTCCGGTCCACCGCGAAGCTCGTAGACAGTTCTCGGAGGTGGGCTACCGCTTCAGCAGCATGTCCGCGACCAGGAAGGCGAGTTCCAGACTCTGCTCCCGATTCAGGCGCGGATCGCAAGCCGTCTCGTAGCGCTGGTGCAAGTCGGTTTCGGCAACACCGCCCGTACCACCCACACATTCGGTGACGTCGTCACCGGTCAACTCGATGTGGATACCGCCGGGGAAAGTCCCCAGTTGGCGGTGCACCTCGAAGTACCCCTCGACCTCTTCGATGACATCATCGAAAAGTCGGGTCTTGTGACCACTGGAAGCTTCACGAGTATTGCCATGCATTGGATCGCAGACCCACACGACGGGGATGCCGCTTGCATCGACCTTCTGAACGATGCTCGGTAGGACATCTCGCACCTGGGACGCACCCATCCGGGTGATCAAGGACAGACGCCCAGGAATCCGATCGGGGTTGAGGATCTGCGCAGCCTCGACGATGTCGTCGGGTGATGCCGTCGGTCCGACCTTCATCCCGACCGGATTGCTGATGGTCGATGCAAAGTGCACGTGGGCGCCGTCGAGTTGCCGGGTTCGCTCGCCGATCCACAGGAAGTGGCCGGAGACGTCGTAGGGGTTACCGGTGCGCGAATCAATACGGGTGAGCGCACGCTCGTAGTCCATCGAAAGCGCCTCGTGCGCGGCGTAGAACTCCACGCGTTCGAATTCCGCAGGATCGGTGCCGCACGCCTGCATGAACGCGAGGGCTCGGTCAATGTGCTGGGCGAGTTGCTCGTATCGCTGACCTGCCGTCGAATCTCGGACAAAGTCCTGGTTCCACGCGTGCACCTGGCGAAGGTCGGCGTATCCACCCTGAGTGAACGCTCGCACAAGGTTCAGCGCTGACGATGATGCGTGGTAGGCCTGCAACAGCCGCTGCGGATCGGGGCGTCGTGACTCGGGATCGAACGGCAAAGCGTTGACCGCATCGCCAAGGTAACTGGTTAATTCCACGCCATCGCGATTCTCGATGGTCTTGCTGCGTGGCTTGAAGTATTGGCCGGCGAGTCGACCCATCTTGACGACCGGCAGGGACGCCGCGTACGTCAGGACGACGGACATTTGGAGAACCGTCTTCAGCCGCGCGCGGATCGATTCGGCAGTATTCGCCTCGAATGTTTCGGCGCAGTCTCCACCCGTGAGGACGAACGCTTCCCCTCGAGACGCCTGGGCCAACCGCTCGGTGAGCAGGTCGCACTCGCCTGCGAACACCAACGGCGGCATCGCCCGCAACTGCGCGACGGCACGTTCGACCTCGAGAGCGTCCGGCCACGGGGGTTGCTGGACGGCGGGAAGGTCAGGCCAAGTGATGGTGTCCACGGGGAAAGGGTAGGCGGCGCTCAGCCGAAGAAGGCCATTGCCTCTTCGTATCGCTCGGGGGGAACGGTCTTCAAGGTTCCCGTGGCCGCCTGCAACGGAACCCGAACGATGTCTGTTCCCTGGAGCGCGACCATGGTGCCCCACGCCTCGTCCTTGACGGCGGCAATGGCGTTCAACCCGAATCGAGTCGCGAGCACTCGGTCGAACGCAGTAGGCGAGCCACCGCGTTGGATGTGCCCGAGCACCGTGGTGCGGGCCTCTTTGCCGGTTCGTTCCTCGATCTGGGTGGCGAGCCACTCGCCGATTCCCGAAAGCTTCACGTGGCCGAATGCGTCGAGGGTTGCGTCTTTGGTGATGAGATCCCCGTCCTTGGGCAGCGCACCCTCGGCAACGCAAATAATGGGCGCGTAGTGGGATCGGAAGCGCGACTCAACCCACTCGATCACCTGGTCGAGGTCGAAGGGCACCTCCGGGATCAAGATGACGTTGGCGCCACCGGCCATTCCCGAGTGCAGCGCTATCCAGCCCGCGTGCCGACCCATGACCTCGCAAATCAAGATCCGGTGGTGGGACTCGGCCGTGGTGTGCAATCGGTCGATTGCCTCGGTAGCCACGGTAACCGCGGTATCGAAGCCGAAGGTGTAGTCCGTTGCGCTGA
>Ga0255776_10002624_pt1 | contig 19936 bp, 17 predicted proteins | sample 071ome_19_FD_179974 | JGI IMG/M metagenome (GOLD analysis project Ga0255776, IMG submission 179974) | Coastal salt marsh microbial communities from the Groves Creek Marsh, Skidaway Island, Georgia - 071413AT metaG (version 2) | ecosystem: Environmental > Aquatic > Marine > Intertidal zone >... | reverse complement strand
CACCTGCGCCTGAATCACGCAAGTGGTAGACTATTACTCCTAAAAGTCTTGCCCCCTTCGGGGGGCTTTTTACTTACTTTACTTACTAAGGAGACAACAAATGGATGATTTATCATTCTTTGGTCGTTTACGTGCGCGGTGCAGGCGTGAGTTGGGCGGTAACGTGTTCCAACACGAAGGGGTACAAGCCCTGTTGTTCGTTACTTTTCTTGCACTAGCTTATTCGATGGTGGACTAGATGACAGACGAAAGAGAGTGGGTAGAAATCAGGGGTAGCGATATGCGTATCCGTGATGACGGACGCGTGGACTGCTACAGCGAAGCAGGGTATCGCGTCTTGGAGTTAAGTTCTTTGCCTGCAACAACCCAGCGGATGCTGACTAACAACAAGGTTATGTCTCGTCATGAGTTGTTTAAATGGCTGGAGACTTGCCCCAACAGCGATTGGTTTCAAGGTACTAGCCAGAGGCGTGGCGTTACCATCTTCTTCCCAACAAGTGATGAGGATGTGGATTAATGCGTCACTGCTATACGTGCAACCGATGTGGAGTTCCAATAGTCAAGGCGCTGTGCGAACAGTGCCAAACCAAACTTAAAGGGATCAAAAATGAAGAGGGAAAGCGACCCAATAAACCCAGACCATTACCGGCAAGATAACGAGATAGAGTGCATAGACGCTATGCTTGCCGCATACGGTGAAGAAGAAGTGCGTATCTACGCGAAGCTCGCGGCTTTTAAATATAGCTGGCGAAGGGGGCGTAAAGACAACGAAGAACAAGAAGTCGAGAAGCAGATGTGGTACTTACAACTGTCCCTTGGCATAGACCCAAGGGGAGAGCGTGATGCGTACAGTCTACGTTGATTTTGAGACGTACTACGACTCCGACTACTCACTTAGTAAACTCCAAACAGATGCCTACATTGTTGATGATCGCTACGAAACTATCATGGTTGGCGTGGCGATTGACGACGAGCAACCTTTCTCCATCGTTGGCAATGAGCAATCCATCAAGAAAAAACTTGATGGCCTATGTGATTGGGACAACGTACAAATTTGTTGCCACAACACTATGTTTGACGGGTATATCCTAGCCAAGCGTTATGGAATAAACCCACGAATGTGGACTTGTACGCAAGCCTTGTCTCGCATGGTGCATCCATATCTGCGCTCTCACTCACTAGCTAATATGGCTAGATACTACAAACTACAAAGCAAGGGCACAGCCGTTCACAACATGAAAGGCGTCCGTCTCGCTGACATGGACGAGGACACGTTCGCAGACTACGAAGCGTATTGTCTTACTGACGTTAAAATATGTCGCGATTTGCACCGGGAACTTTCCTATAAGTCACCTGTACTTAATAACTTGCTGATCGACATGACGATCCGTATGTTCACAGAGCCAGAGTTTGTTGGTGATCTTGATCTCATGCAGGATCTATACACCAAAGAAGTGCAGAGGAAAGAAGGACTGTTGGCGCTGGCACAAGCTGACCGCTCCGAGATCATGTCGAGTGCCAAGTTTGCGGAGAAGCTACGCGCCCTTGGTGTGTACCCGCCTACCAAAGTAAGCCCCAGAACGGGCAAGACTACTTTCGCTTTTGCCAAGACAGATAAAGAGTTTCTGGCTTTGCAGGAGCATCCCGACTCAGAAGTGCAGGCGCTGGTAGCCGCTAGGCTGGGCGCTAAGACCACTATTGCAGAGACACGGGCCGAACGTTTTATTGAGATGACAAAGCGTGGCCCACTTCCTGTGTACTTAAACTATTGGGGCGCTAAAACAACCGGAAGGTACTCCGGCGGCAACAAAGTTAATTGGCAGAACCTACCCGCCAGAGGGATCAGTGCTGGTTTGCGTAACGCGCTCCGCGCCCCCGAAGGACACTCTGTACTTGTTGGCGACTCATCTAATATCGAACTGCGTACCGTGATGGCTTTGGCAGGGCAAACTGATGTTATCGAAAAGCTAGAGGCGGGGGTCGATATGTACTGCGACTTTGCTTCCCGTATGTTCGGCAGGGAGATAACCAAAGCTGACAAAGCTGAGAGGTTTCTGGGTAAGACCGCAATGCTCGGTTTGCAGTACGGCGCAGGGGCCGCACGCTTCCAAGAGATGGCTAACCTACAAGGTAAGTACATAGGCGCAGAGCCGATCTCAATGGATAGAGCTTACGAGATTGTTGAGTTGTATCGTAGCGTTCACTACGAAGTAACCAAGCTGTGGCAACACTGCGAGCACTCCGTGCTACCTAATATATCCAACGAAAACTGGCTTGAGCCTGTAGATACAAGAAGTTGGTTCATTACGCAAAACGAAGGTTTCGGCAGGCCGGGAGAACCGGGAGTTGTCTACCATAAGCTACGCTACAAAAAAGATGGCTGGGTGTACACGATGGGCCGCAACGAAGAAGTCAGAATCTTTGGGCCGAAAGTTGTAGAAAATCTTTGCCAACATGCGGCAATGCAGATTGTTATGTGGCAGACTGCTAGGATCAATCAGCGGTATCCGGTAAAGCTATCGGTACATGACGAAGCTGTGTGTATTGTCCCTGATGATGAACTTATTGAAGCGCGAGCTTACATGGAGGAGTGTCTGAACCTGACACCTAAGTGGTGCAGGGGCTACATCCCCGTAGCTTGTGAAACGGAAGTGGGAGCATCGTATGGAGAAGCCAAATGATTACTAGGATACACGTTAATCAGCACGTTATTAGACGTAATCTTAAAGTGTCCGATCCGTCGCAACATGAGCCGCCGATAACAGTAAAGCAAGGCAAAAAGAATACGTACTGCCACGGTGTATTTATTCACGGCCCTTCCAGAGTTGTTCACTCTCCAGACAAGCCGCTTAACTGTGGCGCTAGGGTATGGATCGAAACAGAAAGCGAAGTAACTATGGAGAGGCCGCGTATATGAGCGAATACGAACTGCATATAGACGAACTTATAGTAGAAATTTCTGAACAACTTGACGAAGGTTCGGAGGAATGGGCATCAATCGTTGATGAACTAGACATCGGAACTGACACTGAAATAAAACACACTTTTCGTAGTAAAGAACATTATACGTTAGAAGAACGTATCGCACTGGTTGAAAAATATAAGCAGTCATTACTAAACACAAAAAGACTAGTTGATAGGCATTACGACAAAAGCTATGACTTGGTAAAACAGATAGAAACTATACTCGCGGCGGTTCGCAGGCGTGAACAGAACGTAGCTAAAAGAGAGCAAGGTTTAGCTCAAGAAAAGCAGACTTTTACAACGCACAAAGTAGAAAATCCCGAAGAACACGATGTGGCTCGCCTACGTTCGCGTAACGCGGATATGGGTAAACAAATACTCGCGCTACAGTCACGCATACGGGAATTGGAGAAACTAAGTATATGAGCGACAAGATGGCTCTTTCTTACAGCAGGTTGAGTACGTTTGAAAACTGCCCAGCCCAGTTTGACTACCTATACGTTAGTAAGTCCGTGCGGATGGCGAGTAGCGAGGCGATTGACTACGGGCATCGGGTACACAAGGTGCTGGAAGACTACGGCAGGGGCGAGCTTAATCCCACGGGATTAACAGAGGAAGATGAGTTGTCTCTCAAGAAGTGGGGCAACATCGTAGACGTAATTATGTCGCGCTCTGGCGAGAAGAAGTTTGAATACCAGATGGCGGTGAATGAGAATCTTGAGCCAGTTGATTGGTTTGCAGATGATGCGTACTTTCGATCAATCGCTGACGTTTTAGTTATTGACGGCGACACAGCATACTGTTTAGACTACAAAACAGGTAAGGTAAGAGAGTCGCCCACACAGCTACAGTTGTTTGCGGCGATGATCTTCTGGCACTTCCCCGAAGTGCAGACAGTAAAGACCTCGTTTATTTGGTTACGGTTTAACAAAACGACGAACACGACGTATGAACGTCGATATTTAGAATCTCTGTGGGGCGCATTGAAGCCTCGCATTGATCGCGTGCATGAAACGATTGACTTGGGTGTGTTTGAAACCAAGCCAAGCGGGTTGTGTCCGTGGTGTCCTGCAAAGGAAATTTGTCCAGACGCTAGACTAAGGAGACGATAGTGGCTAAGTACAAAGCATGGTCTGCAAAACACGACCAAAAACTGTTTGAAATGAAGGCAGACGGCGTTAGCTATAAAGAGATGGCTAAAACTCTGCGGCGTTCAGAAAGCTCAATAGCTAACAGGCTGAACAAACTGAAACGGGAAAACTCGTTTGATACGTTTCTTAATATTCCCGTAGCACCGCCTGTTGAGCCAGAGTCAACCCCCGCAAAAAGCGAGCCAACTTTTATCGAAACAATTAGTTTTGAGCATGTGTTGATTGCGGCTGTGTTGTTTGGTATGGGCTTCATCCTTGGCGCTTCACTGTACGCATGAAGAATGAAGGTGACGTAAAGAAGGCCGTTCGCAAGGTGCTGGACTCAGTAGATCAATGCTACTACTTCATGCCCCCTGCGAACGGCTACGGGCGCTCGGGTATACCTGACTTTATCGGACAGGTGAACGGCCAGTTTTTTGGTATCGAAACGAAGTTCGGCAAAAACGAGCCAACCGCCAATCAAGTTCGTGAGATAGGGCGCATACTGCAAAGCGGGGGACAGTGCTGGATCGTTCGCGAAGGCGTGTCACTGACAGGTTGGGAAGCTGAGTTTAGGGGGTGGGCCGCACTGTGCTTGTAGTGCCAGAACAAAAGAAAGTCGTTCTAAAGTCATCTATTAATGATGACATTGCGACCGTCATGCCACACGCAAAGACGTTACGCAAAGATGGGGAAGATTTACTCGTTGTACCGCACGGCGTGCAAGAGTGTATGGTTTTGCGCAACATGGGCATTACTGTGCCTTCCCCTATTGGTTACTACTACGACTACCCTGCTCGCTTTGAGCCGATGGAGCACCAGCGAAACACCGCTGAGTTTCTGTCCCTTAATAAGCGTGCTTTGTGCCTAAATGCTCCGGGGACGGGTAAGACAATAAGCTCTATCTGGGCCGCTGACTATCTGATAACTGCTGGCGAAGCCAAAAAAGTTTTAATCATAGCGCCCTTATCAACCACCAAAGAAGTTTGGGGTAGAGAGCTAAAGATGCACCTGCCGCACAGATCCTTTGTTATCTGCACAGGTACACGACAGAAAAGACTTAAGTTGCTAGACACCCCCGGCGTGCAGTACGTCATCATTAACCACGATGGCTTCACGGGGCTAAGCAAAGAACTAAATGATTTTGACGTTGTTATCTACGACGAAGCGACCGCGCTCAAGACGCCTAGCTCACAACGGTACAAGATATTTTTTAATTGGCTGAAGCAACACCAGCCTTGGTTGTGGTTACTGACAGGCACACCCATATCGCAGACGCCAGCCGATGCGTGGACGTTAGCGAGGCTTGTTGAATCGCCACATGTAGCCAGAAGCTACACATCTTTCAAAGAAACTGTGATGAAGAAGGTGTCGCAGTTTAAGTGGATACCGAGGCCAGACGCCTTGGACACCTGCAAGAAAGTGCTACAGCCATCAATACGGTTCTCGCTGGACGAGTGTAAAGACCTGCCAGACACCAATTTTGTCAACAGGGCGACTGAGCTAACGTCCCAGCAGAAGAAAGCGTTTAAAGAGATGCAAGACAAGGCGGTAACAACGTTCTCCGAAGGACAGGTTACTGCGGCTAACACAGCGGTAATGCTGTCAAAGCTACTGCAAATTTGTTGTGGCGTTGTATATGGCGAAGGTACTTCTATAAAGATCGACGCAAAAGAACGTTACGCTACTCTGACTGAGCTACTTAACGAGATCAGCGACAAGGTTATCGTTTTTGTACCCCTCAAAGGAGTGCAACTTTGGTTGCAAGAAAAACTTTTAGCGGATGGCTATGACGTAGCACTAGTAAACGGCGATGTCGGTAAGAAAAAGAGAGACGAGATATTTAATAACTTTCAGTACACTGACACACCCAAAATTTTGTTGGCGCACCCCAAAGTCGCGGCGCATGGTTTGACATTAACAGCGGCAAAAGACATAATTTGGTTTGCACCTATTTACTCACTTGAGCAGTACGAACAAGCAAATGCGCGTATACGGCGTCTTAGCACAGAGGGCAAGACTACCGTATGGCACATAGCGGCTACGAAGTTTGAAGAAGAACTTTATAGTCGTTTGAAGCACAAGAAAAACGTGCTTACGGAATTCCTTGATTTAGTACAAGGGATAAACCATGACGATGACTAACTTACTAGGAGTAACCTATGAACTACGAAGAAGCGGCTACTCGCTACGCCCAAGTGCGTGGCGAAATAGACCAACTTGACAGGGAGTACAAGGCTAATAAAGCCTCCCTTAAAGAGAAACTTATTTTACTAGAGAACTGGTTTACGGCACGTGCGCAAGAAGACGGGCTAGAGTCTATAAAGACCAGCCTTGGTACGGCGTACTGGTCCTCGCATCAATCGGCAACCGTTGCCTCCAGAGAAGATTTCTTTGCGTTTTGTAAAGAGCATGACGCTTGGGAACTGGTGGAGTCTAGGGCATCCAAGACTGCTGTACGTGACCACCTTGAAACCCACGGCGAACTGCCACCGGGGATCAACTACAACACCATTAAGGTATTCAACTTCCGTCGTAATCAGAGAGGCTAATCATGTCTAATGTAATGAATGTACCAGACCATATTGCTGAACGTATCCGTCAGCGTAATGAATCAGGCAAGAAGTCTGCCGTAGCTGGAGCTATTGTAGGCAACTCGGGCGAAGGCTCAAGCATACCCAGAATCAGTATCCGGTCTTCACGTTACCGGCTGGTGGAGTCTGGCGTAGAAACTGTAGTGGGAACTACTTTGGACGTTGTTATCGTGGGCGCTAACCCCCGCGTATCCAAGGTATTCTATGGCAGGGCTTATGATGGTGAAAACACCGCCCCTGACTGCTTTTCTACTGATGGCGTAAAACCTCACGCTTCTGTAGAGAACCCCGTCTGTGCTAGCTGTGCAGGGTGTCCCAACAACGAGCTAGGCTCAAAGATTTTACCTAGTGGCAGTAAATCTAAGCTGTGCGCTGACCAACGGCATCTGGCTGTTGTAGCCGCCGCAGATCCATCCAAGGTGTACAGCCTAACGATCCCCGTATCAGCGATGCGCGGCTTGCGGGAGTACTTCAAAGAACTGGGGAACTACGGATTGACACCCGAAGAAGTTGTTACAGAGCTTGGATTTGACGATGAGGCGAGCTACCCCCGAATCCAATTCAAGCACAAGGGTTACGTGCCAGAGAACAAGCTGGACTCGCTGGAGAGGCTTACAGAGCATGATTCAGTGAAGATTGCTACACGGCAGATTGAGCCAAGCGCGACACTCCAAGCCCCCAAAGCCGAGACGAAACTTGAGGCAAAAGAGGAGGTTGCAGAAGAACCGCCAGCCCCTAAAAAGAAGCCAAAAGTAGAACCAGTAAAGGCATCGGACGATTTAGCTAACAGTATTGCTGATCTTTTTGATGAATAAATGTTATGGTGTACGGCCCCGCGTCCAGCGGGGCTTTTTCGTCTAGGGGGCAACCGCGTGGAGACACAAGAATTTTTAACCCGTGTTCACGCCAAGTCAGATCAGCTAGTAATTTGTTGTTGGAAGCCAGACCCACAAGGTAACGTCAAAGAGGGATTTTTTTGGCAGGAGGCTTCGTATGACTACGCGGATTATGATAAGGCGGCGGCTCGTATAGCCCAGTGTGATAAACATCCGAACGTGACGGTGTATTACACGGTAGGTTCATTCGCAGACCACGAATACGTAAACAAAAACGGAAAAAAGAAGTGGTACAGGAAAGCAGAATTTGCGAGGTATTTCAAAGCACTAGCGTTTGATTTAGACATTGGCGATGACAAACAGTACACAAATCAGATGGATGCTGTAAAAGCACTGAAAGATGTACTGGAACAAATGCAAATGCCCTTCCCTATGCTGGTATCTTCTGGCAAGGGACTGCATGTTTACTGGCCGCTAACAGAGGAACTTCCCACCAAAACGTGGGTGCAGTTGTCCAAGGCGCTTCGTGTGGCGCTGGCTGAGCATGGGTTAGACATAGATACTTCCAAGATTCACGACCCGTCTATGGTGTTGCGCCCTGTGGGATCGCACCATAAAAAGTCCAGCGATTGGAAGCCGGTCAAAGTTGTAAAGAACTGTCAAGATTTTGACCCTATGATGTTGGCAGGCATACTCAAGAAGTGGGTAGTAAAAGAGCCAGAGCAGAAAAAGCCTAAAAAGTCGTCTATTGCTGACGCGATTATGGGCACTAACGACGTTGTTTTAGACCGCGTAGCAGAACACTGTACCCAGATACGTGCGTTAGTCGCTAGCGGGGGCTTCATGGACGCCGCAGGGGAGCAAGTAGAAGAACCCCTGTGGAGGGCATCACTAGGCATCGCAAAGCACTGTACAGACCCCGAGGAGGCTGTAATACGGCTTGCAGGGGAGCACCCTGACTTTGACCTCAAGTCCAACATGAACAAGCTGGATGGCTGGGGTAGTCATGGGCCGACAACTTGCGAGACGTTTGAGCGCCTATGCCCATCTGGATGCAACGGCTGTCCTCACAAGGACACCATAAAGAGTCCCGCCCGTCTTAGCTCTACCACCTCGTTGACAGTGGAAACGGACAAGGGCGAAGAAGAGATAGAGTTACCACAAGGCTACGTGATACGCGACAACTGCGTATACAAGGAAGTACGCGAAAAGGTCGAGTCCACCGATGCTAACGGCTACCCAACAACTGTTGAACAAGTAGAATGGGTATTGGTGTCGCACTACATGATGCACGTTCTGGGCATCTACAAGAACCCCGAAACTGGGCTGTCTACCTTCCGTCTGTCGGTCAAATACCCGATGGTAGGCTGGACTGAAGAAGACCACGAAATGGATGTGCTGGTTAACGGCCCGTCCTTCACTAAGTTTCTACACCACAGGCAGATATTTGACGCCAAGACGGGGGCACAACAAGAAAGATTGAGGTTGTTTATCGTGGATTATCTAGCGAAAGTACAGAGCGAAAACCCCACGGGGATAGATTACATACATTTTGGCTGGCAGAAGGACGAGACTTTTCTGTGTGGACATACAGTTATCGGCAATGAAGTTGATAGCGGGGTGAAGCGCAGGCTGAAGGGTGCGGCTACGCGGTTTGACGATCTAATAAAGCCAGTGGGATCAAAGGAGAACTGGGTTGAGGCCATGCAGATTCTGCAAAAGCCAGAAGCCAAGATGCTCCGCATGATGATGTTTATGGCTATGGGTAGCGTGCTCAGCCGAGCCGCAGGTAACTGTACGGGCTTTGTGTCGATCTACTCGCCCAAGACAACGACAGGCAAAACCTTGGCGCTGTACGCCATCAACAGCCTGTTCGGAAACCCTAAAGAGATGTTGCTACAACGTAGAGACACTGCCAACGCCATGTTTAAGATACGGGGCGTACTTAACCAGCTACCTTGTACAATAGATGAGCTTACTACCGTGCATCCTGATGAAGCAGTCAATATGGTGTATGACATAAGCTCTGGTGTAGAGAAGAACGCTATGGATCAGCGTAGGGAACTGCGTGATCCAGCCCGATGGACCGGCCCTACCTTCGTATCTGCCAACGTATCGTTCCACCAGCAATTTGATTTAGCGCAGACTAATGACAGTGCGCTACGAGCTAGGTGTATTGAGTACGTACATGATGACCGCACGCTTGTCGAGAAGGACGAGTCAGGTACTAGCCCCGCAGAGCGGTTTGTGGAGGAGATATTTCACAACTATGGCTGGGCGTACCCAGAACTGGTGTCGGCTGTCATAAATGTCGGCGGAGATGTGGCGCTGTTTAAGACACTTAAGCCTAAGTTTATCGCCAAGTTTGGCCCTGTGTTTCAAGCTGTGGATAAGTACGCCGAGCCTATGATCGTGTCTGGATGGATAATGTCAAAGATTGCGATCAAGCTGGGGCTGGTTAGCTTCGATGCTGATGAAGTTGCTAAGGATTGGATTGCCCACGTACAGGCCACTCACGATTATGAGAGCAAGAATGCGGTAGATGCTATTGATACCCTTGGGCAGTTTCTTCAAGAACATAATGACGAGATTATACACTCATCTCAACAACAAGGTAGCCAGAAAGAGAACGTACAGATGCCGCCCCCGACAACCGCTGTTGCTAGGGAAAAAATCATTTACGACGCTAACAACAATATACTTAAGGGTAGCTACGTAGCGATTAATATCGCGATGTTGAAGCGGTGGCTACAGCGCACCCGTGACGGTATAGACCGCGTAACGCGGGAACTGCGTGATATGGGCGCATTGATTAGCGAACGGGAAAGAGTCACGTTATTCAAGGGTTGCCCCGGCCACAATCCGGGTCAGGCTTTCTGCATTATGGTAGACTTAACACATCCCAGATTCTTGGATGGGCTGGACGGGTCGGAAGCCGTAAAGAACAGCACTGTCCTAAAGGCCATCTTAGGAGGCTCGCATGGCGCGAAACTACCGTAAAGAGTACGACAACTACCACTCAAAGCCCAAGCAGAAGAAAAACCGTGCGGCGCGTAATGCGGCACGGGCTACGATGGCTAAGAAAGGGAAAGTTACCAAGGGCGACGGCAAGGATGTAGATCACAAGAAGCCTATCGCCAAGGGCGGGGGTAACGGCAAATCCAATCTGCGCGTTACCCCGAAGTCCAAGAACCGCTCATTTGCCCGTACTAAAAAGGCAAAGATGAAGTAGTTACTGGGGAGAGACTTCACCGCCCGGACGGAAATCGTGAGCCATGTCGTTGTTCAGCTTAGGCGCAGTGTGGCCGCTGTCTGACATGAAGTTCACCATTTTCTGAGCGCCGATAGACACATTGGACTCCTTGCTCATCTTCTGAGCAACACCCATACCACCGCCAGCATGGTCAGCCATAGCGCCTGACTTGTGGCTTACTTTGCGAGAACCGCCTTTCTTCATACCGTACATATCAACGTCTCCGTTTGTTGAGGGTTAAGTTTAGTCTCTATTGAAAACTTCATCAATCTCTTGAAGCATATCTTCGCGCAAACGTTCTAGCTCTGAGGCCAGCGCTTCTGCGTCATAAGTTCCTGACCTAGCCATCTCCCGCCGTGCCCTAGACATCGCCATTTGGTACTCGCGCACGGCTTTTTTAGCGGCTAATTGCTTCCACATAGCTTCTTCTGCGGTGTTGGGTTGGTACAGCTTCAAACCGAACGCTTGTAATACCACCATTGTTGGGTCAGTAGACGGGTTTCTTCCGCCTGTTATGCCAAGTTTACCTTCAAGAGCTTCTTCATACTTTTTTCGCGCATTAGAAGCAATAATTGGGGGTAATACTATGTCTGTTACTTGATTTCCAAACTCAACCATGCGGTCGTAAGCGCTATCGGTGGAACCCCAAATTTCTTTGCCAGTATAGGAGTCTTTATTTATCGCCATAGAAAGCGCACTAATAATTGGGCCAGTGGGCGCTAAGCCAGACGGCCACCCTTCAATACCGAACGTACCATTAGGCGTACCCTTGAACGTGCTGTGTAACGGTATGTAGTTACCCAGCTTAATATAAACAGGGTTATTTTCGTCGCCAAAAAACGGCACGCGGATCATGGCGTGTGGCCCAATGCCAAACAGACGCTCGTTGTACAACTCTCCCATACGCCTGCGAGTTTCTTCGTCATCATCACCAACAAGGGCAGAAGCAACTGTGTCGATCATGGCGTAAGCGCCCATGATATTAGCGAGCTTCCAAGGTTGAGTAACAATAATTTTGCTCAACACAGGCATGATGGCGTATGTCCAAGATGCAAACGGTACAATGGTTTGGCGCAGTAGTTGCAAGTACCGCGAGTCAATATCGTAGTCTAAAAACATCTTGCGAGCGGCGATACCGGCTTCTTTTAGCTGTGCTTTGCTTACAGGCACGCTACCGTTGTCGGCTTGTATCTTGCCAACGTAGTCCATAAATGCCGCCATGCGGAAAATGTTATCGCCATAGGCATAGAAGCCAATCGCTTTGTCATCAATAACATCAGCTTTGCCTTTCATATCACCGATATGTTTTTTGAAGGCTTGTGCTTTAGCTTTTTCAACGCTAAGCAACTGCGCCACTATACCGTGTACGCCAGCTTTATCTTCATACATGTTGTCAGCAAATGCTTGGCTAAGACTTTCTTTAACTTCTTGGCTAGAAAAATTGCCTAACAAAGCGCCTGAGTTCATAAACGCAGACATTAGCTCTAGGTCAGCACCTTTAAGGTCTTTATCTACGTAGTACCGCTTCAATAGTTTGGCGGCTTTAGCTACTGTAGATGGGCGTATACCATGCGCTAGCATAAGAGTAACGTTGGATGCTACGTTAGTAACAATCGTACTTGGGTTGTATATGGTCTTTGACTTTTTAAACCAACGTACAGTTGTATTGTATTTTCTAGCCAAGTCTCCTTGGAATATGTTTTCTTTATTTGTGGCGTCGTGCATGGCGCTATACACTGGCCCAGATACGATTTTGCCAGCTAACTCACCCCAAATAACTTCGTTGGGGGGAAACTTTACATACGACCCAGTGACACGCAGTGTGTCTCCTACTCTGGATTCTGTAGCCACTGAATCGCCTACGGTGGGTATAAGTTGGCCCTCGTATACTTTAGGCACATACCCATCTATTTCAGCCATTGCTTCGCTGTACGCATTGAGTTCTTCAACGCTGTCAAAAACGTAAACAGGTTCGGCGCTTTCTGAAATATCTAGCGAACCATCAGCCTTACGACCTGACGCGGCAAGAGCGCTAATAAATTCGCCAGAAGAATAAGAGTTAGCGAGTGTAGCGACGGTATTACGAACGGCGTTTGCTAACTTTTCCCTGTCTTCGCGCCTAGCTTCACCTCTCAACAACTGCTTGGCCGACATATTGGTAGTAAATACATACCGCTTCTTGTCGTTTGTGTAAGCTACTTTGTACCTTGCATCGGGGTCTGCCACTACGTATGTATTAAGGTTGCCGTTGTTATCTTCAAACGTAATGACATTGCCAGTTTTAGCCGCTATGTCTGCACGGGCGTACACTTTATCAACTTCCTTGCCGTCTTTGTCGTACTTAACAGCGCGTACATAAATAGCGTCTTGGGTATTAAGTACGCCATCTTCGTCGAACATCAACTGTTCTTCTATGTTGTCTTCTATTTCACGTTTGCGGCCCAGTATGCGACTTATCTTACGCATCTTGCCGATTGTCTGGCTACCTATGTCTTCCTTAGTCTCGACAAACAGCAAAGACTCGCTAAGCGGTCTAGCAGTAAACTTATCCCGTTCTTTCTCCGGCAGAGCTTCTATGTACGTATCTAAAAAGTCTTGCAAAGAGTTAAGCAGTTCTTCGTACTGCTCCCTATGCGGATTGCCTTCCAATGCTTTTTTGTTGCCGTCTAAATAGGCAAACATATCTTGTACTAGTTCTTTGTCGCTCCGCATAATTATGTCAGCGAATACTTCTGCACGTAGGTAGCCGTTGTGCTTGTCTGACTTTAAGAAATCAATCATGCGACCAAGGGTCTTGTCGCCGTAAGTAGGCTCCCACCCACGAACAAACGACTCCACCCAAGGTAAATTCTTTTTGATGTACTTGTTTAAGGCAGACAATTTTTCGCCTGACCATTTCATACGTTTGTCCCAACCAAGCAAATCAAAAATAACTTTGCTAGAAATTACCCAATCCTTACCAGCTACTTCATTACGTAAGTCGATATTAAATTCAGCGGGGTTAGCTGTGCCATTTAGAGGTAGCTTTTTAACTGGCTTACCTACCATTAGTTTCTTGCCTTTTTTGGGAGCTACAGGCTTAGCTGTTACGCCCTCAAGTAAGGCAACTGTGGCGTCAATTACGTCGTTCGCGGCTGTGTCTGAAGCCCCCGTAAGTTTGTTTAACAACCTACGGATTACTTCAAATATGCCCCTTAAAGTTGTACGCCAATCCGCCGTTTTTTCGGTTCTACGACGTTCTACTCTGGTGAGCAACATCTTCATATCACGCAAGGTGTTGCCGTATGAAATAAGTTCAAGTACTGCGTCTACTTCCCCATTTGCATCGCCACGGTTTACTAAGTCACGAAGCACGCTTATAGCTTCGCTAGCTTTAGCTTTTTGCGCTGGCGTTAGGGGGTCGTTTAACTTATCCATGTCCAAGCTAACAAGAGTTTTTACGTAACCACGAAGTAGGTCTACTGTTTTAACTACTTCTGGGTCATGCCCCGGTACTCTGGTACTCCTGTTGGCGTAAACAAAACCCTGCAACAAAGCGTGCAAGGCTTCGTGTGCAACAACTTCTGGGCTACTTTCACGCTTGAGTGTTATGGTGCCGCCAGCAGTTTTATTTGGGTCAAAGCTAGACTCATCACCAAACTCAATAACAGGATCAGGGATGACCGCACCTCGGCGTGCTTTTATGGCTCTACGCGCTAATTTAGCAATTAGTCTTTCTGTTACGTTGGCAACTCCTGTGTCCAAAGCTCTATTAATAAGAGCCTCAAACCCTTGAGTTTCCGCTAATCTAGCGTCAATTTTTGCTTGCTCAGCGTCTTTAGCGGCCTGCCCTCTTGCTTCAGCGTCCTTTACGGCTTTTCTGTACTGGGGCACGGTTAAAGTTTTGTTGTCTCGTTGCTCCTTCAGCCTAGCTTTTTCGCTTTTCACAGCGTCATCTATTTTGCGCTCAGTAGCTCGGTCAGGTGTAGTCCTTGCGCTGTTACCTAACGCGCCGCCTTCTACTGCGGCTTGTAAATCCCGTTCAAACAAGCGTATGCCAGCTTTTTTCTCTGCTTCGCGTTGTTGTTTGTTTTGTCGAACCGGGGCGCTTCTGGGTGCAAAGTCAGGTGAAGCGGTTAACTCACCATTTGCGTAAGCACGGAAAGCGCTAGACAGCCCTATGTCAAGCTGTTGGTGGAACCCAGCGAGTTTTTTATAAGCTAGCCCACGTTTGGTAGGCATTACACCACTTAAGAACTCTGACTCTGCGCTGTTTAAATCTCTGCTCTTGCCACGTTTTTCTTTAGTAGTCTTGAACGCGGCGATAATTGCGTTTGCGTTTTGTGGACTACCTGCAACAGCTATAAAATTTTCTACTGCTGTCACTAGGTTTTGTCGTGCTGTTTCGCGTTTTTCGTAATTAGCTTCAGCTACAGCGGTAGCTGTATCTTCTTTACCTACAATATCCGCGTCTGTATCTTTGTCCAGTATGTTGCTAGCCACGTTGTCGTAACTAGCCTTAGCTTGCGCTACAGCAAATACAGCCTGCCGCACCCCGTCAATTTGAGCAGACACCTCGGGGGCAACATCTACAGGATTAGCCGTTCCCGGCTCGTAAACTACATTCAGGCCAGACGCTTTAGGACTTCGCAAGTGTCGAGCAATAGCCGCTATAACAGGCTGTTCTAAAGTAATAGGGCCAGCTACTTTTACGTTATCTGACTCAACTTCTGCCGCTAGTGTTCGTGCGATGTCTTGGTCTTTTTGGACTTCACCTTCGATGTCTTCAGCCGTTACCAGTTCTTCCTCAACTACAGGACTAATGGCTTCGGGTGTAGGTTCTGTTGCAGGTTGCGCAACCTGCAAGTCTGTTTCTACTACGGGGGATACAGCTTGCACTGGCTCTACGGCAGGCTCTGGTGCTACCTCGGTTTCTGGCATAGCGGCGGGAGCCACCTGCTGAGCTAAGTCTATGCCTTCTTCTAGCGTTTCTGGCGCTACTTCTGGACTTACATCACCTTGCACGCGTTGGGCGGCTTCAGCTTCAGCTTGCGCACGTTGCTCGGCTTCAGCCATTGCTCGTTCAACTGGCGTTACATCGTTATCCAAGCCCGTCAAATCAGCTTCGGCCATACGGGAGATGTTATCCGCGACAAGCTGAGTGTTTATGTTGTTAAGCTCTTGCTGTACTTCTGCGCGGCGCTCAGCGGTCATTTCTTTGACGCGGCGGCGTCTAGTTTTTGGTAGCTCTCTGTACCGTGGCGTTACCGATGGAGCAACTTGTTCTTCCGCTACCTCAAGATCGTACTCAAGGTTTTTCTTGCGACCTTCTAACTTTCTACGGTCGCCCCGAGTTAGCTTACGCCCTGTCAGGGGTAGTAACGATTCTCGCCACTCAGCTTTAGTTAGCTCACGCAGTTCTGCGTCTTGCTCTTGGGCTACGCGATTAGCGTCCACCTCTGCTTGTGAGCCTGCGAGATTAACGCCGCCCTCTGCGTCCGGTACAACATTGTTCTCTGGTGCTGTATCAACAGGTCCAGTATCAACGTCAGTGTCAGTAACGTCAGCATCGGGGTCAGTCTCCTTCTTCGGTAGTTTAGCAAACGCACCGCCAACACCGGAGAATCCGCCACCAACAAGACCGCCAGATACAGCGGCGTTTAGGTAACGAGAGTAGATTTCTTCGGGCGAGAGGTCATCCCGCATACCGATTTCTAGGCTGGTCTGGAACGCTTCGGTTGCGGCTTCTGTAATCGCTCCCCCTGCCCCTGCTTTGGCTATCGCCCCTCTACGGGTTTTGGCGGCACTACCAGCGGCTCGCGCTATCCTACCAAGACCAAGTGGTAAAAGTGCTTCTGCGGCGGCGTACGGCACTGCCGTAGTCAAGGCTTCTGCGGTTTTTCGCTCGCCACCTTCCAAGGCTTCGTTATACAGAGAGCCTACACCATAGGTGTATGACGTACCTAAACCTGCCGCTAAACCACCTACAGGGCCACCTGCTAGCGTACCCAACGCAGAAGCACCAAGTATGCCGCCAACAATGGGCACCTGCTGGCCCAACTGACCAAAGACATAGCCGGGAACGTCACCCAAACCTTGTATGTCTTCGACTCTCTGGGCAACTTCTGGATTACGTGCTAGGTATGATTGCGCCTGCTGTTGTCTTGCTTCTGCTTCTAAGGCGTCTCGTACGCCTGTTGCGCCCACAACATCGGCAAGTGCGGCACCAGTACCGGCAATCATAGCTTGCGCTTGATCGACGCCCATACCGAAACCAGCGCCAAGAGCACTTGAGCCACGGCCCGTTTCTACACCAAAGTATTCGGCAATTTCTTGCGGATCGCGGCCAATATCTTTGGCGTACTCAATGACAAGTTCTTCGTCACTGGCTTGCGCAAGTGTTGGATTTACTTTACTGCGGAGATCCGCTAATGAACTAACACCCATTTGGTTAGCTCCTTACGCGCCTAGCCCAGATGCCATACCTACATTGTTAGCGGCGTACTGCCTACGCGCTAATTCAGCCCTTATTAGCCTGTTTTCCCTAGTGCCCGGATCGTAAAGATCCAATGTAGCTAGCAGATCGTCAGTTGCTATATCGTCTAGCTTAGAACCTTGATTTCTAAGTCTACCGGCGACTCTTTGTCGTGAACCAGCATCGCTAACAAGCTGACTAACAGGGTTAATAATATTACGTTTTGTAGCGTCTGCAACTGCGCGGGCTGGAACGCCTACCGCTGTATCAAAAACCGTGCCTTCTGCTGTAGCGCTACTAAGCCCTTCTGCTATGGATTCTCCTAAGTTGCCCTCACCCGCCGTGGACTGAGGATCAGGTAGTTGCTCAGTTAATTCTTCAAACTGCGCAGGGCTAAGGTAATTTTTAAAGGGTGCAAACACAGACTCTTTTACCTTACGGAATTGCTCTGGGTCAGTCCTTCTCATCTGCGCCCAAACGCCGGTAGGCTCAAGGAATTCGGTTTGTAGATCAGTAATTTGCTCAAGCGCAAATTGCCTATTGTCTTCTGCATTAGCGGCGGCAGTTGCCGCTTTCTGTTGCATACCTTGAAAAACAGTTTCATAGTACACAGCCGCAGTACCGGGATCTTGGACTAATTGTCGCAAGTAGTTGATTGCTTGTTTTTCAGTTTCAAACGGTACGGGTCGCCCTATAGCTTCGCCACCATCTGTCTGGTACTGTAAAGTTACTTTACCATCTTCGCCTACTTTTACGTCGTAGCGAGTCCCTGCGGTAATAGACTCGTCTTGGTTTACAAAGTTAAGCAAGTCTTCGTCTGTTTTAATAGCGCTAAGTTGCTGTTTTATAAACGCATTAGACGCTTCTAACTCGCTAGACGTAACTTCTGCTGACATACCAGCGACTACTTTTTTATCGCTCAGACTTAAATCTTGGTACTCCGGCGAGGTAATAATTTCGTTAGCAGTCATACCTGCGAAACCGTCTATGGTTTTCCTGAGTTCATCCTGACGCTGTAAGTCTGCAATCTGATAACCAAACAACTCAGTTTGTTGATTGAACAACTCTTGCGCACGTTCTTCACGAGCTTCATCAAAACCTAAACGTGTCTCCTCAAATCCTAAACGTTTATCCTGACGCTGTTCTCCGCGCATAGCGCGTGCTTCTGTTAACTCAAAACGCCTACGTTCCTCGTCAATCGCCTGCAACTGAAGTGAGCGGTCAAGGGCTTGATTGGCTTCGTCGGTGTAACCTAGACTCCGTAGCTGGCGGGCACGTTCGCGCTCCTCCATTGCCTCGCTCATCGGACCTTTCGCCGCAGGGCCAAGTCCCATAGCTTCGCTACCTACAGGTGACATCTGACCCATAGCAGGTACATTCGTAGCTCTGCCAGCCAACTGCTGACCGGAAGGTGCCACCATAGACTGCTGTGGATTAATCGCAGGGGCTAGACCAACGTTGCGGGCAAGTTGTTGCTGTTGTGCTTGTCCGGGCTGTTGCCCCGCCATAACCTGTATATTGGCCTGTTGAGTCTGTTGCTCAGCCGTAGCATCGTCGCGTTGTTGTTGAATACCCGCTTCGATCTCTTTCATCTCGCGGTTCTTTTTCGCGGCGCGATATGTATCAAGTATATCCGCGCCCATCTGAGAGCCTGCTCTGAACCCTGCCGCCCAGCCCATTACGCGACCTCCTCTGATACTTCTATCATTCTCATACCAATCGCCGCGTAATCGACGCTCGCGTAGCCGTCTTCTCCGTAATGTACTGCTTCTGGGAAGACTTCTTCTACCTCGTCTGCCATCACACCAATAAACCTGCGGTTCGGCTCGCCTACATAGCTAAACTCGTAAACGTTAAGGCCGCTGTTCATGTCTTCGTGGAGGAACTTAATGTCTTCTTTAAGTCGTCGATCAGAAATAGCCGCCGCACCAAGTTGTCCACCAAGTCCCATGACAGACCCAAGGAATTCGCCCTGTGCGTTCATAGCGTTGTTGTAGATACTAGTTTGGCTGTTAACTATGTTGCCAAAGCCCTGCATACCCGTCTGGTATCCAGACATCATGGTGCCTGCGCCTTGGCCTAAGCCTGCCATGTACTGATTGCCAGCCGCCATAGAGGTATTAACACCAGCGGTTCCGGCCCCAACAGAGCCAGCATACGCACCGGCACTAGCACCGGGGAGTCCTCTACCGAGTCCTGCGGCATCAAGCTGTCTTGCGTAGCCAAGTTGTTCAGCCCTATCTCTAGCGCCGGTCATTTGTTGTGATCTGGACGCCGCCATCTCTACATTTGCCTGTTGGCGCAAGGCTCTAGCGGCAGGGGAGTTGGGGTTAAGTCCTCTAGCGGCATCGGCTCTGGACGCAGATCGTTGCAAGTTGGTAAATGCTCGCCCAGCGGCGGCGGCGGCTTCTCCAGCCATCCGCTCACGGTACGATTCCGTGCTGAAAGCCATAGCATCTTCGACGATTCCGCGCTCAACTGGCCGGAACGTCTCTTGCATGTACTGGTAATAGTCCCGCGCTTGGGCTAATTGCTCGTCCTGTGCGGCGATCTGACCTGCGGCGATTTCCCTGAAAATAGGGCTAAGTTCGGCGTACTGTTGCTCTGAAAAGTCGAGTTGTCTGTTACCCAGCCGCTCTCCAGCCGCTACAGCTTCACGCGAAGCCGCCGCTAGTTCCGTATAATCAGGTGCTGATGCTGATTTT
>Ga0255776_10002623_pt1 | contig 19940 bp, 16 predicted proteins | sample 071ome_19_FD_179974 | JGI IMG/M metagenome (GOLD analysis project Ga0255776, IMG submission 179974) | Coastal salt marsh microbial communities from the Groves Creek Marsh, Skidaway Island, Georgia - 071413AT metaG (version 2) | ecosystem: Environmental > Aquatic > Marine > Intertidal zone >... | reverse complement strand
GACGCTAATTTACTCAATGCCCGGTTCTACACCGCCTGCGCCGAGCAGTATCGGCAGGGTAACGATCTATTGCCGGACGATGCGCTGGCCCAGTTCGCGCCACTGGCGAAAGGCGGCAATTGACGCGAGCGGATACCCCGCAGTAGGGCGTTGATGGTTCTGAGGCCTAACCTGATGAGTGCACAGCTAAGGGACGACCGCGGACTGCCCTGTCGCCGCGAGCATGTCGCTGAGGCCGCCGGCATTTAGCGTGTTTGAAAACCCCTGACCCCGCAACGCCGCCTCGGCTTTCTGGGAGCGATTTCCCGAGCGACAATAAAGCACGATGGATGTGTCGGGTGTTACCGCCCGGGAGCTCAAGCCGCTGACGATTGCGTCATGTGGCACGTTGATCGCGCCGGGGTAGTGGGCAGTCGCAAACTCTTCAGGTGTCCTTACGTCGACAATGAGCGCCCCTTGCTGAACGGCGCGCACGATGTCTGTGTGGGACGTAGACGGCGCTTCACAGGCCGCCAATAGCATTGCTAGCAATGTCAGTATGACCCGGCGCATAGAAACTCCTGCCTCTGTCTCTGTTATTGAGGCAGGAGTTTAGCAGTGCGGGCTCTCGCCGGGGCGAGGCATTCAGGCGATAGCCGGCTTGCTCGACGAAGCGGGTTTGGTTGTGTCGGCGTTCTCGAAAATCCAGTCACGCGCGGCCGTCAATGCCGCGAGTCGGTCCTCGAAGCGATTCCCCTCGGGCAAGTGCTCGTTGACCCCCAGCCCTTCAAGGCTGTTCAGCACGTCGTCGTTGATACCACAAACGTAAAGATGCTTGCCGGCGTGCGCGGCGTCTACGGCGATGGTTTCTACCGCGCGTGCTGCCGATACATCCATAAATGGCACACGACCAAAGTCGAGAACGAGCGAGGTATGGTGCTTGGGACTGATGCGCTCTCGCACATGGTGGCCAAGATCTGCAGCCGCACCGAAGCTGAGCGGTCCGCCAAAATCGAAATAAGTCAGCCGGTCGCCACACTCCTGCAGTATTGCAGTCTCTCTATCGGCGAGCCCATCAGCGGAGTCGTCGCCATTGCCAGCGGCGGCCGACAGTTGCGAGTCAGCGACCTGTTTCACGAAGGCGACAGCGGCGACGACGACACCGGCGACAACCGCCGTGATGAGGTCGACGAACACCGTCAGGCTGAGCACCATGACCATCAGCGCAAGATCAAAGCGGGGGCCTCGATGTGCGCGCTTCAAATAGGAGAAGTCGATAATGTCGTAACCGACCTTCACCAGGATGCCCGCCAGCACAGCATGTGGAATCTTGGACGCGAGTGGCGCCAGGACAACGACGACGGCTAGCAGAAGCACGCTGTGCAACATGCCCGAAATTTTGGTCACCCCCCCGGTGCGGATATTGACGACCGTTCGCATGGTCGCCCCTGCGCCGGGGATACCGCCGAAGAATCCGGCTGCCATATTGCCGACGCCCTGGCCTATGAGCTCCCGGTTCGAGTGATGTCGCGTACGCGTCATGTTGTCCGCGACGAGCGAAGTCAGCAGGCTGTCGATCGCACCCAGGATCGCGAGGATCAGCGCAGCCTCAAACACAATCAGCAATGTGCCGCTGGTAAAGGTGGGCATAATAAATTCCGGCAGCCCGGTGGGGATTGCCCCGAGCACTGGTACGTCGCTCAGCCAGAGGCTGACGACCGTTCCGGTAATCAACGCGGCCAGAGGTCCGGGTAAATAGCGGCCCCAGCTCGCCGGCCAGGTGAACACCATCAGGAGTGTGAGCAGTCCCACGCCGAGTGCACCGATATTGGGATCCATCACGGCGGCGGGCACTTCCATCAAGGCGGGAATAGTGCCACCCCCTTCTGGTTCGTGACCAAATAAGCGGGCCAGCTGAAGGGCGATGATGATGCAGCCAATGCCACTCATAAATCCTGACACGACGGGATAGGGCACCAGGCGGATGTACTGCCCGAATCCGAGAACGCCGAACACAATCTGGATGACGCCGGCGAGTACTACAGTGGCGAATACCAGCGAAATGTCGCCGCTGAGCGAAGCAAATACGCCGGCAAACACAACGATCATCGGGCCAGTCGGCCCTGATATTTGCGAGGGCGTTCCGCCGAACAGCGCGGCGAAAAACCCAACCAAAATAGCGCCGTAGACACCTGCAATCGGGCCAGCACCAGAGGCTTCGCCAAAAGCGAGCGCAAGGGGGAGTGCGACCACACCGGCGGTCAGTCCGCCGAAAATGTCGCCGCGTAAATGAGAAAAATCAAAAAAACGGGTCACAGACAACTCCTTCCGTGGGTATCTGGGTTAAGCCAAGAGGCTGGCGTAGTGGTCGGCGAAGGACAAGAACGCGCCTTGTTCTTCGTCATAGGCCGTCACATCGCCCGTGGCGATGTGATAGACCCATCCATGCAAGCCGATCGTCCCTTCGCTGAGTTTTTCAGCGACGCTCGCGTGGGTCTTAAGATGCTCAAGTTGCAGTAGCACGTTGGCTTCCGTCACCTTCAATAGGGCGTCCGGGCAACCACTGTCGGCGGCAGATACCCCGGCGGTCGCTTCTTCGGCAAAGCTGAGCCAATGCTTAACGCTGGGGAGGTGAGCCACCGCGTCTGGGTTCATGGCGCCTTTCATCGCGCCACAGTCAGTGTGGCCCATGACGACAATATCCTTAACGCCCAACACCGCGACAGCAAACTCGATCGACGCGGTCACGCCACCGGTGTAGCCAGGCATTGGCGGAACGATGTTCCCTGCATTGCGGCACACGAACAGGTCGCCAGGGGCCGTAGAGGTGACGAGATTAGGGTTGATGCGCGAGTCAGCACAGGTCACCAGCAGGACCTCGGGCGACTGCGAATTCGCCAGTTCATCAAACAAATGCTGGTGCTCTGGATGGTCTTCGAGCTGGTAATTCATGATGCCCTGGACAATTGCTTTCATGCGGTCACGGTTCCTTTTTGGGTGTTTCTTGAGGATTGGTGCGCTTTATACGTGATAGATAAATGAAGGACCACATAAATATGTGATAGTATTTTTCTATACCTCGTGGGCGGCCGCGTCGCCTCACGAGTATCGCTCCAGGCGCTATTCCATTGGTGCGCTGTGGGGCGTCCCTCGGTACCCATGCAGGTGAATGGCTATGTCTACCTCAGATTCGCTGTCGCTCAGACAAATTCGTTATTTTCAGGCGATCGCCGAGGCGGGGAGTTTTAGGAGGGCGGCTGACCGATTGGGGGTCACCCAGCCCACCTTGACGGTGCAAATTGCGTCCCTAGAGGAAGCGCTGGGGACCGTGCTTTTTGAGCGGCAACGCAGCGGTGTTCAGATGACGCCGGTAGCGCGGGATCTGCTGCCCAGAGCCAGACGCATTGCCGAGGAGCTCAAGGGTTTTGTCGATGAGGCTCGGGGGTTAGGCGGCCAAACGACCTACCGGCTCGGCGTCACGCCGACGCTTGGCCCATACGTGTTACCGAGGATCTTGCCTGCCTTACACCGACAGTTTGAGGACCTGAGACTCTACGTGCGCGAGGCGATCCCCGCTCAGTTGGGGCTGGATTTAAAGTCCTCGGTACATGATGTGATTCTGACCACCTTACCCCTGCAAGGTGACGAGCTGGAGATCGCCCCGTTGTTTAGGGAGTCTTTGAAACTAGCGGTGCCGCTTGAGCACCCGTTGGCACAGAAGCCGGTCATATCAGCAGAGGATCTCGTTGGTGAAGCGGTACTCGCGATCGACGAACAGCATCTTTATCACCGCCAGGTCAGCGCCCTGTGCGAGAGTCTCGGCGCTACTGTGAACCGAGACTACGAGGGAACGTCGTTGGATACGCTCAGGCAGATGGTGGTGATGGGCATGGGCATTACCTTTCTGCCGGCGCTATATGTGGCAAGTGAGATCGCTGAGTCGGACACGCTGCGCGTCACGGACGTCAAGGGCGTTAATTTTAGCCGCGACCACGCATTGGCGTGGCGGAGACGGTCGCCGTCGCGCGTCGCGTTTCGTCAGTTGGCCGATGCCATCAAGACGATCGTCGCCAGTCAACTTTCCACCGAGGTGGTGGTCATCGCAGACCGATAGCGCTGAGACTCGCTCACACGCTCAGCGCCGCGCGCAAGTTTGACCCGAATCACTCGCATAAACGCGCGCAATCGCGCACAATGCGGCCCCCTTAGCAACCAACCCTCTGCTATGCATCGCATCAAGACCTACAACACCATTTCTTCCAAAGGCCTCAACTGTTTCGAGCGTGAGCAATATGAAGTGGGCCAGGATATTGGTCACCCAGACGCGCTGCTGCTGCGGAGCCATAAACTGCAGGAAGACGAAGTCTTGAGTTCGGTCACTGCGATTGCTCGAGCGGGTGCGGGTGTTAACAATATTCCGCTTGCGCACTGCAGCGCGCGCGGCATTCCCGTTTTCAATACTCCCGGTGCCAACGCGAATGCGGTGAAAGAGTTGGTGGCAGCCGCCATGTTGCTCGCCTCTCGGGATATCGTGGGTGGGATCGCTTTTGCAGAGGCTCAGGACGCGTCCATGTCCGCGCAGGCGATGGGCGCGCTTATGGAGCAGGAGAAGAAGCGATTTTCGGGCGCCGAGCTTGCCGGCAAAACGCTGGGCGTGGTTGGTTTGGGTGCTATCGGGAGCCTGGTGGCGAGGCTCGGACTCGACTTTGGTATGCATGTTGTTGGTTTTGATCCAGCCTTGTCGGTCGAGGCTGCCTGGCGCTTACCCAGCGAAGTACAGCGTATGGAGAACGTACAGTCGTTGTTCAGTCGCAGTGATTTTGTGAGCCTGCACCTGCCGGTACTCGATAGCACGCGCGGTTTGATCAATGCCGAGATGATGGAACATTTCCGCAAGGGCAGCTGTTTGTTGAACTTTGCCCGAGAAGAAATTGTATCGATTGACGCGATCGTCGCCGCGCTCGAGAGTGGGCGCTTGCGCAAGTATGTTTCCGATTTTCCTAACCCCGCGTTACTGGGCAGGAGCAACGCAATCATGATGCCGCACATTGGCGCCAGCACAGCTGAAGCCGAGGAAAACTGCGCGGTGATGGCGGCCAATCAACTCAAGGCTTTTCTCGAGGACGGCAATATCCGCAATTCCGTTAACTTCCCTGCTATCGAGTTGGAGCGGACCACCGAATATCGACTCACCATCTCAAACCGCAACCAGCCCGGTATGTTGAGCCATATTCTGACTCTGATTGGAGACGCGGGGCTGAACGTGGCTGATCTGCTTAACAAGAGTGTCGGTGACATTGCCTACAACATCATCGATATCGAGGGTATGCCCCAGCCAGAATTGCTCGATGAGATTCGCAGCCTTGATGGCGTGATTAACCTGCGGGTGATTGGCGGCTGATAGTACCTGGACGTATGGCCCATCAGCTGGCCATCGTTTCATGGGTCTGATACGTGACGCCCGCTCACGTATAGTGACGGCCCGACAGCTGATGAGGCGAGCCTGAGCGCGCGCCGCAGTTTGCGAGATCACAACCATGAATTTTGTCTCAGATAATCAAGCGGGTGCGCACCCCGCGGTGCTCGCGGCCATCGCAGAGGCGTCTCATGGCGCCACCCCGGGCTATGGCGAGGATGCGCTGACAAAGGCGGCCGAGGTGGCGGTGCAGTCAGTGTTTGACGTCGATTGTGCCGTTTTCTTTGTCACGACCGGAACCGCGGCCAATGCACTGGCGCTCAGCACATTGTGCCCCCCTTGGGGCGCTATTTACTGTCATCAGGGTGCGCACATCCAGAATGATGAGAATACGGCGGTGGAGTTATATACCGGCGGCGCCCGCATGGTCGGGATTCCCGGTGAGGGGGGCAAACCCGATCCGAACCTGATGCGCCAGCATATGCAAACAGCGACAGTTCACGGTGTGCACAATGCCAAACCCGCTGCGATCAGTTTGTCTAACGTCACCGAATCTGGGACGGTCTACTCGCCATCCGATATCCGTGCCTACGCAGATTTGGCGACTGACTATGGATTGGCCTTGCATATGGACGGTGCGCGATTTGCGAACGCCGTCATCGCCACCGGCGCGAGTCCCGCGGCACTGACCTGGCAAGCTGGCGTGGATTGTCTGAGTTTCGGCCTGACCAAAAATGGGGGGATTGCCACAGAAGCCGTCGTGCTCTTTGACACAACGCTGGCGGATCAGTTTGCTTATCGCCGAAAGAGAGCGGGGCACCTTTGGTCCAAGCAGCGTTTCCTCGCCGCGCAGTGGCTGGCGCTGTTGACTGACAATTTATGGTTGGACAACGCACGCCACGCCAACGCCATGGCTCAGCAGTTGGCGGCCGGTTTCACTGTGCGCAGTGATTGCGCCTTACCCTGGCCGGTTGAAGCTAACGAGCTTTTTCCCGTTATACCTGCCGCAGTGCGGAGCGTCCTGCGAGACGCGGGACTCGAGTTTTATGATTGGCCCGCTTTGCCGGACATGACGCGCTTTGTGACCCACTCCGGCACTGAGGATTTTGAGATCGAACGCGCGTTATCGGCGATCGCCTCCGCTTAGGTAGCCTACGTCATGTCGATTTATCCCCGTGATGGGGTTCAGTAACGATCAATCGCCGTGGGCCAGCGCGTGCCGCTAGCCACCCTGCAAGGCTTCCCTGTAGGCGGACGGTGTCTGCCCCGTCCAGCGCTTAAAGGCGCGAGAAAAAGACGCCTGCTCGCTGAATCCGCAGCAGTAGCTGATCTCTGACAGGCTGACAGTACGATCCGCGAGCAGGCTCTCGGCGAGCTCAGCGCGTGTTTGATCGAGTAAGGTACGAAATCGCGTGCCTTCCGCTTCAATGCGACGTTGAAAAGTACGTAGGCTCAAGTTTTGTGACGCGGCGGCTTCCTCTTCGGTCAGGGTTTTATCGGGAAGGTGATCGAGGATCGACATCTTGAGCGTGGCGAGCAGATTGTTCTCGCGGATCGCTCGTACGAGTGACGCCAGCATGGGCTCATTTTTCGTGAGGATATCGATATTGCTGGTGGAAATCGGTGCCTCTAATACGGCCTTGGGTAGCACTAAGGTGGCTTCTTTGGCCGAGAACACTACGGGGGCTCCAAAGACTTCCCGATAGGCAGATTCGGCCCCATGAGCCTTGCCAGTGAAAGAGACACTGACAATGTCTCCGAGATAGCCGGTGATATCGCGGATGCCCCCGAGTAGCACTGCGAACAAAAAAACCTGAATGACATGCTCGGCATCGGCGTCTTGCACAATGGCTTTTTTGATGACGATATGATCGCGCTGCTCAATGATCGTGAGTGGTTCCACAGTGGCGACCAGCGCCTGATAGCGACTCAGGCGACGCAGTGCTTCGATACCCGTCTCGGAGGCGATAGCGGTAATGCCCAATACATGGGTGTCGGTGATCCGGTGAAAGCGCGCCAGATCCAGACCCAGGTTGGTTCCTGGCAGCGCCTGAACAAGCTGGGTTATCACGTGGCCTAAGCTGGCAGCGGAAACGCGTGCTCGCGGGTCAGTGAGTAACGCCGCATCAATACCGGCCGCGCTCAGCATTGCTTCGGTGTTGAGTTGCCGCGCGGTCATGAGCCGCACGATGACGCGCAGATCGCTGGCGAGAATAGACTGCTCCATAATCAACGCACCCCCTCATTGATGTGGATGGTATTTACGCAGCATCACCGCTCGGGCGAATTCGCGCGCGCTGGTGAGAGGATATGTCAGAGGATGAGAGGGTAAAACCCACCCGATTGACCGATCACGTCAATCACATGGCGGGCATGAGTACTCAGCGAGCCTGCATGTCTGCTTAGTTACCCAAGACCTGAGCGGATCCTGAGTGCGAGGGGAGGCGATAGTGAGCTCACCCCGGCGATAGTGTCGGGGTGGCGTGTATGGGGCGGGGTTAAAAATCAGTTCTGGATGTGGAAGACGTTACCCTCATCGGTCACTGCGACGATGCTCCCGTCTGTCAGTACGCGGACGTCTCTGACGCGCCCTGACACCTCGGGGAAGATCGCCTCGTCCTCGGTGATGGCATTGTCAATGAGTCGTAGGCGTCGCAATTCGCCATTGATGAGCGAGCCGAGTAGCAGATCGCCTTGCAACTCGGGGAACTGAGCGCCTCGGTAAATAGCGAGGCCCGACGGACCGATGCTGGGCACGTAATAAGTCAGTGGTTGCTCCATGCCTTCTGCCTCGGTGAACGGCGAGATCACCGCACCACTGTAGTCAACGCCATAGGTGATGGCAGGCCAGCCGTAGTTACGACCGGCAACAATGTGATTGAGCTCATCACCACCCTTGGGGCCGTGCTCGTGCATGAGAATCCGATCGGTGGCGGCGTCGTAGAGCAGTCCCTGAGGGTTGCGGTGGCCGTAGCTGTAAACGCGCGGGGCCCGCTCTGGAAACGGATTGTCTGCCGGCGCCGATCCATCCGCATTGACCCTTAATAACTTTCCTAATTCCCAATCCAGATCCTGGGCGCGCTCGCGATATTTAAATCCTTCGCCGACGCTCAATAGCAAGGTGCCGTCGGGCAGAAACGCCATTTTGCCACCGTAGTGGGCAGGCCCCTCTTTGTCTGGCGCTACCTCGAGAATGGTTTCGAGTCCGGTCAGCGCGGTCCCGGATAAAATGCCTCTGACGACTGTCGTACGATTGGCCGACGAGTCACCGCCGGCATAGCTCAGATAAACCAGATTGTTAGTGGCAAACTCAGGGTGCGGCAGGACTTCGAGCAGGCCGCCCTGATTGGCATAGTAAACCGCGGGTATCCCCGTGATTGGCGAGACCTCACCGTTTCGCGCAAGCATCAGTAGCCGACCGGTCTTTTCGCTGACTAACAGCTGCCCGCTAGGTAATTCGGCGACGGACCAGGGTTTGTCTAATCCGGTGGCGAGTGTGTTGACCTCATATGCCCCGGCGCCAATCGCGCAGGTCAGCGTCAAGGTCACCATCAACAAGAGTCGATGACAAAGGGTAGTGGGCAACATAGAACGTCTCTTTTTTATTGAGCCATACGAGTTACGTAAGCGTACCATCAGTGGATTGCGCGGCGCTCGTGCTGGCAGGTCGAGGCTGACCTCGTTGGGCAGGCTTTAAGCGAGTCGGCGTTGCAAGAAAGGCGGCTCTATGCGGCGGTCGCTGTGGAGAGGAGAAAAGCATGCGAATGACGTTAGCCATGATTGCCGGGGTACTGGTAGCTTTTGTGTTGGGGTCGGTAATAGGCACCCAGATGATCCTGCACTCGGTGCAGTCAATGGGGCTTCAAGTGAGTTGGGCAATGCGCGCAGAGAGTACGATGAATGACCTCATCGGATTGGCGGGGACATTACTGCCAATCATCGCGATCGCATTGATACCGGCGTGGCTCATTGTCGCCTGGCTCACTCGCAAATCAGACTCGGCGTGGGAGGCATGGATTTTTGTCACAGTGGGTGCGGCGTGCGTGGCTTGCGTCTATCCCGCAATGAACCTCGCATTTGGCGTAGATGTGTATGCTCCGGCTCGCACCTTGGCGGGCGTCCTGAGCCAGGCGGCGGCAGCGGGTCTCGGCGGGCTGTGCGTCGCGACGCTTCGAAAGCGGCCTCGCTAGCGACGCCCTCGTCGAGCCGCAGTGCATGGCATTTTCTACCCCCGGTACCCGCGTCTGGATAATGCGCTGTACCCAAGCACATCTAGCAGGAGTTAAGTAACGGTGCCCCCTAGGCAGGTATTCATCTATATCGCGAGCTTTTTGCTGATTGCAGTGCTGGTCTCGCTGCTTCTCGAGACGCTGTTTTAGAGGCGCTGTTTGTAGAAGGCGCCGCTCTAGCCCAGTGCCGGTGATGCGAGCGCAGCTCCTCCAGCCACGGTAGGGACCGCGGCGCGAGGTAGCGACGGCATTGCAACGAGACTCCTGACTCAACCCCTTTGCTAGAAACGCCGCTTTTCGTAGCGCCTATTCGCGCTTGTGAACGATCTATTCTCAATGTCGCTGGACCTCGACGCGCGAGGTAAGGCAGGATGTTTCTGCGTTGATTAACAAGGAGTCGGCAGCCATGAGAGAAGCGGTTGAGCGCATCGTCAATGCCATTGCGACATCTTTTCTCGGCAATCGGAGTCAGGTTGAGCTCGCACTGGCATGTCTTTTGGCCGGTGGTCACCTGTTAATAGAAGACTTGCCGGGTCTGGGGAAGACTACCTTGGCACGCGCTCTTGCGCGGGCACTGGGGCTCGAGCATACCCGGCTGCAGTTCACCTCTGATCTGCAACCCGGGGATATTCTCGGATTGTCGGTGTTTGATCAGCGACAGGCCGCCTTTGTATTTCAGCCGGGCCCAATTTTCACACAGGTACTGCTGGCCGACGAAATTAATCGTGCGACACCCAGAACCCAAAGCGCATTGCTGGAGGCCATGGCCGAAGCGAAGGTATCGATAGATGGGGAAACTAGAGTGTTGCCCCAACCCTTTTTCGTGATCGCAACACAAAATCCGGCTTTTCAGTCCGGAACCTACCCACTGCCCGAGTCGCAGCTCGACCGATTTCTGATGAGGTTGTCTCTGGGCTTTCCTGAATCCGACGCGGAGCGGTCATTGTTGCAGCGATCAGATGCGACACCGGAAGTCGCCGCTGTCGTTGACAACAGCTGGTTACAAGATGCCCTCGTGCGTGTTCGAGCGGTCTTTGTGGGCGACAGTGTGCTCGATTACATACAGCGTCTCATAGCGCATACGCGGACAAGTGCCGACTTTCGAGTTGGCTTGTCTCCGCGGGGTGGTATGGCATTGGTGGCCGCTGCTCGGGCAATGGCGGCAATTGCGGGTCGCGACCATCTATTGCCTGAGGACGTTCAGTCGGTGGCGGTGCCAGTCATCGCACACCGTATCCAGTCTGCGGCGACGTTTACGGGCGATCACGAAGATTTGGTCAACGGGATGCTCGAGCGGATCGATTGTGTCGGGAGGGGTGATTAGTCCGGGTGCTGAAAATTTTCAGACAGTGGCAAAAGCAGTGGCTTGCCCGACGGTTTCCACCGGTGCCATCCATCGTGCTCAACCAGCGCCGTCTTTTTATATTTCCAACTCGGATGGGCTTTCTGTTTTTGCTCAGCTTGTTTCTCATGCTGTTGATGGCGATCAACTATCAGAGCAATCTCATCTATGCGCTGACTTTCTGGCTGGGTACATTATTTGTCGTCGCCATTCACGTCACCCACGCTAACCTGTCCGGTTTGGAGGTAACGGCCCTCCGCGCTGAACCTTGTTTCGCGGGTGAGCTAGCTGTCTTTCAGATCCGTCTTGTTTCTGGCGGGAGGTCACGTCAGGGCATCAGATTGGGCTGGTCGGAAAAGCGTTCGCCCGAGACCGCGCAAAATCCGGAGCGCCGAGATGCCTATGTGGATATCGCCGCCAACGATGCCGCGGAGATCGCTCTGCATTATCCGGCCCTGCGGCGGGGTTGGTGTTATCCGGACCGGCTGCGGATCGAGGCGACTTTCCCGCTGGGTTTGTTGCGTTGCTGGAGTTTTATCATGCTTGATCAGCGAGCATTGGTTTGGCCAGCGCCGGTATCGATATCCACGCTGTTACCCGTTGCTGATGCCAGCGATCAGCGGTCGAGAGTTGCTCTGATTGCCGAAGAACGAGACCTGGCGGGGCACCGCCACTATCGGATTGGAGATCCAGCCAGCGCGATTGATTGGCGTTCTCTCGCGAGAGGGCAACCATTGTCAGTCGAGCAATACTTTACGCCGACAGCTTCGCCGCGGTGGCTCGATTGGGATGCTATTCCCTCGGCAGATCCTGAGCGGAAGCTCAGTGAGCTTTGCGGGCTCGCCTTGCAAGCTGCCAAGGACCGAAGTGCCTTTGGCCTGAAGCTTCCCGGGCAGGTGCTGGAAGTTGGGTTGGGGCAGGAGCAGCTAGAACAGGTTCTGACCCTATTAGCATTGTTTCGTTTGGCGGATCGAGCGCCAATCCTGTGAGCCGAGTTTTCTTGTCTCGCAGTGACTTGCGCTGGTTGATTGTTGGCCACGGACTGATAGTCCTGCCGCACCTGCTTCAGATTCCCCTTTGGGTGGTACTGGCGACCGTGTTCACCGGCGCATGGCGTCTGCTCTTGTTACGGCGTCGCAGATTGCCAGGATGGCCGTTGCGCATGATGCTCGCAGCCGGGGCTGTGGTAGGAATTGGAATAAGTTTCGGTACATGGGTGGGGTTAGAGCCCATGATTGCGGTGCTACTGGTTGCGGCGGCACTGAAGATCTTGGAGTGTAATACGCTCCGTGACGCGCACATACTGATTTGCCTCGACTTTTTTATCGTGGCGACGCACTTCCTATTTTATCAGTCTCCGGTGATGTCGGTATTTGTCCTCGCCTCTGTGGCTGCGCTGCTTCTCTGCTTGATAAAGCTGTCACTGGGCGCTCAATCGAGTCTCACCAAACGTCACATGGGTTTAGTGTTGCGCATGTTGTTCTGGTCAGCCCCACTCATGGCCACTTTATTTTTGACTTTCCCACGCATCGATCCATTGTGGGCGGTGCCCACCATGGGAAGCGGGGGCGCGACGGGTATGGACGATCGTCTTTCGCCTGGAAGTCTTTCTCGTATCGCGCGCTCTGACCAGGTTGCTTTCCGTGTGAGGTTTGATGAGGCGCCGCCGCCGAGAAGCGAATGGTATTGGCGCGGGATGGTGCTCGATCGCTTTGAGGATAATGCGTGGACAACTACGCCTCGGCGAGAGATCCCCTCTGAGGAGCGGAAGCCTCCGCGCTCGGAACCCCGTTCGCAGGGGCTGCACTACGAGCTGTTGCAGCCACCGACACACCAGCCTTGGTTATTTGCGTTGCCATATGCACAAACCTCAGATCCGCGAGTCGCCGAGGCCAGCGCTTTTCATCTGGTGGCTCGGAAACCGATGGATGTGCTGCACCGAATCGAGGTGGTTAGTTCTGGGAATGTGGTCATGCAGCAGGAATTGTCTCCCTGGTGGCGGGCCCATGAACTGGCGTTGCCAGCGAGCCGGAACCCTCAGTCGCGTGCCTACGTTGAGTCGCTGCGGGAAGAACTGAAAACGGATGAAGCATTGATTTCGGCAATCTTGGACCGGTTCAGCAGAGAGGCTTTTTACTACACCTTATCACCGCCACTGATATCCGAGCGTGATTTCGTCGATGAGTTTCTATTTGAAGTCAAACGCGGGTTCTGTGAGCACTACGCTTACGCCTTCGTCGTATTGATGCGTCAGGCGGGTATCCCGGCCCGAATCGTTGGCGGGTACCACGGCGGGGAGCTGAATCCCGCCACCGGGACCGTGGTGGTCAGGCAGCTCGACGCGCATGCGTGGGTGGAAGTTTGGCTACCGCAGCGCGGGTGGTTACGGGTAGATCCAACTGCCGCGGTGGCGCCAAACCGGATCGAATTGGGCGTCGAGGATGCTTTGGCAGACGAGCCACTCTGGCTGTCCGAGAGTGGGCTCTCGTCCTATCGATTCAGACATTATGTGGTCATTGATTGGCTGCGGTGGCGTTACGATGATTTTGCCTGGCGCTGGCAGCGATCGGTCGTGGGTTTTGATCAGCGGCAAAATCTTCGTGCTGTGTCTGGTTGGCTCGCACGCTGGGGAGGGCTCAGTCTCGAGATCGCCGCCGCGGCGATCTGGGTGGGAGTGCTGGCATTGTTGTACATACTGGGAACTCGGAGTGCTCGTCGTACGCCACGCTCCATCATCGAACGACGTTACCTAGCGCTGTGCCGCCGATTGACCCGGCACGGCGTCCAGCGACAGCATGGTGAGTCGGCTGCTGCATTAAGAGACCGGGTACTTCCAATCCTCGGCGCTGAACACCCGTTGGTGCGGCAGCTCGAGGCGGTATATAGAGAGTTATATGGGTGTTCACTGATCGAGAGATAACCGTCTGGGCGTTGATGAAGAGAAAGTTATTGTGTGGCGGCGACGGTCGCTACCGCTTGCAGCACGTCCCCAAGGAGCGAATTCACGTCGGCCTGAGATTCATCCAGCGTGAGGCCCAGACGAACCACCACAAGTTCCTGCTCCGGTAGCACTACAACGAATTGGCCGGAGTTGCCGCCGGCATAAAATGCGGAGGGCGGTGCGTGGGGAAAAGCCCGGCGGTCGGCGTTGAGCCAAAAACCCAATCCATAGATCTCGCCGTTTATCGCAGTCCCCGGAGTCACTGCTTGCCTTTGCCACGCCTGACTGATCTTATCGCTGCGTCCATGCCAAGCATCCAGCCGCAGTTGCCCCATACGCGCCCAGTCATCTGTGGTGAGATAGGCGTAACTGGATCCGACCTGAATGCCGCTGGCATCAGGTTCAAGCACCATTTCGGCTAACCCTAGAGGCTGGGAAAAATTGCTACTCAACCAGTCGGTATAGGGCTCTTCCTCGAGGGATTGTTGCCAAATCAGCGAGGCGAGATTGATATCACCACTGGAATAAGCGAATCGCGTGCCCGGTGGGTCACGGTGCCCCGTGCGCGGCGCGGAGAGCCACATGGCGGGTTGTTGATAAAGCATGTCGGTAACGTCATCACCCGGGAAATAGCGCTCCGAAAAATCGAATCCGCTTGTCATCGAGAGTAAATGACCGAGGGTGAGCGTGGTGTCCACTCGCCCGATGATGGCGGCGTCCGAGCGCTGTTTTTCCAGAGCATCTATCACGGATGACTCCAAGGAGAGCTTCCCGCTGTCGACCTGATAGCCGATAAACGTTGCCATCAGGCTTTTGTTCATCGACCAACCCTGCATCGGGGTGCTCACCGTCACCGGATCTGCGTAGCGCGCGGCAATGCGTTGCCCTCGATGCAAGACAACGATGGCCAGCGTGTTGCGATTGCCCGTGATGGATTCGGCGAAGGCGTTGTCCAGAGCAGTGTCCAAGGCGCCAGTCAGCGCAGGGAGTGGTGGCGTGCTGTTGGGCTCGTCCGCCGCGGCGTCGGCGGAGGTGGCGTCAGGCCTTTGCGCGGCTGATATGTCCGTCAAAGTGCTCAGCGAGGTCCTCGAGGGCACCGGCAGTCCATATTCACCAGCCTGCTGCTGCACCAGTGTACAGCCGGTCTCTGGCTGATACTCAGCGACAACGCGCTGCCCCAGTAGTGACGCCGATACCGTCCCGGCACGCCGGTCGAACGAGTAGTTAAGCAACTGAGCAAAAGGACCCACGGTTGCAAGCCGCGGCAGCACATCCGTGTCTACAACGAACCGCTCGGGCAAGCGCGCCACGAAGACTCCTGAGCACAGCTGCTTGGCGGCGTAACCGGCGCCGACGAGTCCGGCATCCACAACAAAGATCGCCGCGCGCAGCAATAAAAGGATGCCGACTGCCGAGATGATCAGCGTAGGTAGCCGTCTCGGTCGCCGCGCCTTTGCGGCGCGCTGGTGCGCAGGGTCACGCTCTGTTGGCGTAGCGAATGACACGGGTTGGACTCCTGATGACGCGCTGGAACAGGGCGGGGAGTGTACTGCTATCGCCCCGCTGCCGCTGTCATAAATTTGAAACATTACTGTCACAAAAATGCAAAGTCACTGTCACGAAAGTGAAACCGAGATTTCAGATACTGCGCGCGCACCAATGATCCTTTCCCTTTAAGAGTCTGGAGTTTGACCCATGCGCAATATCCCGTCCCGACCCCGCTCTGCCCTGTACACGGGGCTATTATTGAGTGCGTTCACGCTGTCAGCCTCAGCGACCGACAAGGCGCTGCTGGATATCCTGTTGGGCAACGGCTTGATTACTCAGGACCAATACGAAGCACTGGTGCAGCAGGAGGAGATCACGACGGAGCAGGTCCTCTCGAGTGTTGCAGTCGCTGAGCCCCAGGCGGGTAACGCGAGCGCTGGCGAGGCGCGAGAGATGGAGTTGGCGCAGGTCACGGCTCTTGATGAGAACGTGCAGCGTGCGATCGACGAAGCGGTGGCCAGTGCGATAGAAGCTGAATCCTCGGTGATGGCGAGCTACGGGTCGAACGGGTTCCGATTCGAAAGCCGCGATGGCAACTGGCAAACCAATCTCCAGTGGCGCGCGCAAATGCGGTACAGCAATCCGTCGGGATCCGACCCCCGGCAAATCGCAAATTTTGAGGACTCAAGCGGGTCGAGTTTTGAGCAGCGCCGCCTGCGAATGAAAATCGGCGGCCACGGTTTCCAGCCGTGGATTAAATATTACTTCGAGGTGGATCTGCAGCCAGCGCGCGATGTCGACGCAGATCCCGTTTCTTCGGGTGCTCGAGTCATCGACTGGCGGGTTGATCTGGCCAAGTGGGACTGGGGTGGCATTCGTCTCGGGCAGTGGAAGGTGGACCTCAACCGGGAGCGCGTGGACTCCTCGGGCAGACAGCAGTTCGTTGAGCGTTCGATTGTTAACCGTATTTTCACGGTGGATCGTCAGGTGGGCATGCAGCTGCGAGGACATTTGTTCAAAGGCACGATGGCCGACATGCGTTATTACGCTGGTATCTTTAACGGTGAAGGGCGCGGTGTAAAAAATAACTCAACTGATCATCTGTATATGGGCCGCCTACAGTGGAACTTTCTGGGTCGTGACCTTGCCTGGAAGCAGACCGACGTAGAGTACACAGAGAAGCCAACGGGCTCCTTTGCCATTGCCGGCTTTACCAACACCGGGCCTTGCACGCGGTGGTCATCATCGGGTTGCGGCAACCTGGATGGCTTTGCCAAGCCCATTGTTGCGGCTGAGGATCAATTCAAAATTGAGCAAGCGGTCCAGGAGTTTGCGTTCAAGTACCGAGGCTTTTCGTTGCAGCAAGAGTGGCACCGCAAGTTTGTGACAGACCGTGTTGAGGGGACCGAGAGCGACCTCACCGGCTTCTATATTCAGTCAGGGTATTTCTTCCACAATCTGATCGACAGCTTCCCCGCGCCTCTCGAGCTCGCTGCACGGTACGCCTATGTTAGCGAGCCGAACAAGACGCTACGCAGTGTCTATAACGAACGGGAGGAGTTCACGCTGGGCGCGAACTGGTTCTTCTCCGGGCACAGCAACAAGATTACGGTTGATCTCTCGCACTTTACGCTGGACGACGGGTTGCTCGGCTCAAACCACTCCGACAACCGCTTCAGGATTCAATGGGATGTGTCCTTCTGAGGGGTGTCAGCGGGTAGCGCGGCTGAATCGCCCTGTTTTCCACAACAAGCACGGATATTCATTTGATTGTCACAATTCTTGGGTAGCGTAGTCACAGATCGCAAAGAGGCATCCTCATAATGGAAATCATCGCATCACACGGCTTTATTCTCCTCTCTCTTGCCTGCGTCTTTGGTCTGTTCATGGCCTGGGGCATCGGCGCGAATGACGTTGCCAACGCCATGGGGACGTCAGTCGGTTCGCGCGCGTTAACGCTCAAGCAAGCGATCCTCGTCGCGGCAGTGTTTGAGTTCGCGGGCGCGTATCTTGCCGGTGGTGAAGTAACTTCAACGATTCGCAAGGGCATCATCGACCCGGCAGTGCTCACCGATACCCCGGAGCTGCTGGTCTACGGCATGTTGTCTGCATTGCTTGCTGCCGCGACCTGGCTACTCATTGCCAGCATGCGAGGTTGGCCGGTATCAACGACCCACTCCATCGTCGGCGCGATTGTGGGTTTTGCCGCGGTTGGCATTTCTGTTGAGGCCGTCGCTTGGGGCAAGGTGGGCACCATCGCGGCCAGCTGGATCGTCTCACCGTTGCTCGCCGGCTCCATGTCCTTTGCACTATTTATCTCGGTGAAAAACTTGATCCTCGACCACGACAACACGTTCGAGCGAGCGCGCCAGTATGTGCCCGTTTATATGTGGATGGTGGGCTTCATGATCAGCATGGTCACCTTGCTGAAGGGCCTGAAGCACATTGGCGTCGACTTCGATATGGGGATGAGCTCTAAGTTCACTAACGCCATGGTGGTGTCCGCGCTGGTTGGTTTGGCGGTGGCGGTGATCGGCGCACTGCTTTTGCGGCGCATTAAGGTCACTGGGGATATCAATAGCGTCGAGAATGTTGAGAAGGTCTTCGGCATTCTCATGATCTTCACCGCGTGTGGCATGGCGTTCGCGCATGGCTCGAATGACGTTGCGAACGCAGTGGGTCCGCTGGCGGCGGTGGTCAGCACGGTGCAATCCGGCGGTGTCATTGGTGCCAAGTCAATTATGCCCTGGTGGGTTTTGGGCATTGGCGCTGCCGGTATCGTTGTGGGTCTGGCCACGTATGGTTGGCGCGTGATTCAAACGATCGGCAGAAAAATCACAGAGCTGACGCCGAGCCGCGGTTTTGCCGCAGAGCTCGCCGCGGCATCAACTGTCGTATTGGCGTCAGCGACGGGATTACCAATTTCAACGACCCATACGTTGGTGGGCGCAGTGTTGGGCGTTGGTCTTGCCAGAGGGGTAGAGGCCCTCCACTTGCCCACGATTGGCGCGATCATTACCTCCTGGGTAGTGACCTTGCCGGCAGGCGCGGGCCTGGCGGTGGTATTTTTCTACATACTGTCTGCCGTTTTCGGTTGATATAAGAACGGTGAGTGGGCAGTGCGTAATTAATAGGACAATCGATCACCGCGTGATCGGTATCCTGTCAGTGTGAATTAAAGGGGAAATAGAATGGCCGTGAAACCCGCGTTATCCGATGTGTTGAGCAGCTCGCCACTTGCGATTATGGAGCGGCACGCTGAGGCCTGCTTGAACTGTGTGAGCCGGCTTGAGGCTTACTTCGAGGCAGCGCAGTCGGGGCAATGGAAGAAAGCGGAGAAGATCCAGCTTGAAATAGCGCGTCTTGAGGGTATTGCTGATGACATCAAGATGGACGTGCGCCGGAACCTGCCGAGAGGGCTGTGGATGTCGGTTTCGCGAGCGGACCTCTTAGAGCTGGTGCGCGTGCAGGACAAGATGGCGAACGAAACCAAGGATATCGCAGGCTTGTCATTAGGGCGTGAGTTGGCGTTCCCGCAAAAACTCGAGAAGTCGCTATTCAAGTTTATCCATACGGTTCAAGAAGCGGCAGAAAAAGCGGTTGACGTTGTGACGGCAACGCGCGAACTCTCGCGAACCGCATTTGGATCGCGACAGGCCCAGGCCATTGTTTCCAAAAGCATGTTGGTTGAAAAACACGAGCGTCGCTCGGACGAACTGCAGTCGAAGCTACGCGCCAAATTGCGCGTGCATGAAGGGGATATTTCTCCGGTTGATGCCATTTTCCTCTACCAGTTGCTATCAAGCATTGGAGAGATCGCCGATCACGCCGAAAAAGTGTCTCACCGCGCGCAGATTATTGCCGCCAGTTAACGGCGGTTCGCGCGTGGCGAGTCGCTACGTGCGCTTATTGAACTTAAGCGCGACCTTTTTGTAGCCGTGGGATGCAAAGCTCGGTAGGTGCGACAGGTCACTGCTCGTCTCGTCGAGATCGATATCGGCCAGCCGACCTAACAGCTCTTCGAATGCAATCCGCGCCTCGATTCGTGCCAGCTCCGCGCCCGCACAAAAGTGCGGCCCAAAGCCAAAGCCCATATGAGGTTTGGTGTTAGGGCGATCAATGTCGAAGCGTTCCGGGTTTGGAAAGACTTCGGGGTCCCAGTTTGCCCCCGCCCACATTGGAATCACCATATCGCCTTTTTTCACGGCGATACCCTCGATCTCGTCATCCTGTGTTGCCCTGCGATAAGTGCACTGTATCGGTGGGTCCCAGCGCAGGGCTTCCTCGATCATGGCGGGTATATCGGCGGGGTTCGCACGCAAGCGCGCCATCAGCGCCTCATCCTTCAGCAACACGAGCATGGCATTGCCAATGAGATTGGTGGTCGTTTCATGCCCCGCCAGCAGTATTTGGTCGATGATGGGCAGTAATTCCTCGGTCGTCAGCGGAGGCTCTCCATCAACCTCAGTATTGACCATGATGCTCAGCAGGTCATCGGTGGGTTCGCGTCGCCGCTGCTCGATCCTCGGGACAAAATACTCGTGC
>Ga0255776_10002622_pt1 | contig 19946 bp, 18 predicted proteins | sample 071ome_19_FD_179974 | JGI IMG/M metagenome (GOLD analysis project Ga0255776, IMG submission 179974) | Coastal salt marsh microbial communities from the Groves Creek Marsh, Skidaway Island, Georgia - 071413AT metaG (version 2) | ecosystem: Environmental > Aquatic > Marine > Intertidal zone >... | reverse complement strand
GGTGGCTGCTGACCTTGTCGAGGCGCCAGCGCTTCCGATCACCGGGGCACCGACGAACTCAACTCTTGTTGCGCTGCTGCTCATCGCGGTCGGCGCACTCTTGTGCGTGCGGGTCCGTCACCGACCCATAGCGGGCCAGTCCGGCACGCCCAGCCGCTAGCAGCTCGAGCGGTAACCTCACCGGCGGACCGACGAAGCCGATCCGAGTTTCGGGCCACGTTTCGGACCGTCCCCGCCCCCGTGGCAGGTGGTCGACCGGGTCGCCGGCGCCGAGGTCGATCCGTCACGGCGGCTGACCCGAGCGGTGGCGGTCAACCTCCACCACCTGATGGCCCACAAGGACGAGTACGAGGTGGCGGATCTCATCGTGGATGGTGGCGGGGACGTCGAGGTCGATGAGATCGGTGATGGACGCGGAGTTCGCTACCGGATGTTGCACCCCCCGGTGCTCGCCGCGATGGGCGTCTCGCGCAAACTTCGCCTCGGGCCGGGGTGGATGGCGGTGTTCCGGCTGCTCCGACGGCTCAAGTTCTTGAGAGGAACGCCGTTCGACCCGTTTGGCCACACCGAGATGCGACGACTCGAGCGCCGCGCGATCGCGGTCTACCTCGATGTCGTCGATTCCTTGCTCGCTCGTGTCACCGATGAGGTGGGGAACTACGACCATCTCGTTGAACTGGCGGAGGTACCGAGCGGTGTCCGTGGTTACGAGAGCCTGAAGCTCGAACGCCTCGCCGAGATGTTCCGACGGTTCGACTCCGTGGCCTGACTCAGTTGACGCCTTGGCGAAGCATCCCGTCAGGAACCTACGACAACGCCGAGAACCAGGGAGCCACCTCCGGGGGAGCTACGGGGCGTTGCTCACCCGGAGTGGATCATCGAGGGCGATGACGACCGGTTCGAGGTCATATGGGCTTGGCTCGCTGTAGCGCACCCCTGGGAACGGCTCCGGGCCGGGACCTCCTGGGTTGTAGAGCGGGAGATAGTCGCCGCTCGATGGCACCTCGACGTGGGTGATCGAGCGTGCGGCGGCATCGTCACCTTCCAGGATGATGTCGATCTGGTTGTCGACGTCCTCGGCGTAGCAGTCGTCGTAGACGACACCGTCTCCGAGCGGCTGGCCGAGGTCCGCGAGACCAAGGACTCGAAGCGTGCCCCCGGCGACCTCGTAGTCGACACCGACCTCGGAGAGCAGAACGGTCGAACCGTCCTCTGCGGTCGCATGCACCCGGAAGTGGCGTTCGTAGGCGTCAGGGGTGAGCCCAGTGATCCCGGTGGGCGTGAAGCCACCCGAGGTGAGCATGCGCAAGCGGAAGTCACCTCCGCCGTAGAGCGCGAACTCGTCGTTGGGCAACAGCTGCTGTTCGAAGAGAGCCGCACCGCCTTCGCCGGCCGGCGCATCGCCGACATGGTTGAGCTTGGCCCCGACGAGTTGCGGCCCGGTGCCGTAGCCCGTGGCGCCCTCACCTTCCCAGGTGAGTCCGACGCCGCTCTCTTCGCCATCGGGCCCAAGGAAGCGCAGCGGGGTGCCGTCGTCCACGATCTCGAGCTTGGCCGGGTAGACCGCGTCGGCCTCTCCGGGCGCACCTCGGTTGCCGAAGTCGCCGAAGACGACCACCGTGTTTCGCTCGTTGAGCTCCCAGTTCGGCACGAGGCCGGCGGAGTTCGGCACGACCTGGTCGCCGTTGGTCAGGGTGAACAGGAAGTCCTCCGGATGCACCGTCGAACCGAGCACGGGCCAGGTGAACACCACTGGGAGACCGTCGTCGTAGTCGGGCGAGTCGCCGGCCGTGCCTCGGTAGAAGGCGTCGACCCCGGCCGCTGTTGCCCCGCTGACGATCGGGTTGTCGGCGCACTCGGGCAGGTAGTAAGAGCCTCCGGCGGCTCGGACGGTCTCGAGGTCCGTATCGGGGAGGCCGATCACCCCGTCGAACCCCATTCCCGCGGACAGGATCGCCAACTCGGTACCCCACAGGTCCGCGGCGATGATCCGGTCGTCGAGGAACGCTGGTGGGGAGTCGTCAGCGTCCGGACCTGCAGCGCCGGGTCCGATCGGCAACGACGGACGCGGGGTGTCGGCTGCCACCTCCTCGTCGTCGCCGGCCTCCTCGGTCACCTCGTCCTCGGCCGCCGGGGACTCCGGAGCGGATCCGGGGTCTGGTTGCTCACCTGTGTCCGGAGCACCGGCATCGCTGCGGTCCTCGACCGATCGCTCATCGGTCGCGTTGGGGCCGCAGCCGACGGCGACCAGGAGTGCGATCAGCAGCTGCACTCCGAAGCGGACTCGGTGTCGATCCGTGTTCCCTTGCTCAAACATCTCGCTGTCGCTCCTCGCGTTGATGCACCCCGCGGATGGCAAAGTCCCCTGTGACCGGGGCATTCTTTGACACCAGTGGAACGTTCATCCTGAAATTCTGGAACAGATGGGCCGACTTCTGGCTCTCGGTTGAGGTTCGGCAGCGCACATCATCCGGTCGGTCGCTAGCAATGTGGCCCCAAGAGTCGTCGATCATCGGCGCCGCCTGTGCCATGGCCGTCGGCGCCTTGACGAAGCGGCTTTGTCACCAGTAGCGGCAGAGCCGGTGAGCATGGAGTCGACGAGATACTGGTTGCCGCTGTATTCGGTTACGCCGATGATCGACTCGCCGTCGGTCTCGAGATGCAGTGCCACTTCGACGGCGAATGGTTCGCCCTGCGCTCTTCCTTCGAGGAGGACGATGACCATGGCTCGGTTGCCATCGCTCATGGTCTCTGTGACTTCGACATGGTCCACGAACGTGCCCGGTGCGACGGGTTGGGTCAGCGCTGCGGTGACGTGCTCGCGACCCCGGTGCAGTCCGGCCCCGGCACTGCGGCCTGGTAGTTGGTAGACGACCCGTTCGCTTAGCAGTGGGCGAAGGCCTTGGGAGTCACCGGATACCACCGCGCGCGCGAAGGCCTCGGCCAGTTCGCGGCTCGCAGCGCCTGACAGATCGAAATGTTGAGGTGGCAGCGCGGTCGTCCCGCTGTCGGGATCACTTGGATCTTTGGTTGGTTGGGTTGAGTGGCTCATGCTCGCAATGCCTCTGTGGGAGCGAGCCGGGCGGCTCGCATTGCCGGGTAGAGACCGGCGGCGGCCCCGATGAGGAGTGCTGCCAGGAACCCTCCAGCGGCGGCAGTGCCCGGGATGATCACGCGCCACCCCTGCAGTCCTGAGTAGAGGTACGTGGCTCCGATGCCGAGCGCGACGCCAACAGCGCCTCCGAGAGCGGACAGGATCACCGCTTCGGTCAGGAATTGCCGGCGAATGTGAGCACGGGTCGCCCCGAGTGCCCGTCGAAGTCCGATCTCGCCGCGGCGCTCGATGACGGCGATCACCATCACATTCGCGATTCCGATGCCGCCAACCAGCAACGCCACGGCTCCCAGACCGAGGAACAGGGTGGTCAGTGCGTCGTCGGCGGCGGCTTGGGCTTCGAGGGCATCGCTGGGCCGGCTCACCGTCACTTCCTCGGGATTCTCGGCATCGGCAGTGGTGGGGATCAGATCCCGTGTCGCGTCGAGCGTGCCGCTCTCGACCCGCGCGAAGATGGTGGTGGGAGATGGGTCGCTCTCGAAGAACGCTTCCGACGCCTGCTGCCCCATGATCGCTGACCGATCGAGATCAGCCGAGAGCGGAAACTCCTCGAGGATCCCGATGACCTCGACATAGTGCTCGCCGACGTAGACGTAGATCGGTTGGGTCAACGTGGTGATGCCGAGCCGCTCTGCAGCGACGGAGCCGAGGACAACCGCCGGATACTCGCTTGTTGCATTGTCCAACCACCTCCCCTCAGCGACTTCGCCATTGAGTGTCTCGAGAAGTGACTCGCTCGCCGCGACGACCGTGAGTCCCCGGGTTTGCCCACTGGGGATGAACTCGCTCTTGAGAAGGCTGGCCTCGACGTCGTGGACGGCACTGGCAGTCTCAATCGTCTCGATCCGGTTGACCGCCGCCAGCGAGCCTTCAGGGAACTTCCCGTCACCTCCACCGATCCCGACACCGGATTCGACAGTGAGCAGGTTGGTGCCCAGCGCGGAGATCTCGTCGAGCAGTGCTGACTTCGACGACTCGCTGAGGCCGAGGACACCGACCATCGCCGCGATGCCGATCGATACACCGAGAGCAGAGAGCGCCGTGCGCGTCTTGCGGGCGCGCGGCCCGGAGGCTCCGACCCGGAGGACGTCGCTCGGTCGAAGACGACTCGCGGATGTACGTTGCGGGAGCGTTGCGGTCATGCGAATGCGCTCTGCATCGCCGAATCCGACTCGATGCGACCGTCGAACACGGAGACCTGCCGCGGCAACGATGCCGCGATGGTGGTGTCGTGTGTGATCACCGCGATGGTGGTGCCCTCGTCATGAAGTCCGTGGATCAGGTCCATGACCGCCCCGGTCGACCTTGAGTCGAGGTTGCCGGTCGGCTCATCGGCCAATACGAAGGCTGGCTCGTGTACGAGGGCCCGAGCGACGGCGACCCGTTGGCGTTCGCCGCCCGACATATGGCTTGGCGGGTGAGTGAGTCGATGCCCGAGACCCACCCGTCTCAGCGTCTCAGCTGAGCGTTCCCGGCGCTCCTTGATGCCAACTCCCTGGTAGATGAGGCCGTTGGCGACGTTGTCTATGGCCGACATGCCGTCGAGAAGGAAGAACTGCTGGAACACAAAACCGATACGCCGGGCGCGAACACCGGCAACTTGTCGGTCGTTCAGTGTCGCTGTGTCGTCCCCGTCGATGGCTACGACTCCCCGAGTGGGTCGGTCGAGTGTTCCCATGACGTTGAGCAGCGTGGACTTACCACTACCCGAGGGCCCGACCACGGCGACCAACTCGCCGTGGTCGATGCGAACCGAGACATCGTCAAGGGCCCGCACCGGCGGGAAGCCGGGGTACTCCTTGACGATATTTCGCATCTCGAGCGCCGCTGGACGACTCACGACGGGACCACCACTTGTGTCCCGGGCTGGATGCCGGCGACTTCGACCCAACCGTCGCTGAACATGCCGGGATCGACTTGGATGAGTGTCGTTCCGGTTGTCGTGATGGCCTCCACAGCGAAGTTGCCGTCGCCTGTCGCCACGAGCGCGCCCACTGGCACAACGGTCGCTCCGGATGCGATCTTCTCAACGAGCTTGATCGTCACATCGACCTGGTTGAAGTCGCGCGCCGAGACTGGGACTTGGGTGAGCGAGATCTCGATGTCGATCGTGGGTTCCGCATCCGGGTCCATCGGGTCTGTTGTTGTCGATGTCGCGACCGCGGTGACGGTGCCCTGAACGATGTCACCCTCGGGGAACTCGACATCCACAGCGGTGCCGTCCGCGAGTTTGTCCTTGTCGGCAACCGCGATCGATGTCTCGACGAGGCGTGCCGCGGTCTCGGTGGATGACGACCACAGCACCGAGCCCGAAGCGATGATCTCCTCCTCGAAGTCGGTGACCGGCCCAGCAACCGTGCCGGGCTCGAAAGTGATGATCTCATCGCGCGAGACAACGCCGTCGACGATGACCGCGTCGAACGTCTCCTGCAGGTCCTCCTCCCAATCGAGGATTGCCTTCTCGGTGTTCTCGTCGAACACGTCATCGACCTCCAGATCGCCGTTGGCGTCGTAGCCGAGCGAGAGCAGCATCTCCTCGACAGCGAGGACGTCGTCACCGCGATCGACACCGTCCCCGATGTCACGGTCGAATGCTGCGTCACTGACCACGGCGGTTACCGCGAGGCCGTCGACGGAGTACAGCACGTCACCCGAGGTGAGCACCTGCCCCGTCGTCACGAACGTCTCGATCTCCCCCGAGTGCTCGTAGTGCGCCGTGTCGGCTCGGCCAACCACGTTCAACTCCATGATGGTGCCGCCAGAGTTGACGCGACGACCCACGTCAGTCATGACGTCTGACACGACCGCAGGTCCGGCGAGCGCGATGATGTCGGAAGCACCGACATCGCCGGTCTCAGGCATTCCTGAGTCCTTCTGCCAGCGCAGCACCGCATCGATGGTCGACTCGTCATACACGCCGTCGACGGTGAAGCCGGTGTTCACCATGTTGCCGTCTTCGTCCTCGAAACTGTGGTAGCCGAGCGCCGCGAGGTTCTTCTCAAGCACGAGGACGTCGTCTCCGACGGACCCCTCACCCAGGCTGCGATAGAACGGAAAGGATCCGTAGAACACAGTGGTGGGGGTGGCATTTACGGCGTAGAGGACAGTTCCGCGCTCAACGGCGTCACCGCTGTCGAGCAGGCTCGTGATCACGCCGTCGCGGCCATTCCCAATCGGTTCGACGTCCGCGTAGATCATTCTCCCGTCGAGTTCATCGAACTCGATCAGGTCACGCACCTCGGCGGACACCGCAGCCAAAGTGACGGGTTCGGGCTCGTTTGGCTCGACGTCGTCTGCGCCGGCAAGCACGACGATGCCGGCAACGGCAACGGCACCGGCCAGACCGACGGTTGCGACTGTCCAGGGCCAACGTCGACGAGCACGGCGTGTTGGCCCACTCTCAGTGGGTGTGGGTTCGACGATCTCGTCACGGCGCGACTCTGCGGGGTTGGACAGGACAGGCATGAGATCAGCCCCCTCCTGCGCCGGCGAACAGGGTCTGGCAGACCTCGATCGCGGCTGCGTTGGCGGGGTCATCCGGGTCAAAGTCCCAGTCGAGAAGTCCAGCAGCGCCATCGCTCAGGTCTGGGTCTGACACGTCGACGCCTTCGTCTCGAAGGCACTGGGCGAAGTCCACGAATTGGTCTTGGGTCTCCGTGGTCATTCCTGCCCCGTTGTTCGGCAGGAAACTTGCGCCAGCGATGAGCGGGCCGCAGGCCTGGATCGCCACTTGGACCTCATCTGAGCTGAGCGCGACGTCGCTGGTTGGTCCCAGACCAACAGCTCCACCGCCGGAGAGGTCGATACTGCCGTCCGAGTTCGTCGCGGGATCCGGCCAGCTGCTCACACCTTCCTCGCGCATGCACTCGGCGAACGCGAGTGCCCGCTCTTCGTCACTCAGGTCGGTGGTGGGGATCGCCTGCTCCTCCTCGGAGGGATCGACCTCGTCGGATGAGCCGAGGGTGTCGACCTCAGGTTCGGTCTGGGGCGTTTCGTCGGTCGATGCTGCGCCGGCGGCATTCTCGTCAATGACGAGTTCGCCTGCTCCGACGTCGGCGGCCTGCTCTGGGTCGTCGCCTGTGCTGTCGCTGTTGGATCCGCCGCACCCAGCGAGAGTCAGAGCTGCGAGAGCCGCAAGAGAAAGAGTCGTGCGCGGCGGCTGGGGTGTCCGATTGGCTGTTCCTTTGAGGCGCGCCGAATGTGTGGCACCGAGGGGATGGGTGGTGTTTCGCATGGGAACAGCATCGGGTTCGACCCTCAAGAGCACTTCGGTTGATCCTCCAGACTCCCTGTGAATGTGCGCGGCATCCTCAGGAACGCTTGAGGTTTCACACAGGTGATTCATCGACTCAGCGGGCATGCTCTTGTGCGTGGAACGCCCGAAAGTGCTGGTCGTTGACGACGAGGAGAACATCCGCTTCCTCGTTGCCTCTGCACTGCTGGTCCAGGATGTCGACGTCACTGTCGTCGACAACGGCGCTGACGCGCTCAAGCAATGCCGCTCGACACACATCGATGTCGTTGTGCTCGACATCAACTTGCCCGACATCGACGGTTTCGAGACCCTGCGTCGTCTTCGCGCCGATGGATGGAGTGGTTCGGTGCTGTTCCTTACGGCCCGCGGTGACACCGACGATCGGGTGCGGGGACTCACCGTTGGCGGCGATGACTACATCGTCAAGCCGTTCGCTCTGGAGGAACTCGTCGCACGCGTCAAAGTGGCGCTGCGGCGAGCCGGGAAGCTCGAACGGCGGATGCTGCAGGCCGGCGACGTCTTCGTCGACGAGGACGCACACGAGGTACGAGTCGCTGGTGAGCCGGTGCACCTCACACCAACTGAGTACAAACTCCTGCGCCTGCTTCTCGCCAATCTCGGTCGCGTTGTCTCTCGGGCTCAGATACTCGACCATGTCTGGGAGTACGACTTCGACGGTGATTCAGCGATCGTCGAAACATTCATCTCGGGGCTCCGACGAAAAATCGACATCGGTGAATCGCCGCTGATCCACACGGTGAGAGGCGTCGGATACTCGGCGAGGGAGCCGAGGTGACGCTGCGTAATCGTCTGCTGGCCGCCGTTGGAGCATGCCTGCTGGTCACCATCGCCGCGTTCTTCGGTGTGGAGCGGCGACAGGAGCAGGTGCTCCTCGATCAGTTCGACGAACAACTGACACGAGCGGCCTCAACCCTCGCTGCCCGAGCCCCCCAGCTGAGACAGAGCTCCCTCCGTGACAACCTCGCACAAAGCCCCCGCCCCGACAACGGCGAGCTCTACGTCGGTGTTGTTGTCTCCGGGGAAGTGATCACGCTCGCAACCCCGTCCTCCGGGCTGCGGCTCATCCCCGATCCTGAGGTCATCAAGCGGACTTCACGAGACGTGCCGGTCACCGTCAACACTTCCGACGGCGACTCCCAGATGCGTGTCATCGTCCAGGGATCCGAAGACGTCGCTGTCGTAGTCGGTCAGTCGGTCGGGTTGATCAACGATGCGGTCCGCAGCCTTCGGATCTCGGGTCTGATAGCCGTCGCGCTGATCGGTGCCTTTGCCGCTCTTGTCGGGCTGTGGGTGAACCGGCTTGGCATCCGGCCGCTCCGTGCCGCCACCGGTGTCGCCCATGCCATCACGTCTGGGCGACGGGACGAACGGGTGCCGGAGGGTCCGGCGAACACTGAGGCGGCCACCTTGGGCTCAGCTATGAACCTGATGCTCGACGTCAACGCTGAGACCGAGGCGCGCCTGCGATCCTTCGTCGCTGACGCCTCTCACGAGTTGCGAACACCGCTCACGACACTCATCGGCTACGCCGACCTGCATCGGCAGGGGCTCCTCACATCTGATGAATCAGTTGACGATGCCATGCGGCGTATCCATGGCGAAGCCAAGCGGATGACCACGATCGTTGAACACCTCTTGTTGCTCGCCAACCTTGACGAACACACCGCGCCGCTTCATCTGGTGCCGGTGGAGATTGGTCAACTCCTTCAGGACGTCGCCGCTGACACGCGGGTTGTGCAACCTGATCGAGCCATAACAGTGGACGCGTCCGCTGGCGGCGAGGTCGATGCCGACCCGGAGCGGCTTCTGCAGGCGGTGTTGGCCGTTGTTACCAACGCGCTAGTTCACACGCCGACGTCCGCGCCCCTGACCCTCGAATTGAACGTTGGCCCCGAGATGGTCGACATCCGAATCATCGATCGTGGACCCGGTATTGCTCCTGAACACCTCGACCAACTGTTCGACCGCTTCTACCGGGGTGACGGAACGGCCCATCGCAAAGGTCGGGGGAGCGGACTCGGGCTCGCCATCGCTCGCTCGATCGTCGAAGCGCATGAGGGCAGGCTCACCGTCGAGTCAGTAGTCGGCCACGGTTCGACCTTCGTTATCTCCTTGCCTCTTCGTCGTGGAATTCGAGGTGTTGAAGTGAGCCCGTCGGGCTGATCTCCGCTGAGGAGGTCCTCTGCCTTGGCAATCCACCAGCCATTCGGCGCGAAGCAGGGGAGCGGTAACCTCACCGGCGGACCGACGAAGCCGATCCGAGTTTCGGGCCACGTTTCGGACCGTCCCCGCCCCCGTAGCTCAGCGGATAGAGCAACGGTTTCCTAAACCGCAGGTCGCACGTTCGAGTCGTGCCGGGGGCGCCACGGAGGAGGCTCAGTCGAGGAGAGCGAGCGCCTCGTCGATCACCGCGAGACCCGTGCGGGCATCGTCGAGATCGGTGTTGCACGGTGGCACGACATGGATGCGGTTGCCGGCGACGAATGGCCACACACCATTCGCCTTGCAGTGCGCCGCGACGCGCTGCATGTCCTCGGCGGCACGCGGCGCCTTCGACTCCCGGTCGGCCACCAGCTCGATCGCCCAGAACGCTCCGAGCCCGCGTACTTCGCCGACCGCGCCGCGCTGCTCGGCCATAGCGGCGAGCGCCGGGCCGATCACTTCCGAGCCGAGTCGACGGGCATGCTCAAGCACGCCCTCATCTTCGATGATGTGGATGCTCTCCACCGCGGCCGCGCACGCGAGCGGATGGCCTGAATAGGTGAGGCCGCCCTGGAACACACGGGTGTCGAAGGTCTCGGCAATCGCATCGGAGATGCACACCCCGCCGAGCGGCACGTAACCCGAGTTCACTCCTTTGGCGAAGGTGATGAGATCGGGAACGACATCCCAGTTGTTCACCGCGAACCATTGGCCGCACCGACCGAAACCGGCCATCACCTCGTCGCAGATCATCATGATCCCGAATTCGTCGCACAGTGCTCTCACCCCGGCCAGGTAGCCGTCGGGCGGAACGAGGATGCCGTTGGTGCCGACCACCGACTCGAGCACGATCGCCGCGACCCGGTCGGCACCCTCGCCGACGATCACATCGCGGAGATGCGCGAGCGCGCGCTCGCACTCCTGACTCGCGTCAGCCGAGTGAAACGGTGAGCGGTACGGGTACGGGCCGAAGAACTTGACCACCCCGGGCAGCCCCGGCTCGTTGTCGAGGCGGCGCGGCTCACCGGTGAGCGAGATCGCTCCGACCGTGCTGCCGTGATAACTGCGGTAGGCCGATAGCACTTTGAGGCGGCCGGTGTGCGCCTTGGCCATCCGGATCGCGTTCTCGACCGCCTCGGCGCCGCCGTTGGTGAAGAACACCCGGTTGAGGTGACCGGGTGCCCGCTCGGCGATGAGGCGCGCCGCTTCACTACGCACGTCGTTCGCGAAACTCGGCGCGATCGTGCACAGGCGGCCGGCCTGGCGGGCGATCGCCTCGACCATGCGCGGGTGCTGATGGCCGATGTTCACGTTCACCAGCTGGCTCGCGAAGTCGAGCCACACCGTTCCCTTGTCGTCCCAGATACGAGAGCCACTCGCACCCGCGATCACCACCGGCTTCAGCGCGCCCTGCGCCGACCACGAGTGGAACACGTGCCGGCGGTCGTTGTCGTAGGCGGCGGCGATCAATTCATCGGCGAGAGCCGAGTCATCGATTCCGAGATCTTCGAGCGTGGTCATGGGCGAAGAATAAGCGTCATGAATTCGATCGCACAATGGCGACTTTGTTGGGTTACGAAACTCGTGGGTGGGGTTGTCGCTCACATGCTCATCGGCGCGAGCCCGCCCGACACCCGTGCCGACGCGCCCGACCGGGCGGCGCTCGCGACGAGACCGGCGAGCCAGTCGGCGTCGGATTCAGGTAGCAGGCCGACCGTGAGCCGGAGGTGATCGGCGCGACCACCGAGCGTGAACGGCGCCCCCGGCGCGACGCGCACACCAGCGGCCGCCAACGCCACCAGCGCACTCTGCTCATCGTCCACCGGCACCCACAGATTGAGCCCGTCCCCGTCGTCGAGGTCGATGCCGTGGGTGCGCATCCGCTCAAGGAACCGCTTCCTCCGCGAGGTGTAGACGCTCCTCGCTGTCGCGATCGCCTCGATGACTGTCTCGTCGGAGAGCATGTCGAGCAACAGCAACTGCAGCAGCCGGCTCGACCACCCGGCTCCGAGCATGCGACGAGCCCGAACCCGCTCGATCACCTCGCTCGGACCGCCGATCGCCGCGAGGCGAAGGTCGGGTCCGTGACTCTTAGAGAAGCCTCGGATGTGCACCACCCGATCTGGCAGCAGGTCGCCGAGGCTCTCCACCGGACCCGTCGAGATGCCCCACGCATGATCGTCCTCGACCACGAGCGTCTTCGTCGACCGCAACACCTGAGCGATCTCGCCCGCCCGACGCTCCGACATCGACACCCCGGTTGGGTTGTGGGCCCGCGGCTGAGTGAAAAACGCGACGGGGTCGGCACCGAGCCCGCGAGCTAGATCGTCGGGCACCGGACCCTCGGCATCGATGGCCACGCCGATCACCTCGCATCCGAGCCGCTCAAGCAGGTCGATGAGCGGCGGGAAGGTTGGCTCTTCCACCAGCACCGCCGAGCCGAACGGGAGGATCTCAGTCGAGATCCGATCGAGGGCATCGAGGCAGCCGTCGACCACGGTCAACGACGCGGCGGGGAACGGCCATGTGCTCGCCAGATGCTCTCCGAAGCCCGGCACGACGGGATCGTCGAGATAACTCGACGTGAGATCAGCGCGACCGACCCGCGCCATCGACGGGCCGAGATCCGGCAGCAGCATCGGATCGGGGACACCGCTCGAGAGGTCGATACGGAACGTCTCTGCCCCGGTGCCGAGCGCGCGATACCGAGTCGGCGCTGCCGAGCCAGCGAGCGCCCGCACCCGTGTGCCGTTGCGACCGTTGGTCGTGATCACCCCGGCACTCGACAGCGACCGCCAGGCCTCGCTGACCGTGGTTGGGGAGATGCCGACGGCCTTCGCGAGCGTCCTCACCGTCGGGAGGCGGTCACCAGCGAGCAACTCGCCGGAGGCCACCAGACGGCCGATGGTGGTCGCGACGATCTCGGACTCGCGGCGCCCACCGCCGGCAGAGTCGAGCATTGAGCGAACCGCCGTCGCGACGGGACCGAGTGTGTCCGACATCGCGCGGACTGTACTGGTACATAGTCGCTATTGTCCAGCGAGGTTCGGCCGAATTACCATCCGGAAGACCGCCGGGGGGACGGTCACGACATCTCCCCAAAAGCACCGACCACCCGGCCGACCGCCGGGTCGAACAAGGAGACGGAGATGTCCAACATCGTCAGGGCCGCATTGCTGCAGACCGACTGGACCGGCGACAAGGAGTCCATGATCGACAAGCACGAGGAGTCGGCCCGCGAGGCCGCCGCTCAGGGTGCGCAGATCATGTGCTTCCAGGAGCTCTTCTACGGCCCCTACTTCTGCCAGGTGCAGGACGCCGCCTTCTACGACTACACCGAGGCCATCCCCGACGGCCCGACCACCCAGCGCTTCCAGTCGGTCGCCAAGGAACTCGGCATGGTCATGGTGCTCCCCATGTATGAGATCCAGCAGACCGGTCTCTTCTACAACACTGCCGCCGTCATCGACGCCGACGGCACCTACCTCGGCAAGTACCGCAAGCAGCACATCCCGCAGGTGAAGGGCTTCTGGGAGAAGTTCTATTTCACCCCCGGCACCGACGGCTATCCGGTGTTCGACACCGCTGTCGGCAAGGTCGGCGTCTACATCTGCTACGACCGCCACTTCCCCGAGGGCTGGCGCTGCCTCGGCCTGAACGGCGCGGAGATCGTCTTCAACCCGTCGGCCACGCACCGCGGACTCTCCGAGTACCTGTGGAGCATCGAGCAGCCGGCCGCCGCCGTCGCCAACATGTACTACGTCGGCGCCATCAACCGCGTCGGCATCGAACCGCTCGGCGAGAACGACTTCTACGGGCAGAGCTACTTCGTCAACCCGCGCGGCGAGTACGTCGGCGACAAGGGCGACCCGCATAACCCCGAACTCATCATCCGCGACCTCGACCTCGACCTCATCCGCGAAGTCCGCGCGGGCTGGCAGTTCTACCGCGACCGTCGCCCCGAGGCCTACGGGGAGATCACCGCCCGCTGACCCGCGAACCACCACTAGGGGGGAACAACATGGCAAGGACACTCATCTCCGGCGGCACCGTCGTCTCGGCGACCGGCCGCACCACCGGCGACGTGCTCATCGACGGTGAAACCGTCGCCGCGATCTTCGCGCCCGGCCAGGCCGAATCGCTTGGCGTGACCGCCGACCGCGTTATCGACGCCACCGGCAAATACGTCGTGCCCGGCGGCATCGACGTCCACACCCACATGGAGCTCCCCTTCGGTGGCACCAATGCCTCTGACACCTTCGAGACCGGCACCATCGCCGCCGCCTGGGGCGGGGTGACCACCATCGTCGACTTCGCCGTGCAGAAGACCGGCGAGAACGTGCACGAGTCACTGGCCGCCTGGCATGAGAAGGCCGCCGGCAACTGCGCCATTGACTACGGCTTCCACCAGATCATCGGCGGTGTCGACGAGGACTCACTGAAGGCGATGACCTACCTCGTCGACAACGAGGGCGTCACCAGCTTCAAACTCTTCATGGCCTACCCCGGCGTCTTCTACGCCGACGATGGTCAGATCCTTCGGGCCATGCAGAATGCCTCGGAGACCGGCGCGATGATCATGATGCACGCCGAGAACGGCATCGCGATCGACGTGCTCGTCGCTCAGGCCCTCGCCCGCGGTGAGACCGACCCCTACTTCCACTCGCTCACCCGCCCCGCCGAACTCGAGGGTGAGGCCACCCACCGTGCGATCCAGCTCGCCAAGGTGGCCGGCAACGTGCCGCTCTACATCGTGCACATGTCGGCGTCGGAGGCGCTCGAGGAGGTCGCCGCCGCCCAGCACGCCGGCATGAACGTCTTCGCTGAGACCTGCCCGCAATACCTCTATCTCTCACTTGAAGACCAGCTCATGCAGCCCGGCTTCGAAGGCGCCAAGTGGGTGTGCTCCACGCCGCTTCGCACCAAGCACGCCCATCACCACCGCGACCTCTGGAAGGGTCTGCGCATGAACGAGCTCGCCGTCGTTTCCACCGACCACTGCCCGTTCTGCATGAAGGACCAGAAAGAACTCGGTCTCGGAAACTTCTCCGCCATCCCGAACGGCATCGGCGGCGTGGAGCACCGTATGGAGCTCCTTTACCAAGGCGTCGTCAGCGGCGAGATCACCCTCGAGCGCTGGGTTGAGACCTGCAGCACCACCCCGGCGCGCATGTTCGGCCTCGACCGCAAGGGCGCCATCGCCCCCGGAATGGACGCCGACATCTTGGTGTGGGACCCAACCAAGCGCACGAAGATCGGCGTGAACGACAAGCACCACATGAACATGGACCACTCGGCCTACGAGGGCTTCGAGATCGACGGCAAGGTCGACACCGTGCTCAGTCGCGGAACCGTCGTTGTCGAGAACGACACCTTCACCGGCAGCGTCGGCCACGGCCGCTACGTGAAGCGCGGCCTTAGCACCTACCTGCACTGACCGTCACCACACCCCCGCACACCCGCCCCTTGGAGGAGCACATGAAGAGGATCAGCCACTGGATCGACGGACGCATCGTCGAGGGAACCTCGGGCAACACCGCCCCGGTCTACGACCCGGCCACCGGTGAGCAGGCCGCCGAGGTCGACCTCGCCAGCGTCGCCGAAGTCGACCGCGCGATCGCCGTTGCCGAGGCTGCCGCTCCCGAATGGCGCGCCACCAGCCTGTCGAAGCGGGCCGAGATCCTGTTCCGCATGCGCGAACTCGTCGACGCGAACCGCAAGGAGATCGCCGCCTTCCTCACCGCCGAGCACGGCAAGGTTCCCTCCGACGCCCTCGGAGAAGTCGCCCGTGGCCTTGAGAACATCGAGTTCGCCTGCGGCATCCCGCACCTGTTGAAGGGCGGCTACAGCGAGCAAGCCGCCAACGGCGTCGACGTCTACAGCATCCGCCAGCCCCTCGGCGTGGTGGCCGGCATCACCCCGTTCAACTTCCCGGCCATGGTGCCGATGTGGATGTTCGCCAACGCCCTCGCCTGCGGAAACACCTTCATTCTGAAGCCGAGCGAGAAGGATCCGTCGGCCAGCCTCTTCATCGCCGAACTCCTCGCCTCGGCCGGCCTGCCATCGGGATGCTTCAACGTGGTCCAGGGCGACAAGGTCGCCGTCGACCGCCTCCTTGAGCACCCGACAGTCAAGGCGGTCAGCTTCGTCGGGTCCACCCCGATCGCGAAGTACGTGTACGAGACCGGCACCGCCAACGGCAAGCGCGTTCAGGCCCTCGGTGGCGCGAAGAACCACATGCTCGTGCTCGCCGATGCTGATCTCGACATGGCCGCCGACGCGGCCATCAGCGCCGCCTACGGCTCGTCGGGGGAGCGGTGCATGGCGATCAGTGTCGTGCTCGCCGCCGACTCCATCGCCGACGACCTCGTCGCGAAGCTCGCCGAGCGGATCCCCGGCGTCGTCGTCGGCCCGGGCAGCGACTCGGCCAGCGAGATGGGCCCGCTCATCACCGCCGAGCACCGCGACAAGGTCGAGGGCTACATCGCCGGTGCCGGCGCTGAAGGAGCCACCGTTGTCGTTGACGGTCGCCGCAGCGACGGCTCCGCCGGCTACTTCGTCGACCCGACCCTCATCGACAATGTCACCCCCGGCATGAAGTGCTACGACGACGAGATCTTCGGACCGGTGCTCTCCGTGGTGCGCGTGAAGGGCTATGAGGACGGCGTCGCGATGATCAACGCGAACCCGTTCGCGAACGGCACTGCGATCTACACGCGCGACGGCGGCGCCGCTCGCCAGTTCCAGTTCGACATTGAAGTCGGCATGGTCGGCGTCAACGTGCCGATCCCGGTGCCCGTCAGCTACTACAGCTTCGGCGGTTGGAAGGCCTCGCTCTTCGGTGACACCCACATGTACGGGCCGGAGGGCATCAACTTCTACACCCGCGGAAAAGTCGTCACCTCACGTTGGCCCGACCCGGCGACCAGCTCGATCAACCTCGGCTTCCCGGAGACCCGCTGATCATGGATATCGGCGTCGTCCTCCAGACCACACCGCCGGCGCTCCGCGTCGTCGAGCTCGCCAAGCGAGCCGAGTCGCTCGGCTTCAGTCACGTCTGGACCTTCGACTCCCACATCCTGTGGGAGGAGCCGTACGTCATCTACAGCCAGATCCTGGCCGAGACCCGCAACGTGATCGTTGGGCCGATGGTGACCAACCCAGCCACACGCGACTGGACCGTCACCGCAAGCACCTACGCCACCCTCAACGAGATGTACGGCAACCGGACTGTGTGCGGTATCGGTCGCGGCGACTCGGCGGTGCGAGTAACCAACGGACGACCGACGACCCTCGCCACGATGCGCGACTCGATCCACGTGATCCGAGAACTCGCCAACGGCCGCGAGGTCGAATACAACGGCTCCACCATCACCCTGCCTTGGGCCGCGAAGTCACGCCTCGAGGTGTGGGGCGCCGGCTACGGCCCGAAGGCCCTCGCCCTGATCGGCGAGACCTGCGAGGGATTCATCCTGCAGCTCGCCGACCCGGCGATCACCAAGTGGACCATCGACGCAGTGCGCGCCGCTGCTGAGGGCGCCGGCCGCGACCCCGACGAGATCACCATCTGCGTCGCCGCCCCCGCCTATGTCGGCGACGACATTGCCTATATGCGCGACCAGACCCGCTGGTTCGGCGGCATGGTCGGCAACCACGTCGCCGACATCGTCGAGCGTTACGGCGAGGCCTCCAATGTGCCCGCCACCCTCACCGACTACATCAAGGGTCGCAAGGGCTATGACTACAACCAGCACGGCCAGGCCGGAAACACCCACACCGACTTCGTGCCCGACGAGGTAATCGACCGGTTCTGCATCCTCGGCACCCCTGAGCAGCACCTCGAGCGTCTCCAAGAACTCGCCGACCTCGGCGTCGACCAGTTCGCGATCTACCTCCAGCACGACGGGAAAGACCAGACGCTTCTCGAATACGGAGAGCACATCATCCCCGCCCTCGCCGAGCATCGGTTGGCGAAGCGCTGATGCTTCGTCGCGCGGCCCGCAAGACGATCCTCTTCGTCGTCGCGGTGTTCGCCGTTGGCTGCGTGTGGGAGCTCTACAAGGTCATCGGGCCCGTCGATGGTGGTTCGGTCTTCGGATGGAAGATCATCCCAAAGGCCTCCGACCGAGCCATGCCGCACACCTGGGACATGATCGCCCGGCTCCTCGAACCCGAGAACCGCAGCGGCGGCTCGCCCATCGCGGTCACCGTCGCCGGCTACTCCTGGTACACGCTCCGCCTCGCCGCGGTCGGGCTGTTGGTCGGAGGCATCGTCGGCATCGGCCTTGCCGTGCTCATGGCCCGCTGGCGCATCGCCTCCCGGGCCATCCTGCCCTGGGTGATCATGTCGCAAACCGTGCCGCTCATCGCTCTCGCTCCTCAGGTCGTTTCGTGGAGCGGCAAGATCGAGCTCTTCGGATGGGAGTGGCCGCGTTGGGCGAGCGTGTGCGCGCTCGCGGCGTTCTTATCGTTCTTCCCGGTCGCCGTTGGCACGCTGAAGGGCCTCACCTCGGTGCCGGCCGCATCACTCGAGCTCATGGAGACCTACGCCGTGCCGTGGCGGGTCACGCTGAGGAAACTTCGCTTCCCAGCGGCCGTCCCGTTCATCATCCCGTCGCTCAAACTCGCCGCAACCCTCTCGGTGGTCGGCGTCATCGTGGCGGAGATCTCCACCGGCATCCGCGGCGGTATCGGCCGCGCCGTCCTCTCGTATCAGCAGGCCTCCACCGGCGACGCCGAGAAGATCTACTCGGCGGTGTTCGGGGCGGCCGCCCTTGGACTCGCCCTCTTCGGCTCGGTTGTGCTGCTTGAGGTCATCGTGAACCGCAACCGTCCGAGAGAGGCCACCTGATGACCGCTGTCGTCCTCAACTCCGTGTCGATGACCTTCAACCCGGGCACTGCCCGCGAGGTCAACGCCCTCGACGGCATCGACCTGTCGATCGCCGAAGGCGAGTTCGTGTCGCTGATCGGGCCGTCCGGATGCGGCAAGAGCACCTTGCTCCGCCTTGTCGCCAACCTCGTCGAACCGACCGCGGGCACGATCATCGTGAACGGCACCTCAGCCGGGCAGGCGCGCCGCGACCACACCTACGGCATGGCATTCCAGCAGGCCGGCCTGTTCGATTGGCGCAACGTGCGACGCAACGTCGAGTTGCCGCTCGAGCTCGCCGGCTGGGATCGCGGCCGACGGCGGGAGCGGGCTGAGGAGATGCTTGCCCTCGTCAAACTCGACGACTTCGCCGACCACATGCCTTGGCAGCTCTCCGGCGGCATGCAGCAGCGGGTCGCGATCGCCCGCGCGCTCGCCACCCATCCACCGCTGCTCCTCATGGACGAGCCCTTTGGCGCCCTCGACGAGATGACCCGCGAGCACATGCAAGCCGAGCTGCTTCGCATCCGCGAGGCCACCGGCTCCACCATCGTGTTCGTCACCCACTCGATTCCCGAAGCCGTCTACCTCTCCGACCGTGTCGTCGTCATGTCGCCTCGGCCGGGGCGGATCACCCGCATCGTTGACATCGCGCTCACCGGAGGTCGCGACGACGACACCCGTGAGGATCAGGCCTTCTTCGCCGGCATCACTGAGGTGCGTGAGTCACTCCGGGCCGTTGAGGGCTATCACAGCCACGGAGGAGTCGACGACCGATGAGAGTCGCGCGCCTCGCCTCCGCGGTGCTCCCACCTCTTGTATGGGGTGTCGCCTTCGTGGCTGCTTGGGAGGCGCTCGTGCGCGGTTTCGACCTCAAGCCCTACTTCCTTCCGGCACCGAGCGCTATCTGGTCGGCCTTCACCGACAATGTTGGTCTCGTGCGCGCCGCTGCTTTCGTGTCAGGCGGCAACGCGCTGGTCGGTCTCCTGCTCGGCGTCGCTCTCGGGGTGGCTGCGAGCTTTGCGCTGATGCGCTCCAACCTGCTCAACGAGCTCGTCTCGCCGCTTGCCATCGCGCTCAACGCGATTCCGATCATCGTGCTCGTCGCCGTCTTCCAGAACATGTTCACCTCGACGAGCGAGGTGCCACGGCGACTCATGGTGATGCTCATCGTGTTCTTCATCGTGCTGGTGAACGTCGCGAAGGGGCTCCGGCAGGTGAGCCCGATCCACCTTGAGCTCATGCGCTCCTACGCGGCGACTCCGCGATCGGTGCTGGTCAAGACCCGCATCCCGAACGCGGTGCCGTATCTGTTCACCGCAGTGAAGATTGCCGCGCCAACCGCCGTCATCACTGCCTTCGTCTCGGAGTACTTCGGTGGCCGCCAGAACGGCCTCGGATATTTCATCCCCTCCAACTTCGCCAATTCGAAGAATGCGGTCGCCTGGGCGTACGTCATCGGCGCATGCCTGCTCGGCCTCA
>Ga0255776_10002619_pt1 | contig 19952 bp, 14 predicted proteins | sample 071ome_19_FD_179974 | JGI IMG/M metagenome (GOLD analysis project Ga0255776, IMG submission 179974) | Coastal salt marsh microbial communities from the Groves Creek Marsh, Skidaway Island, Georgia - 071413AT metaG (version 2) | ecosystem: Environmental > Aquatic > Marine > Intertidal zone >... | reverse complement strand
TGTTAAACAAGTGTGACAGCCATGTTCGTCGATTCTACCGAACGAAGCCGAAATTCGATTAAATGGAAAACAACTCCAATGATCAACTCCCAAAAGACACACCGAGGCTTGGGATTTTCACCTAACAAGCCTGCCTTCATTCTATGCACATGACCTTAAGATCATTTTTTATATTTAAACTATCCAAGCAATCCAATAACATATACACGGAATAAGGGGCGGTAATATTTAAAAATGTTCGTAAACCGCAATATTCAGATAACAAATCCTTTAGATTGGAACATGAACACCTAGTTATCTCATGGACGAAATGAAGAACGAGCCAATAGACGCAATTCTGGATGTCCGACCCCACCTCGAACGTTGACTGATCCAATGCACCAAACCAAACCTGCAAAAGTTAAATTGCCTGAAGAGTCGACAGAAAAAGACCGCCGCCTCTGCCCCCATTGCCATCGGCTCGGTATTTCCATCATCGAGCAACTTTTCTTTACAGGCAGAACCGCTTTTACGGTAAGGTGCAAGTACTGTAAAAAGCGGGTCGCGGTAGACCGCAGTCGGAAGTTCTTTGCCGTAAGTCTCACACTCGTCTTATCAGTGGTATTCATCTGCAAAGTTTTGAAACTTCCCACTGAGATTCCCATCGGAATACTTATTATACTCGGGATCGTTTTGATGCCATTCGGACTCAGGCATAGTCGAGTCGTTAAGCTAGATTGTTGAGACTAGCATTCCAACTTATCAACGGTTCACTGTAATTCCATTCCGATGGGGGCTCCCGGGCCGAGGTTGATGCCGAGGGCAATCCAGAGAACCATCAAGATTGCGCCGGTCACCAACATCCAGACTGAATATGGAATCATGATGGCCGTGAGCGAACCGATTCCGAAGCCTTCCTGCCAGCGTCGCGCGAAGATCAGGACGAGTGGAAAATAGACCATGAGGGGCGAGATGATGTTGGTGGCGCCGTCGCCCACGCGGTAGGCGGCTGTGGCGCCTTCAGGACTCACGCCCAACAGCATGAGCATGGGCACCAGCACCGGCGCGAGCAAGGCCCACTTGGCACTGGCCGAACCCACAAACAGATTCAACAGGGCAGCAAACAACACAATCAAACCCAGCACCATTGGCAAAGGCAGACCGCTGGATTTGATCGCACCCGCTCCATGGACGGCGGATATCAAACCGAGATTCGACCAATTGAACATCGCCACGAAATGCGCTGCGACAAACGACAGGACAAGGTAATACCCCATGTCCTTCATCGCCTCAGTCATCATGGCGACCAGGTCGTCGCCGGATTTAATTGTCCCTGCCGCAGTACCATAAGCCCAGCCCGCCCCCAGGAAAAGGACCATGAAGGCACCGATGAGGGATTTGAAAAACGGGGTCGCAGTGACATACCAGGCTTGTCCTTCGGTGCCGGGACCATCATTCAACAAGGGCGTGCCCGGACCAAAGGTCATGCCCAGCCAAAGCAAACAAACACCCAGAACCACAAATCCTGCCCTGCGCAATCCTTTCTGTTCACCTTCGGTCAGGGTTTTTTCTTCATCACCGAACGAGTCCTTATGTACCCCACTCGGGATCCATTTACCAAGTGGTGGTTCAATAACCTTGTCCGTGACATACCAGATCACCGGAAGATAGATCACGAGCAAGGCGGCGATGAAATACCAGTTACCGGCGATGTTCATGGTCCAGCCTGATTCAAGCTGCGCGCCTTCTACGGCCGCCTCCGTCACGCCAAATAACAGGGCATCGAGTTGCCCCGGCGTGAAGTTGGCTGAAAACCCTCCTGAAACCCCGGCAAAACCAGCAGCAATCCCCGCCAGCGGATGACGTCCGGCCGCAGCGAAAATAATGGCCGCCAAAGGAATCACCACCACATAGCCAGCGTCGGCCGCATGGTTTGAAAGCATGGCGATGAGTGCAACGGTCGGAGTCAATAACCCCTTTGGCGCATGGCGCATGGCGGATTTGATCCCACTGGCGAATAATCCGGATCGTTCCGCGACTCCGGCCCCCAGCATGACGACCAACACATAACCCAGCGGGTGGAAATGGGTGAACGTCTTCGGCATCTCCACCCACACCTTCTGGATATTCTCGGCCGAAAGCAGGCTCTTTGCCGTTAAAATCAATACAGAACCATCCTCGGCCATTTGAGTCGGGTGTATGGCGGATACACCGGCCCATGCGCTGATCACAGAGACCACCATCAAAACTCCGATTAAAATGACGAAGATAAACACCGGATCCGGAAGCCGATTGCCGGCACGTTCCACAAATCCAAGAAGTCCATTCTGTGTCGAAGCTGTTTTATTGTCGTTCATGGTCAAGAATGGTATTTAAAAAGTGGATTCAAATTCCGCAAACTAATTCCGATTTTTAGTAACATTCCGTAGAGCGCGGCATGTGGCAGCAAGAAACCCCGTCACAGCGAAATAGTATTGTCTTTAAGTCGAATCTGGTTACTACGGCTCAGTCAACATTCAACTGAAATTTCCTACCTGATGCAGGTAGTTAAAAATGATTCATATGAAAGCTCAAATCATCACCCTTTTGGCAACCACCCTTTTCCTAACCGCCACCCTGACCACTGCTCACGGAAATTCTCCAGCGGAAAACAAGCAAGAGATCGCAGTAGAAAAAAGCAAATCTGAAAGCGAAAGCGAAAGCGCATCCGAGTCCGAAAGCGAAAGCAAGTCTAATTCAGATAGTGGAAGCTCATCCATTTCCGATAGTAAAAGTTCTTCGAATTCCGCAAAGGAGAACAAGCGAACCACTCGTTCCAGGAAGAAAGTCTTCAAAGGTAAAACAGGTAAGAGGAACTTGAATCTCTAAAAGGATTATGGCTGCTTCAGCCAGTTGATTCCACCCATGCCAAAGCCCATTAGTGTTCATTAAGCAACCACGAAATCGTGGAGCTCAAGTTATCACGATCAAGCTGTAAATGATGCGGCCTTCCCTCAGCGCGGTAGGCCGCACGCACAATCGAGATGGAATCTTCGGATTCTCCATCTACCCGCAATTCTATCGGGGCGGCCAATGCAAGAATTCCCGGCAAGTCGCCATATTTCACGGCGCCGGGCAGGAAACCAACGTCGTAAACATCCTCAACATGCTTAAACCGGAAACCGTTTGTTTCGATGAATGTGCGACGAAGCATGGACGATTGCTTGAGTGAAACTGCCGCTCCCGCAATCGGGCCTGCTGTTCCTGTTGCCATCACACTGAATTCCCTCCAATTGAAATCACTTTGCTCCAACCACTTGAAGACAGCCATTACGTCATAGGCACGTTGAGCAAAGACAGGCAGGTTATAACAATACATCCACCCAGCGAATGCCTCTTCGCCTGGAAGACAACGCTGACGCTGTGGCGGTGATTCACCTTCAAGGAAATCACCTTGAAGCAATAGATCAGCGCTGATCACTTCGTGCCCTTCCCCGAGCGCTTGTAGCGCTTCCGATCGCAAAGCTCCATTCCCCTGATAAAGACAATCCTTGCCGTCCGAATCAAACCAGATCAAAGCCCGTCCGGACCGATCGACAGATGGCGACGGCTCAAGCCGAACCAGCGGGAGTCCGGCCTGGAGTCCATTAAATGTCGGATAACGTAAAACACCCCGAGTTTCCTGATAGTTTTCGTAACGCTCTATACCCACCGTCTCCCATACCGGGTGGACGCGGGACGGAGGTTTTCGCAGAATCACCGACCACGCCTCTCCGATCACATCCCGGTAAGTTTGCATCTGCTTGGGATCATCAGGCGTTAAGGAAGCGAGTTGACGCCGGGCGTCTTCAGCAAACCAATCAAGCAGGTGATCCACAAAACCCGGATCATGTTCAGGCACTGGATGTTCTTCGTTCCACACGGTCAGATCTTCGCGTGATTGCAGCAAGTAATCATCTTCCAATATGGGCTCAGTCCTGCCCAATTGCAGGTGATGATTCAACCAATGATACATCGCGGTTCGACTGACGTAGTTGTAATTGTGTGGAAAATGCAACAGCGACTCATGAGCGATCCGGGATTCAGAACCCAAGAGTCGGTAATGATCACGCAGTTCAGGAAACCCCCGCTCAGCCATCGTTCGTGATGCGTCATCCGCTGAAATCAAAAGCTGAGGCTTTGGTGCATGCAAGGCTGCGAACTCCAAATTATAAGTCCCCCAACGTAACGCGCTGATGTTTTCACATGTGCATCCACCCTGCCGGGTCGCAGACAGGATGACGACGGGCACACTGACCAGAGGGCGATCATCAACCGCGCACAACATAAAAGTCTGCGTACCTCCCCCACTGCCGCCGGTGACAGCTACGCGATCAGGATCGACATCGGGTAAATCCACCAAAAAGTCCAGGGCACGTTGCGAACTCCAGACGTGCAGGCCCATGGGGTTGAACATTTGCTGTTCTGCTCGAGCGCTGTAAAACCCGTTCTTTGGAGCTTGGGTAAAGGTACGCCGCAGACCGGAAAACCGGTGAGCGACGTCGAGAGGAATCTGCACGCTATCTCCATAACCCACCATGTCATAGTGAAAAACAACACACCCCATGCGTGCCAACTGAACACAGCGCGATTGCATAAAACTTCGGCCCCCCATTTCGAAACGTTCGGCGCCCGCAGCTATCTTTTTCCGAACCGCCAATGCACCTTCGTCGATAAAACGACCACCCGGAAAATGTCCGTGCGGACTGAGCACAGCCGCGTGTTTTTCATTTGAGCGGGATGGATGCGGACGATAGAGGTTACCTGTCAGATAGAACCCGGGAGCGCTTTCGAGGATGACCTTTTCAATGGTGTAACCATCAAACTCTCGACGACCATGCACGATCGGTCTGAGCGGTGTCCGAGTCGGCGTTGGCCAAAGTCCCAACGAAACCTGCAGAATGGATCTCACACGTTTCCGCCGTTGCAGCCATTCCTCTTTGGACGCATATGGTTCAAACAAAAAATCGCCTTCTTCGCCCAACAACTCCCCCAACCGTCCATCCTGATCTGATCGGGTGATTGATCCCTGCCCTTGCAGATTCGAATTGAACGAAAGGCAAATCAATACCAGGAAGATCGATTGGAAATGAATTGCATGCATGGGAGCATTCTAAGGAGTGAAGGTTGTTGATTCTTCAATTTTACGAAGGCGTTCTTGTAATGTCATCCGAGATATCCACAAATTTTACAACCAAGGATTCGTAGCCGTTGGAACGCGTGTATTTAGCTTCATGCTCGACATGTTGGCGCGCATCGATGATCTCAATCTTTTCGACGCGTTTCACCAGGATTTCCAAGAGGGTGCGCATGATCAGGCGTGCATGAGGGGCTCCCAGGCAAAGGTGGGTGCCAAATCCGAATGATACGTGGGGATTGGGTTTTCGATCGAGTCGAATTTCCTCCGGGTTATCAAAAACTGTTTCATCGAAATTGGCAGATGCCCAACCAAGCGAGACCCTGCCATTCGCTTTGACCGATGCGCCTTGCACTTCTGTGTCAACCGGGCAAACACGACCAATATGAGTCAAGGGCATGAAAACTCTGAAAAATTCTTCACAGGCAAGTACAATGCGTTTTGGATCCTCCCGCAAATATTCCAAAGCTGCCGGATGCTGCCCCAGGTAGGCGATAATCGAGGAGATACTGTGAATAATGGTGTCTCGCCCTCCTGCAAAAGTGAGGTTCCCGAACCCCATCATTTCATCACGCGTGAGTTTACGGCCCTGGTATTCGGCTTGGGTCAATGCGCTGAAAAAATCTTCACCTGGATCCGCCAGTGCCTGGTCAAACCTGGAGTCCAAATAATCATCCAGCACAGTGCCTTTTTTGAATGTGCCGCCCGTCACTTTGAAAACATGAATCCCCCAGCTGATATAGGTCTCAGCCTCGCTTTCGGGAACATTCAAAAGATAGGTCAGTGCATGGGATTGAATGGGCAGCGCAAAGTCATTCACAATCTCCACCTGATCACGGTGTAGGAAATCAGTGGTCAAACGCCCGATGAAGGATTGGACTTTTTCAATGACTTCCGATGATTTGGATCGTTCAAAGAAGGGTTCCACAATTTTCCGATATTCCGTGTGTTCCGGAGGATTCGTTTCGATGGGCAACTGGCGCACCGAACGAACTTCTTCCTCGGAAGGAATCGGCACGCGGAACGGCGCGTCGGAGCTGAATGTCTTCCAATCCCTGGACGCCGCCCGCACATCCGCATGTCTCAAAATCATCGGCACATCTTCGCCCTGAAACGGGCATTTCATAATGCCGTCCTTCTTCCTGGCTTCGGCAAATGGATCCATTTGATTAGGTGAATCAGTCATGCTGTTTGGAAATTAATGTTTGTTCAGTAATGAAAGTCAACCGTATCGACCAACGCCCGAAATGGCAACGTGCATTATTCGAGGAAAAGATAAAATCGTAGGGGAAAGTTCCACCTTACTTCCACTTTATTCCAATCGCCATTTTGGAATGCGGTGAGCATCACCGCTCTGGATACATCAAGGAAACACTACTTTATTCTGGTGCCAATCACATTCCATTTCTCATGAATGAACCTCATCACATGAATGTTTGCACTTGAGAACCTTGAACGCGACTTGCATATAGGGACCGTATCCAGAGCGGTGATGCTCACCGCACTCCAAATAAAGTCTGGCGTTATTTCACCCTCCAGCTGAGGAGTCATGCCAATCGTGGAAACCGGAGTTTAGAACGACAAAGCCCACCACAAGGTTGTGCCCAGACGCCAGGGTTCCGCTACCAAAGCACAATGGACCAGCATGCATATCATGCTGGTCCATTTTATCATAATGTTGTTGAGACGAGGCAAGCCCGGTATACGCTGACGTTTGTTGAAGTAAGCTGGCCAAACGTCCTCACCGCGCCGTAACACGATAGTATTTCTGCGCCGCACTTGCGTCTTCGACAAATGGACTGTTGGTGGCGCCCGCCACATCCGACCATGACGCAGGATCACTCACATCATTCGTAGATTGAAGTTTCACTCCGTCAGATTCCCAGGTGATCGTGATTTGACCCCCTTCCAGGCTGGCGGAAACAATCAGGCTGACCGGAAGTTCGGGGGGCACGGGAGCGGTGGCTTGCGTCAGATCCTTGCCTTGCAAACCAGCTTCATAGATCCCGACGATTTCTTCTGTCGCCAGCCCTCTGGTCCACAGACCAAAGTCATCCACTTTTCCATCCCAGAGACCCGGATCCGCTTCCAAGGGCAGATTAAAACCGTCGACATCCATCAATGCACCGATGGAAATAAAGTCCACGCGTGCTCCGGTCGCCCCATCGGTCGTTCGCAGGGAATCCACCAACTGGCCGTTTCGATAAAGGCGTGCCTCGCCTCCTGATCCGCCGACATCAGGATCGTTATCCTCGAACACGTATGCGATATGCTGCCAGGTTTCCAAAGGAAAAGCTGACTTATCGGCGATCACGGACACATCGCCATTTTGAGTTTGTCCACTGGCTGTCAGTTTGTCGCCAGCAATCCTGACGTTGAACTGGCGTTGAACAAATGTGTCGGCGCCATTGACCAGGATGTAACTCGTATCGCCCAATTGATCTGCCCATACCCATGCCGAAACGGTGAGACTGGCGGGACTCGGAGCAGGCTGAGCCGGGATGACCACCCATTGTTCGGCAGACGGACCACCGAGTTCGAGAGCGCCACCTATCTGGCCATCCACCCAGTGATCGTTGCCGAAGGCATTAACGACCTCCCCGTCTGGATCGAGGAATTCATAGTCAAAGAACACATCGGCGTTGTCGGGCACGGATTGATTGGCCCAACCGCCGTCGGTTTCATCAAATTTCCAATGCCCCACCAACATGGACTCGATATCAAAATCGGGAAGGCTGTCGCGATCGTTTGGATCACTTCCCTGGGCGACTTCAAATCCATCACTGGATCCGTCGCGATCCGAATCGGAATTGGTCGGATCCGTACCTGTATCGTCCGCATTCACAAAGCTTCCCGAACGGGTTTCAGCCCCATCGGCAATACCATCCCCGTCGGAATCTGTGTTCAGCGGGTCGGTACCCGTATTGGAAGCACTCGCCCAGACTCCGGTTTTGGTTTCCACGCCATCCGAAAGACCATCACCGTCGGAGTCAGGATTCTGCGGATCTGTTTTGGCTTCAAACTCGGCCAGGTTGTTCAGACCATCGTCATCGGCATCGGCCATTGCATCGGCAGCATTGTTTTTGTCCAATCCATTGGCGTCTTCGAAGAAGTCTGGAATCCCATCTGCATCCGCATCGCTCAACTCGGATTCGGCTGGCTCCAACAAGATGCGATCATAACTGTGATTTATGTCACCGCCACGCTGACAACTGACAAAAACGTGCCATGCCTGATCATCACCAAATACATCCTTGAACGTTGTGTCAGCATCGGCCCAACTGCCGGAGTTGGAAAAGACCGTTTCCACTCCATCAACATCCACCACGTCACTGATTTCATAAGACCAACCTCCTTCATCTGCAAAGATCTTTACGGTACAGCCATCGGCAAACGATTCAAAATTCAAAGCACCCTTATCAAAGACAAAATCGGATGGAGCACCACCATTCTTATCACCACCTACCACACCAAACCCCTCGGCACTTTGCGTCCTGGCAGCATGACCGAAGAAGGCCAAGCCAAAATTATTGGCGGCTCGATAAAAAGCGCCATTGTTGGCCACGACCCCCATGAACAAACCGTTTGCGGAAGGCCTGGCAGATTCTCCAGTTCCGGGATCCACCAAACTATTGAGCACAAAAGTCGCCTGCACCCCCTGATCGTAGGGGGAAAAGGAGGCAATACTCGCGATGCCGCCATTTTGATTGGCGCCCGTGTTCATCATCACCACCTCGCTGTCCGCCGCCGACACGGACACGGCGGTGGCGCCAACATTGTTGTGTTGAATCACCCAATTCGATTCCCAGTCTTCGCTGTCGAAATCGTCAACAATGGTCGTCTGGCCGATCATACTTAAGCTGGAAAGCAACATGGAAAAAACGACAAACAAGGGAAAAAGAAATGTTTTCATAAAAAAAACGGGTCTTCTGGATTCAGGCGAGTGATAAAACATGGAGTACATGGATTACATAGGAAGCAAAGACTGGCCCCAAAAGTCAATTCAAAAGGGCGCAGGCAATGGATACTGGCGGATCGAAATCCTAACTTAAGGGGAATCTACCTTTGCCCCTCCTGCATTTCATCTTTTAATGGTAAAACCTACCGCGTAGAGTCAGGGCATGTCCAAATTGATTTCCACAGCGCTGCTGATTGCTTTCAGCTTGACCCATGGTGTTTGTGCCACCACTCAAGCAGATCAACCCAATATCGTGTTCGTCCTGACCGATGATCTAGGCGGAAGAGATCTGCCAGTCTATGGCAATCAATTCAATGAAGCCCCTCATATCGATCGCTTGGCACAGCAAGGGATGATGTTCCACAATGCCTACGCAGCACCTGTATGTTCCGCGACACGGGCAAGTATTCAATCCGGACAATACCCGGCTCGCGTTGGAATCTTCGATTTCATCCCCGGACATTGGAGGCCGCACGAAGAAGTGATTGTGCCCACGCACCGTGTGCAGCATCTGCCCAGGAACATCACCACATTGGGGAACATCATGCAGTCCGCGGGCTATAAAACGGGGTACTTCGGCAAATGGCACCTTGGCAACAGCAATGAACTTTTACCCAACGCCCGCGGCTATGATGAGGCTCACATGTATGCCGGCGGAGGATTCTACAAGCCGAAGTTCCGACCCGCCTATGAAACGAAGGAAGACGAACGCCTGAGTGAAACACTGACAAGGATGGGGGTTGATTTCATTAAGAAGCACCGGGATGAACCCTTTTTCCTTTTCGTATCGCACTACGATGTGCATGTGCAACTGGATGCGGATCGTGACATCATCGACAAATATTTGAAAAAGGAAAAAGATCCGGACTACAGCTGCAATGCGGTCTACGCGGCGATGATTGAACATGTGGATCGAAGTGTCGGAAGATTGATGCAGGAATTGGACGCGCAGGGACTCACCGAGAATACGATCTTTATCTTTGGCTCCGACAATGGCGGTGTCGACAATCGTTTCGACAACATTCCATTACTGGGTGGCGACAGCCGCAATGTTTATCCGGACGGCCACCCCCTGCGATACATCGCCACATCAAACGCGCCTCTGCGCGCTGGCAAAGGCACGCTCTACGAGGGTGGCATTCGCGTACCTTTGATCGTCCGCTGGCCCGGCAAAGTCGCCTCGGGATCCACTTCCGAAGCGCTCGTTTCAAGCGTCGATCTATATCCGACACTGCTGGATCTAACAAAAGGAAACAAACCAGCGCAGCAAGTATTGGACGGGACCTCCATGCTCCCTGCCCTGACTCAAAACAAGTTTGATCCCGAACGTGAAATATTCACCCACTATCCCGTTTATCATCACGAACAGCCCATGTCAGCGTTACGAAAGGGTGATTGGAAAATCGTTGAGAACCTGGTGGACAGTGAAATGGAACTCTACAATCTCCGTTACGACGTTCATGAAATGACAGATCTCAGATTCAGCTATCCGGAGAGATTCGCTTCCATGCAACAGGCTTTAAAGCATTGGCAAACGGACACGAAAGCGCAAATGCCCAAACCCAATCCAGATTTTGATCCCGCCAAACGATACGAATGGGGAAGACATCCGGGACGTTGATAGCAAACGGCACAAGCAAACCATAGCGTGCCCCTGGCGTATCCAGAGCGGTGCCGTGATCACCGCAGTCCAAAAGCCTCGCCTCCTTTAGTAGTTGATCAAGCCAATGCCAATCTTTTATAAACTGTCCATACCCATGACACGTTTTAACCAGATCATTTCAGCCATTTTTATAGGATCGCTCTCTTTACAAGCTCAGGGCATCAAACCTGTGAAGCACCTGATCGACACTCATATTCATTTCTACGACACCACGCGCGATATCGAAATGGCCTGGCCGCCAAAAAATGACGTGGTGCTCTACAAACCCCATTTACCCAGGGAATACTCGAACCTGGCCAAAGCATCGGGAGTCACCGGGGTCGTTATCGTGGAGGCAAGCGATCATCTTGAGGACAACCGATGGGTATTGAATCTGGTCGCAGGAGATGATTTTTATATGGGACTGGTCGGCAACATCGATGTCTATCGCGAAGATTTTGAGGAACAATTAACCAAATTGAAGCAGGACAAACGACTTGTCGGACTGCGTCCACGCGGGCCAAAGCCCATTCACTTCACAGACAAGATCGTTTTAAAAAACCTTAAAACACTGGCTGATCACAATCTGACGATGGATTACCTGACGAACGGAGGCGGCATTCCCGGAATCGAAACCATCGATACCGTTGCGCGCGCAATCCCATCGCTGCGCATCGTGGTCAACCATTGCCTGGGATACAACTTCGACGGAAACCCTCCCCCGCAAGACTGGGCAAAAGCCGTGAAACGCCTTGCGGAAAACAAAAACGTCCGTTGCAAAATCTCCGGACTCTACCAACGATCCGTCCCTCAACCGGCTCCCCAGTCGATAGACCACTATCGGAGTGTGTTGGAAGTATTGTGGAAAAACTTTGGCAAGGAACGCCTGATCTATGGGAGCAATTGGCCAGTCACCAAACACACCGGTACTTATAAAAGTTTTGTCCAGTTAGTGGATTCGTTTATCTCCGAAAAAGGTCAGGATGCACGAGAACACTATTACTGGAAAAACGCAGCGACTTCATACCGACTTCCCCTAAACTGACTGGATTAATCCCAGGACCACACAACACTCAATCAGGCCTCTTTGCTCTGCTCCAGGTTTACCAAACAAAGCACCAAGGCAATGTTTCCTTCAGAGCAGGGGCATAAAGAAGAACAGTTCAAAGCATGATTCATTTCAAATCAATCAAACGAACAGCCCTTTTCTTATACCTTCTGATATTTGGCCACCTGTTGCACGGCCAAACTGCGAGTTTCGAGCAGGCCAAACCCGGACCATTCAACCGATTGGAAACTTCCATAGGCATATGGGAAAAAGAAGCAGGTCTGTCAAAAATAGATGATCAACACGCCAAGACGGGAAGGCAATGCCTGCAACTCCAGGGAGGGAATCAAACGAGTATCACACTCGACCTGGCCGATGACATCAACAAACCGGGAGACCTGACCTTCTGGTCCGAGCGATGGACCGCTCGGGAACCGTTTACGTTTCGCATTGAAAAGAAATCCGACAATGGATGGGAAGAAATCTTCAACGGCGACGATCAAATCCGCGTCGGGCGAGCCTTTCTTTCCCATATTTCCGTGCCCCTCGACGATGACAACATCAAGCACCTGAAATTTTCAGTGAGTAGTCCGCCCAATACCGGTGTACTGATCGATGATGTCCGATTCGTACCGGCACGCCCGCAGAAAATTGTGAGCATTGAATCTGTTCCATTCACATTACCTGCTCTGGTGGGAGTCAATGCGAGTCCGTTGCTGAAAGTTAAAATAGAAACGGAGGGTAGTCTCAACCCGATTTCTCTCACAGAAATCCAAGCAACGCTCATCTGCAAGGAAGGCGATGTGGAATCTGCGTGGGCATACTTCGGCGGTGCGAATGACCTTTTCACAACTGATAAAACATTTGGCAAACCGATGAATATCGGCGGGGCATCGGATGCACCACTGACATTCTCGGGCAGGCAAACTTTGCTCAATGGAGAAAACAACGTTTGGATTGGATGCAAGCTCAACAAGAATGCCAATATCGATCATCATGTGGGAGCAAAAATCACCAGGATATCAACATCCAAAGGCTCAATCGAATTAGAATCCAATCCCCCCTCCATTCAGAGAGTGGGCATTGCAGTACGCAATGGAGGAGATGAAGGCATCCATACTTTTCGGATCCCAGGCTTGGCAACCACCAACGACGGCACTTTGATCGGAGTTTACGATATACGCAGACGAAGCGGCGGCGACCTTCCGGGTGACATCGATGTCGGTATGTCCCGCTCTACAGATGGCGGCAGAACCTGGGAACCCATGAAGAAGATCATGGATATGGGAGCTGATCCCGATTGGCGCTACGACGGCATCGGTGACCCGGCAGTGCTTGTTGACCGAAACACAGGCACCATTTGGGTGGCGGCAACGTGGAGTCATGGAAATCGTTCATGGGTGGGTTCCGGCCCAGGTCTGGAACCTGAAGAAACAGGACAGCTCATGCTGGTGCGCAGTGAGGATGATGGCGTGACGTGGTCAAAACCCATCAACATCACGAAACAGGTAAAGAGACCGGAATGGAGCTTTATTCTGCAAGGCCCCGGTAAAGGCATCACCATGCAGGACGGAACCATTGTGTTTGCCGCTCAATACCAGGATCCACCCAACGCTCAGGACAAGACCGCTCATCGCCTACCGCATTCCACCATCCTGTATTCGAAAGATCATGGCAAAACCTGGCAGCTGGGCACCGGGGCTTTTGATGACACAACGGAAGCACAGGTTGTTGAAATAGAATCCGGCGTGCTTATGCTGAACTGTCGATACAACCGAGGTTCGGTGCGTGTGGTCATGACCACAGAGGATATGGGGCTCACCTGGAAAAAACACCCAACCTCAGAGCGCGCCCTGATCGAACCACGTTCCTGTATGGCAAGCCTGATTCATGTGGATCGGGAACTGGGATCAACAACGGGCAATCGATTATTGTTTTCAAATCCGGACAGCACCAGCGGTAGGCACCACATGACCATCAAAGCCTCCACGGATGAGGGACTCACCTGGCCAAAAGAGCATCGTCTGCTACTCGATGATGGCATGAGCGCTGGCTATTCCTGTATGACGATGATCAATGAAAACACAGTCGGCATTCTTTATGAAGGCAGTCAGGCCCACATGACGTTCCAAAGGATTCCCCTGAGAGATATTGTCGATGAACCTGCCATCAACAAACAGAAATAAATGAGTCCACGACAATTGTGACCGCAGTGCGGACACTATTTGTTCGTCAGGGAAGCACTCAGCAAAAGGCACCATACGAAAAAGAACTCGAGGGCCAAACCCTCTTTACCATTTAACAGTTCCAGCTATACTTCGTGCCTTCGTGTCTTTGTGTGATACATGCGTTTTCGACGCTCCATTGCTCTGCGGGTCGCTTCTTCAGAACCGTCGTGATCCGAGCCAAACCAAACATCCCAGGGAGCGTCCACGGTTCCGTAATTGCATTCAAAATATCGATGATGCAACTGGTGATGAAAATCGGCTGAATCCATCAAGGTCACATCCTTGGCCAGTAGCTTTTCGAATCCGGAGTGGGAAAATGCCGGTCCCAAACAGCGGCTGTAAAGATGGAGTAAAAAGATGACCGGATGCGAAGGAACCACCCAATGAATAAGCACTGAGGACATGTAAATGATCTGCTCCACCGGGTGCATCGACATCCCTGACCACGGACCGATGTGAATGTTGCGATGATGCAGCCGATGGACACTTTTATAGAGCGGCGGCCAATGCAGCAGGCGATGGATCAGATAAAAATGGGAGGACGTCAGGACGGGGAGCACGAGCAACCAGGCCGCAAATACAACAGAGTGATCCCCCATACCAAAGCTGGGAACATGCCCTCTGGCGAATGCATGAAGATAAGCAACTTCGTATACGGACCAAATGGTGGAGCCACCAGCCAATGACCAAAACGCATTGTCCCAGACCTGACTGCGGAAGGTAAACTGATTCCCCTTCTCAAGCTGCTCTCGAGGATCGTATTTGAGCCGCCGGCCCTGAGCCCGAAAATAAAACAAATACAAGTGAAGCCCCCCGGCAATCACCGTCATGAAAACATAGTTCCGCAAAAACACTGGCAGGATCCAATCCATGGAAAGTGTCTGCATGACAGACCGCTCGGGAAGAAACCATCTGTAAATGCAAAAGGCCAACAACAGAAAGACAACATTGCGTGAAAGGGTAACCCAGCGTTTGGTCAGGACAAGTAGTATATCCTTCGCATTCGGAGGCCACGAAAACAGTGGTGAGAAAACAACCGGAGTTTTGTGATTCCATGGCTCCTTCCCTGTCGAACCTTTGTTTTCAATGACCGGCATGGAACTCAGTTTAAATGAATACCGCCGGCAAATTCGACCATATTTTAATGGTCGCAAGGATGAATATTGGGATGTTGTGGCTTGGAGAACGATCAAGGCATTGATAGAGTCGTGATTGAAACTGAGATAAAAAGTCCTACAAAGCATTTAAAACTGGAAAGCTATGGTGAGTCACCAATCCAATGAATCAGAAGATCTTTTGTCACCCGAACAAATCACAGAGTTAAGGGCAGGCATCCAACAGCATTTCAAAGAATCCAATTATCATGTTTATTTTACCCCGATTGAGAAAAGTCCCGTGAGGACACGTGACTTTCAGTTCCATCTTTGCAGGAAACTCAAAAACGGAGGACATTGGATGTCCCAATGTCCCATTTTTTTCAATCTCCAAATGTATGCCCAACTTCTACAGACAGGTAAATTTGCCTACTTTCTGGAAACGATGGAGGAGATGATGTTCGGGGTGGGACAATACAACCAGAAACTATCCCACATTATCTTCGATTCCATCTTCAACGGAAAAAGCGAATCATGGATCAAGGAATACAAAACCAAAGCCATGCCCGCATTGGATTATTCCTATTTGGTCCTGCATGATGACCTGGATAAAATCCACAGTATTGCCGAGATCGAAACTTACAACGCTCGTTTGAAAGATTTCTTTCTCAGTATGTTCGGATTGCAAAACATCAAACTGCATCAGCCCACAGCCGATGCGCACCTAAAGGACATTGCTTTTGAATTTCAGGTGAACCAAAAATCGCAAAAGCACACATACAAAGATTTTGTAGGCATGATGCTGGAGAAGGAGGTTTTTCATAAATGGATATTGAACACTCTGAACGGCTCAATTGCTGATGAACAATAACACAACCCGACATAAACAACGCTCCATATTGGGTTACAGCAGTTACCAGAAGTCATTTCTGAAGAAATTTAGCTTTTCTCCGTGGCTTAGTGGCTTAAGTCCCGATGCAATCGGGACGGGTGTGAGGAACAAATTCTCTCTTAGGCTTCCCTTTGGCAATCATTATTAGCATTCGCTTTGCATTCACAAACATGAATTCGCCAGTCAATCTTTCGTCACTCGGTTGTCAGCAGATCAATCGTCGCAACGGCGTAAGGAGACAAGAACATATTGAAGACACCATTGGGGATGACAAATTCCTCGGCGGAAGCTTGAAAGACATCCGGTTCAGCCATCGCCTGCTGAAGATTGTTCGATTCCAGTGTTCGAACGCTCACGCATAGGCACTCAAGTTGAATGTCGATTTCCTTCGACTCAGACGTCAGGTTTGCCATGAGCACGCGTTGTTGTTCACCTTGAATCAACAGAAGGCAGGCAAGTTCATCGGCTTCCTCGACATCAATCAACGATACTTCGGAAAAACCTGCCAGATCACGAAAGACGTGGTAAACAGGGAAAACACCTCCGGGAATGGATTTGAAAACCGATGGATACTGGGATCCCGACGCATGTTCCATGATGCCCTGAGTTCCCAGCGTTTCGAAGTAAGTCAAACTGTGGACATGAGGATTGGGAAGTAGATTGGCCAAACTCCCCAATGTCCACGCAGCAGTGAAAAGAGTGGATTGTCTTGGATCAACCTGTGAAGGCAGTTGGCCTGCAACAGGAGATTTCTCCTTAACGCTTGCATTTGGATTGAAACGGGGTTTCAAGGTGACAGGTGAAACAAGCACAGGTCTCCCAAACAATTTCCAGGCACTCTCGACCGTGGATGATTGCGCCTCCAATGTTTCCATCAACGACATGTCGTCAAAGGCATGCACCTGAGGGTTGATGGAATAACAGGGAAAGGCCTCATCTCCGACACAATCAGGATTGCGGTTCAATTCAGCAAAAGAAGCATCCGTCCCGGCGACAACAGCGATGTCAAGTCCCAGACCTTCCATGATGGATTTGGCTTGTTCAAGGAAAGAGTGATCCGTTGTGCCCTGGGTTTCATGGAAAATTTGAACCCCTTTTACAGGAACATGCTCATCCTTCAGACATTCGACAAAAGCGCGGAACTCTTCACTTGCTCGATTCCCAAGATGAACAGCCAGGTGCAAATTGATTCCAATTTGAGCGCCGAGTTGAGAGGAGATGATCACCTGATTCCTCCAATCTCGTCTTGAAGGATACACATGCATACTCAGGTGATTCATTTCAAGTGCCTTCAATCTTTCAATGGCCATTTCATCATGTAAAAAAATGGGCGTCGCCAATCCCAACCCCACGCGTATGGAGGCAGGCCTCGAAACCATGCCCGCATCCAATTCAATTTTTTGGGTCTCCACGGATCCAGACGAAAGTACGTTTGCATCACCATTGATCTTGATTTGGATGCGCTGCTGTATTTGTTCACTACGACGCATCTTCACCGGAAACGGTATTTCGAGTGGCGTGCTGTAGGTCTTGAAGGAAGCGTCCGTCCAGTTTCGCTGATCCTCCATCTCAAAAACGTCCCCCTCGAAAGCCACTTCAGCTTCGATTCCTGGAGCAATGTCATGCGAGATCTTGCTGATATTCTTGAAAGGTTGGTGAGGAGAAATGTCTGAGGGAAAATTGGATTGAGTTTCGGAACCATCGACATGTTTCACGCGACACGGCTTGCCAGAGCACTCGGCAATGGGATGAAGCAGACACAATCCGATGCGGTTTTTCAGGAACTTCGATTGAGCGATTCCCTCAAAGTCAAACTGAAGGGTTCCTTCCTTGTCTCCGGTCAGTTTCCCGATCCATTCAAAGTGGACATCACTTGATTGACAGACTGCTTTGAAAACAATGTGAAAGTTGTCCGACTCGATTCTTTGTTCCAGCATGGAAAGGCGTGGTGGAACCGTAGCCCAATTCTGATCGCGCACCGCGCCATAAATGGCGCGAACCACTTCACGCCCCCCCAATCGAATGCGTCGAACCCATCCGATCTCGGAATCAAACAACATTTCCAAAGGTCCGGCGTTTAGTGTAAGCAGCTTATTTCTTTTCATCCTGATTTGGAACTAACGTGACTTCATTGACGAACTTGTCAACTGCTCAATGCATGGGCAGCCCATGAATGGTGGCATCTTATTCAGGTCAGGAATGCAAACATGAACCAAGAGCCATATGGAGTGCGCGCGACTCGGCGCCGCTTTGGATGCCTCAGATCAATGCCTCAGCATACTTATCTCACGAAACTCAGTCCACCTCCGCAGGCTTTAACGAGAAACACATGGCGTTATCCTGATGTGCATGCGATCTGCCGGGAAAACCACCCCGCTCCAGGCTAAGAGTTGACCTGAAGGAAAATCTACCGGATCGTGGTCGCATCCTATGAATGTAGATCGACGAGAGTTTCTTCGGGTATCGGCCATTGCCGGAAGCGGTGTTTGGATGGTTTCCAATGGATTGGCGGAAGAGGTCCTGGCTCAGGACGAACAGCTGTTGAAGATACAGGAAGCTCCGACATTGCGTCAGCGTTTTCTGAAGGAGCCCATCCGGATTGAATCCGTGGAACTACTCAAAAACGCCGAAACCTTTCTCGTGCGCATTCGATCGACCGACGGCGTTGAAAGTGTCACCACACCGAACTCAAGCAAGATGCGGGATTTCTACCCTCTGTTCATCCATCGCGTAGGAAAATTCTTTGAAGGCAAAAACGCCTGCGAGATTGAAGATCTCCTGACTCAACTCTATCGGAACAGCAGCAATTACAAACTTCAGGGCTTGGGATTCTGGGTATGCCAGACCGCCTTGGAAATGGGGGTGCTGGATCTGATCGGCAGAACGAGGGGCGTTTCGATGGGACAACTCTTCGCCGACGTCCGCCATACCCGTATAGGCGTTTACCGGGCAAGCGGCAATCGAGGAAACACACCCGAACAGGAGATCGAAGTGCTACGACGATTTGCCGAAGAAACAGGAGCGAAAGCGTTGAAATTCCGATTGGGCGGTCGCATGAGCCGGAATGCCGATTCACTCCCGGGTCGCACGGAGAAATTAATCCCTCTTGTGCGAAAGGTCTTTGGACCGGATTTCACCCTCTACGCAGATTCAAACAGTTCCTATGACGTCCAACATGCCATCCGCATTGGGCGGCTGATGGAGGAACATGACTACGCCTTTTTTGAGGAACCCGTCCCGTTTGACCATCTTTGGGAAACCAAACAAGTTGCCGATGCGCTCCGCATTCCAGTGGCGGGTGGCGAACAGGAATTCAGCATGCGACGATTCAGATGGGCCATCGCGAACCGTGCGGTGGATGTCGCCCAACCGGACCTTCATTACTTCGGCGGATTCATCCGGTCGGTCAAAGTCGCCCGAATGGCCGAAGCGGCGGGGCTCCAATGCACACCACATATGTCCGGATCCGGGATCGGTTACGTAAACGTCCTGCACTTCGCCAGCTTCACACCGAACACCGGTCCACACCAGGAATTCAAAGGCGAAACCGACATCCCCTGCCACAGCGACACCTCCTCGTTGAAATGCGTCAACGGAATTGTCGACTGTCCGACCGGCCCAGGCATGGGAGTGGAAATCGATCCGTCATTTATCAAAAAATCAATACCAGTTAGTTCCTGATAGCCCAGACGGTCCTTTGAAATGACACACACAAAGCAGCCAAACCGTTCGCATTGCCTGCATATTTAATCTAACGTAAAGACATCATGAAGAAGCAGAACACAAATCGGACGGTTCCAGTGGTCATTGACAACGCCGTGCGTCGTCGGCCCAATGAGAAACCAAAGAACCTCAAAGCCGTTTCCGCTGAGCCGCATGTCCGCGGTCTTGAGTTCGACGCAAGACAGGTAGAACATACCGATCTGGACGATCTCATTGGCACCTACCAGGAAGAC